>OKVI01000356.1_pt1 | contig 39218 bp, 62 predicted proteins | sample 1607001 | NCBI WGS metagenome assembly OKVI01 (sample SAMN03281018, study PRJEB24777) | human gut metagenome | isolation source: fecal sample PR128 from 1 month old male Malay infant, vaginal delivered...
GGGTTCGAGTCCCTCATCGCCCACCTCACGGAATCCTTGAGATTCCAACGATTCAAACATTTCAAACGTGTACGGCATCCACCTGTGCCCACATTTTGCCCACATCCTGCGAAGCGACCTGCACGGCGGCGTCGATGGTGCGCGCCACATCATCCAGATCCGAGTCGAACAGATCCGCATAGACGTCCAACGTCATGGCTGCGCTCTTATGGCCAAGCATCCGTTGCAAAGCCTTGATGTTCGCGCCGGCGTGCACCGCGATGGACGCGGCGGTATGCCGCAGGTCATGCGGCGGTAGAGGCTCCACGCCCGCCCTCCTGCACGCGCTGATGAACCACGTGCGGTTAGATTTCGCCCCCGCGGCCGACTGGTTGCGCGGAGGACGTCCGAGATGGTCGCGGAAAACCCAATCGGACGGCCCCTTGCCGGCCAATACGGGAAGCAGCGCCTCGCCGACTATGGATGGCATGGGCACGTCGCGCATCTCATGCGACTTCGGCGAGGTCTCCGACCACTCACTGCCGATGCGTGTAACATTCCGCCTGACGTGGATTCGGCGGCGTCCATAGTCCACGTCCTCCACCCTCAATCCGCACATCTCGCCCCAACGCAGGCCGCACAGGCCGAGCACCAGTACGAGCGCCTTGCGGTCGGTCGGCTGGATACGCGCCCTGCCGGCCTCATCCGCGACGGACAGCAATTGCTCGACGGTCAGATACCGGTGCAGTCTCCTGCCCTCACGCCTGGGCAGCGCCAGATCGTCGGTCGGAGCCTTGGCGATGAGCCTGTCCTTGGCCGCGAGATCGCAGACGCCTTTAAGCACGCCGACGATCTTGAGCACCGTACTTGGGGCCAGCTTTTCCGCCTTGCCGCTGATAAAGGCCTGCAATTCCCTGTGTGTGATGGAGCCTATCTGCCGCGCCGCGTATTCCGGTTCCACATGCGTCTTCCAAGTGGCTTCGTCGGTGCGGATGGTGTTTGGCTTGAGGATCGGCCGGCGCGAATCCATCCACTCGGCGTAGATGTCAGACACCAGGGTGCGGCCGGCCGACTGGTCGACGAAGCTGCCGTCCCTTTTGGCGGCGTTGACGTGCTGGTCTCCCCATGCGTCGGCGTCCATCTTGCGCCTGAAGCCGCGTTTGCCGGTGGCCGTGCCGTCTGGCTTGCGGTAGCGCACCTCGTAGCGTTTGCCGCTTTTCGTCGTGTATTGGCGGATTGTGTAGGCCATGCTTGCCCCTTCGTTTGCGTGGCATCAAGTCTATCAATCCGTTGATTTTTTTCTCTGTTTTTTGTGTTTCGGCTTGCAATACTTTATTTACTATGCTAATATAGTTTATATCAAGGAAAGGAGGTGAACATGACACCATCGGAGATAATCACCAGCATCTCGCTTCTCGTCGCGAGCCTCGCGGCCCTCATCAAAGCAGTGACCGGACTCATCAAGGAGATGAGACGGAAACCGAAGAAGAGGAAGTGAGCAAGGGTTCCGGCCAGACTTGGGGGCCGGAACCCCATATCTCCGATTATGCCATGGAACATCATGAGAACGGAATCGATAGTCAGCGCGGTGTTCGCGCTCGGAACCGCCGCCAGCGCATGGTTCGGCTGGCCGTTCGCGCTCACCGCCGGATGCGCCATCGTCAGCGCCGTCTTCGCGCTCATCGCCGGAAGGAAGGACTGACATGACCATCGAATACCTGAGCGTCACCGACGTGGCCAAGCGCCTCGGCATCAGCACCGCCGCCGTCAGCGCCTACAAGCTCCCACAACCGGACGCCCTAATCGGCCGCACGCGCGGCTGGTCAGCCGAGACCATTGACGAGTGGAACGCCAGCCGCCCCGGTCGAGGCGTCGGCGGCGGACGACCACGCAAGAGAGCGTCCGAATAAACGAAAAGACGCCCCTCCCCCAGCCATAGCTGAGAGAGGGGCATGTGTTGTTAAAAAACGGGTGTAAAAAATTCCACGGATACTATAATTCCGCAAATTTTTCCACACCCGAGGTTGAGTTTCCGGCGCGATGTTGAGTTTCCACGGTCACGCGTTGCGCAACGGATTATAGGCGACACCGAAACCGGACGCGACGACACCGGCAGCGGTGGAAATGAAACCGCCCACCTGCGCATCACCGAACATCATGAAACCCAAACCGACGATGGACGCGGCCAGAGAAGCCACGTAGATGACGGTCCTGACCGTATCGTTGAACACCGGCCTGTAACCACCGGAATCCTTGTAGTCGTCGGAAAGATCATCCACGACCGCCTCGACCGTGGAACGCGCATGCTCAGCCATTAATACCACCTTCCTTTATCAGGCCTTGACGAGATACCAGGCGCTCTTATCCGCCGGAGCCAGCGCGACGTAGCGCACCGCTCCGCTGTAAGCCACGTAACGGCCCCAGATGTAACCGTCCGCGACCGTGCCCCAATGATCCAGATTGACGGTCTGGCCGTGGGAATAGGTGGCGACCACATTGCCGGAGACGCTCGGACGGTCACGCACGTTGAGCCCGTCCACGTTCACACGGTACGTGCCCTGCAACACGTTTACGGACGATGCCGTGGCGGACTGCGTCGGCTGGACGGTGGGCGTCGGCGCAGTCGCGCCGGTCATCCTGTCGTACCATGCCTGGGCGCGAGCCATGTAGGCGTCGCGCTGGTCTCCTGCGATGGATGCGGGGCAGCTGGTGGATGTGAAGTCGGAGTGCGGGAAAACGTTGACGCGCCACTGCGGCCTGCCGAGTCCGTAATGCTTGCAGAGCGCGGCCACCAGGTGCGCGCCGTTGTCCAACGTCGCCTCGCTCAACATCCACGGATCGGACGATATGTCCGCATGCTCCACGCCGATGGACGTGAGGTTGGCATTCCAGTCGCCCGCATGCCATGCCGTGTCCGTGTCCCAGACGAGCTGCGTGATTCTGCCGTCAGCCGCCGCCTGATAGTGCGCGGAAGCCTCACGGGTCTGCCACACGTCGTAGCAGCCCTTGCCGGTCAGGTTGCCGCCATTATGATGCACGACGATCTTGTCGATCTTGCATCCCTGGCGTCCCTTGGTCACGTGGGTGGAGAGGATGAGATTCTCGTCAGCTTCCAGATTCTCCCATGATTTCATATTTTTTCCTCCTTTTTGATGGTTTTACGCCACTGCGAGCGTCCATATCATGACGGCCATCTCCAGCAGTCGCAGGAGCGGCAGCATGAGCAGGACGACGCAGACGAGAGTGAACGCGGCCAGAAGCAGCGTCGTAACACAGGTGAGCCATACCGGCACGTCATGGCCGCGCCACAGCAGCCACGCCACCGCAAGCAGCAGCGCGACGAACACGGAGGCAACGGACGTCAAAGCGAGCATGCTGGCCGTCATTGCCTGTCCTCCAGGTATTTTTCGGCTGCGTTGACTATCCAGCATTGCGCGTCCAATTTCTCAAGCTTCGCCAACTCGTACCGGACGGCCTCGCTATGGTCGGTCGTGCGGTCGCCGTACATCAGTGAGATCAGCGTGTTTTTGATGGTGTCGCGGCAGAGTTCGTCCATGCGCTCGTCGAATTTCTCGGTGCGTTCGCCGAGCATTCTGGTTTTGGCGAAATGCTGCGAGAGCGGCGAATCGTACGGCAGGCGTTCGGGCCGTACGTGCGAGTACAGGCCGGTCGCCAGCGCGTCCAAAGCGCCCGGCCATATCCTGAGCAGCAAGGTGATGAGGGCGCACGCGCCGCCCACACCCCCGAAACCAGCTAGAAAAGATTCGATCACATCGATTCCTCCCTTGATTCAATGGTTTTTAAACCCGTCGAAATCGACGGGATTTGGAATTCACGCGAGCGGCATGGCATCGCCGTCGAAATAACCAATCCCGTATTTGCTCGTCAGCAGGCTGTATTCCTCTTGCGAGGCGACGATCATCCTAGTGATTTCCCACACGGCGTCGCCGGTGGGGATGACGGGCACGGCTGGAAAAATGTTGCCCGTCGGATAGGCAGTCAGCCTGCCCGACTTGTCAAGCGTGTGATTGGTGTCCCATCCGAATCTGATCGTGCCTGTGCCAGACACAAGTAGGCAGTATGCGCTGACGACATGATTGGTGGGCGCGCCGCTGGCGATTTTCCAGCCTCCGAAATTCACGCGGACTGCGTTCCTGACCGTGCAAACCGCAAATGGGCTGGACGCATAGTTCACGATGACGCTCATGCCATCACCCCCGTGAGGGTTAGGCTTGAGGCATCGTGTCCCCGTTGAAATATCCGATGCTGTCGAGCAGAGTCTTGTTCGCCTGATATTCGTCCCACGTGCAGATGAGAATACTTGTCACGGTGACGGTCGGATTGCCTGACTTGACGGAATAATACATGCCCATCGGACCGGCAACGCTGGCGGTTATCGCGTAGCTGACACGTTGGCTTGCAATGAGGTCGCCATACCCTCTCACCGAGATAGTGCCGCCGGTGACGTTCACATAGGCACTGACCCAATATTTCGTCCCTGGCTCGTTCTGAATGGTCGTGATATCCACCCAACGGTCTGCCGACAAGGTGATGGTCGAGGATGGGCTCGTGCATAGGTTCGTGACCATCATCGGGCATCACCGTCCCGGTGCGCGGCGTCAGCCGAGTGGCATGGTGTCGCCGGTGAAGAAGCCCGGAAGCCCCCCCCCCACGGCAGTGGCGTAAGTGGACTTGGATTCGAGGAGAATGTCGCGAATCAATATGAATTTGCCGACCGTGGACGGTGGCACGACACGTATGAGCAATTGCGTCGTGTTGGCTGGAATCGTGATGTCCGCGTCAATCGTCTTCGTCTGATTGTCTGCGATACCGGTCTCGTACAGGATGGTGAATCCGGCACCGACGCCCGCATAGACGCGGAAAAATGCGCCGGAGCCTTGCGCATAGCAGACTGCGTGAATGTGATACACGCCGGCCCGTGGAAGATCGACTCCCGTAAGCTGGTATTGCGCGTATATGTCACCACTGCCACTGGTCGTGGCGCGCAGCCAACGGAAGCCGCTGACGGTCGGAAAATCCACAGTGCATCGCATTGGCACGCATTTGAAAATGGTGTTAGCTACGTTCGGGTCGGGAAAAAGGTTAGTCCTCAATGTCATCATCCACCCCCTTGGTTGCGTCGAGCACATCCTGCGGAATCAGTTTCATGGCCGCTGCGAGTTGGCTGGACAGGATTGCGTTTTGTTTGCTGAGAGTGCCGATTTGCGCGGAAAGCTGGTCGATGACCTCGTTCGCGTCGGCTGGAATCTGCTGAGTCAAAATGTCTCCTTAAATACGAAACCCCCGCAATCCGATTGGATTGCAGGGGTTGAAAAAAATGGTGAAAAGCGGGGTCAGTCTGCGGCGGTCATCGTGTCGATGCGCGTAACGGCCTTAAGCCCGTCGAGTGTCAAAGTGCGTCCGAGATTCGTCTTCACGTCCGTCAAAGTGACGGACGCGCCGGAATCATCGAAGGTGGCAAGCACGCCACGCTGATAGTCACGCCATGATTCGGCGGTGCCGTCAGCGCTGGAAAACTCCAATCCCAATCGGCACAATTCCGCGCGCACCGACTCCTTCGGCGGACGCAAATCCAACACGCCAGACGGCTCGGCGGGCGTCACGGTAGGCGCGGTATCGGTAGTGGTCTCAGTGGTCACATCGGCCATAATCAATCTCCTTAATTCTGTTGGCTTTGTCTTGGCATGAGGGACCCATAGAATCTCTCCTCGCACTCGTCCAGCACGGTCTGGCTGGACTCGTCGTTGAGGAAATCGTCCAATCCCTCAATGTCCTGCGTACAGGCCGTATCGATGCCACTCGACGCTTCCGCACCGGAAACATCCGAGGTCAATGCGGCGCGCATCCGCGCGTCGATCTCATTAGACATGACCGGCAATCGCATCCCCTCACGGGTCTTGTTGCGTGCGGCGGTCAGCGGATCGTCCAACACTTCCCCATCGGCGGCGAGCATGCTCACCCCGGTGGCGGAATCCGCCAAAGCCGATTCCAACGCTTCGAACGCTCCGGTCCACACGCCCCTGCCGGTCTTCGGATCGTATCGGCTCGTGTCCTCCCTGCCCTGCATGATCGCCGCTACCGCCTCACGGGTCGAAGCCAATCCGAGCAGCGCCTTCCACGATGCGATCACCTCGGGCGTGAACACGAAACTGTCCGACCCGTTCACCGGCGGATCGCAGCGGATGATGCACAATCCGTTCGCATCCTGTTCAAAGGTTGCTGACAAGATTTCCTCCGATCATTTGACTAGATAGGCGAGGTATTCCGCATACACGTCGACCGGGCACGGCTGGTCGGCGTTGAAAAGCTTTAGCTGGAAGCCGCTCTGGCCGCCCGTATTGCACGGATGCGCGATGATGCCGGCCCATTCCGAATCCGCGTTCGCGACGGCGTAATAGCGGCCGTATTTCGTCGGACTGAACGTACAGTTGACTTGCGTTGAAGCGCCGGTCGCGATCGTGCTGCCGGAATTCGGCCACCACGCCTTCCACGCGACCGCGCCCTGGAATGTGAAACGGTTCGTGACGCCGCCAAGATAGCCGCCGAGATACAGGTATCCGGTATTGATGTTCGCTCCGACTCCGACGGTTCCGTTCGCATCTTTGGCTTCGAGCCAGACATTCGACCCGTTCTGACCGTCACCGGACAGAGTGAGGGACGCGCTGCTTTTTTTGCTCGCGTCCGGCTCGTCGTAGTCCGTATTAGCCACCGCAAACACCTCAGATTTGATGCCTTGGGCACCGGTGCCGCCACGCTCGCGTGGTTTGGATACCAACCGCATGAAAGCAGCGGGATCGTTCTTCGTGACGTGCCCGCTCCAAAAATTCATGGCGCTCATCGTGCCGACCTCGTTTGACTGGACGACCGATGCGATGGCCGGAAAACTGTGGTATGCGCTGTTAGACGAGTCATAGGCGGGGAATTCCAATCCGTCACCGACGAACGTTTCCGTCCCTCCGATGGTAGTGGACTTGTAATCCGGGGAAATGCGCACCCTATGCCCGCTCGTGCGGGTCTGGAACGTGCCGGTCAGCAGATTCGACTTGCCCTCACCGTCCAAATAGACGGTCTGATTATGGCTCGAATCCCACATCCGCAAAGCCGTGCTATTGAGCTTCATGCCCGTATTCGCGGCCTCGGAGCTCTGGAAGACGGCGCCAGTAAAGACGTAGCCTTTGAATTGGCCTGCCGCCACCTTGTCAGACGTGATAGTGCCAGCCGCGATCTTCACGGCCGTCACACTGTTTGCCGCCAGCTTGTCGGCTGTGATGGCACCAGTCACAATCTTGGACGCATTGACCGAATTAGCAGCCAATTTGTCGGCATTCACGACACCAACCGCCAAGGCAGCAGTGGTCACGGCATTAGCCGCAATCTCTCCGGCCTGAATCTTGTGGACGTTGAGCAAGGCAACGGTCATATCTTCCGTGACCTTGAGCTTCGCAGTGGTGACGCTGTTCGCGGCAATCTTGTCGGACGTGATGGACAGTGCGACGATGTTCCGCGCCTGCACCGAGTTGGCGGCGAGTTTCGCGGCGGTCACCGCGTCGGCCACCAGCTTTTCAGTCGTGACCGAATTGACCGCGAGCTTGTCCACTGTGATGGCATTGGCCTTGACCTTCTCGGCGGTCACTGAGTCGGCGGCGAGATGCTTCGCGGCCACGGTTCCAGACGCGAGAATGTTGTTCGCCACGAGGTCAAAAGGTTCGAAGCGCGTGCCATCCCACGTCAGAACTTCGACAACACGATCTGCAAGCGGCACCAAAACGCTTGGAGAAGCGTTTGGAGCGCCGGTCCAATACGTGTAGAAGTCGGCCATGAGGCTGGGAGAAGCGTTCTTCTCCCCCTGCCAGCGCGTCCAATACTTCTGGGTGCGCCACCACATGTCACCCGGCTTGAGCCCGTCGTGGGCCGGTTCGTCGGGTCCACGGTAGATCAGGTTCTTGCCGTCGGCGGTGGTCTGCGCCTTTTTCGCGGCGGCCTGCGCCTGATTCGCCTGTGACGCGGCGTTGGCGGCCGCAGTCGAAGCCTGCTCGGCGGTGGACTGAGCGGTTTTGGCCGCGTCATTCGCCTTGACGGCGGCATTGGCCGCGTCTGTAGCGGCCTTGTCGGTCACCGCCACCCAAGCCGACCCGTTCCACCGTTTCGGCGTGTTCGCACCACCGGTGGTGTCAATCCACAAGGTGGTCGGCTTGCGCATCGACGCATCCAGCGCAGTGGACTGGATGAGCACGTCGGCCTTGCCGTTCGCCACGCCAGCGGCGGCGGCAGCAGCCGTATTCGCCTTCCTTGCGGCGGTGGCCGCGTCCGTGGCGGACTGGGCCGCGCTGTCGGCGGTGGCCTTGGCCTGCGTGGCAACGCTCGAAGCGTTCGAGGCTGTGGCTTTGGCATTGGCCGCATCGGTCTTGGCGTTGGCCGCGTCGGACTTGGCGGCATTGGCGGAAGCATTGGCCGTGTTGGCCAGTGTCTCCGCATTGCCTGAGGTCTTCTTCGCGCTTTCGGCGGCGGCGTTTGCCGCATTGGCGGCATCCTTGGCCTGACCTGCCGTTGTCGTCGCGCTCTTCGCGGCAGCGGTAGCCGCATTGGCGGTATCCTGCGCGGTCTTCGCCGCACCATTGGCCGTATCAGCCGTACCCTGCGCGTTTTTCGCTGCGGCAGCGGCGTTCTCGGCAGCCTTCTTGGCGTCGGTGGTCTTAGCGGCATTGTCCGCGATATCCGACTTCGCCTGCTCGATCTGCTTCGCATTGTTCTCCACGTCGGCATAGCCCATGTGGTTCCACGCGGAGCCATCCCACACCAAGGTGTCGATAACGCGATCCGTCAACGGGACGAGCACGGAGGGACTGTTGTTCGGCGTTCCCTGCCAGTAGGTATAAAAGTCGGCCAGCATCGACGGGGAAGCGTTCTTCTCGCCCTGCCAGCGAGTCCAATACCGCTGGGTCTTGAGCCACAAGTCTCCGACGATCAGCCCTTTGGAAGCGTCCGGCATGTCAGGCCCACGAAACGTATGATTCTTGCTATGGGCTTCGGCATACGCCTGCGCCGCCGACTCCTTCGCCTTCGAAATCTCGCCGTTCGCCGTGGTCAGGTCGCTTTTGGTCTGCGCGATGTCCTTCCGCGCCTGAGACAGATCGGCCTGCGCCTGCGTGAGCGTCTGATTCGCCGCGTCGAGATTCGACTTGTTGGCTTGGATATCCTTCCGCGCCTGATCGAGCTTGGCCGTATTCTCCTTCAAAACAGTCTTGTTGTCAGCCAAATCCTGCTGGATTCGTTTGACCTCATCCGGCGAGACAGCCGAAGCGACCGTCACCGAAGCGATGGCCGACCAGTCGGAGCGATTGCCCGCATGATCGACGGAACGGAGCGCATAGGAGTGCCGGGAGCCAGCCGTCAGGCCGGTGATGACGTAATCGCCCTGACCCGACTGGGTAGCGCTGATGACCTGCATTCCAGCCGCGTTAGCGCCCTCACCAACCTCGACATGGTCGAAGTCAGACTCCATCTGAACGCCAGTGGAGGTCTTGCCATCCCAGCGGACGGTCACCACGCCCAATTCGGACGACAATACCGGCTTCGACGGTACGGAGCATGGCGTCACGTCGGATTCGACGGTGGCCACGAAAACGCTCGACCATTCGCCGAGCTTGTCCGAATACGTCGGGACTGCCCTGACGCGCACCTCGATTTGCGTGCCGCAATCCAAGCCGCCGAAACCAAGCTGCGTCTTATCGGTCGTGCCGGCGGAATGCCAGGGCGCACCATCCACGTGCTTGCGCCACTCAATGGCGTAATTGCTGATCTCGATGGACGTGTTGTTCGTGGCTTCGGTCACGGCGGACCACGAAGCCGTGGCCAGACCATGCGCGAAACCATCGCTGCCGATATAGGCGTCCGTCTGCACCACAAGCCCAAGCGGAGCCTTCGGCACGCGGTGGTCACGATCCGAAGAGGCGGTCGTGCCGCCCTCGCTACCGGCCAACGCGGCGCCGCCGGTGATGCCCTTGATCTTCTTCGCCTGACGGACAGAGGCATCGTATTTGATGTCGTTCAGGGCGATGCTGGCGCTCAAGCCCTCGCCCTGACGCATCGACAGGTCGATTTCCCGCACGCGCACCTTCTCGCCGTGGCTGACGGTGGGTGCGGTGATCCAATCGCCAACGTGATAATCGACGAGCGGCAGCGCATCCACCTGATTGACGATGAGGTCGCGCGTGTACTGGCCTCTCACCCTCGCCGCATCATCCAAAGTGCTCTGCATAAAGGCTTGAGCCGTGTCCTTGTCGGACACGCCACCCTGCGACGAATAGGATTCCCACTTGCCCCACGGCGTCGGCGCGCTCGGATTATCCATGCGGAAAAGCAGATTATTGTCACCCTCCACGAGGATCGTGCTGGCCAGATCGGCGATGGATTCCTCGTATGGGGCCTCGCCGATGTCACGCGCCAATTGCAGGATGACGTTCTTGCTCAGGTCACGGCTCACCGCCGTGCTGTCCGCGTTCCACATTTTCAGCGTCCTACCGGTGGTGCGCCAGTCGCATCCGCCGCCATTGACAAGAGACGACAGGATCGTCTGCAGATCCGTGCCGAGACTGTAATAAAGCGTGTATTTCCTCGCCCATGCCGCGCCGCCCGCGTCCTTCGCCGTATCGAAGCCGAGCGACAGACCGGTGGCCACGCCGCCACGCGCCTTATTCTCGTCAAGGAGCGTCTTGAGAATCGTGCCCGGATTGGACGAATAAAATGGGCGCTTGCCCTTGTTATCGCCATCCGTGAGCAGATGGCTGGAATCATTGTTCTCCGCCTTGCTCAGGAGCCAGCTGATCGACTGGCCGGAATAGGTGACGGTGCGCGTCCGGTCATCGGTCTTGCCGGAGCGTCCGGTGATGACGTAGCGGGCGTTGTCCGGCTCGCGATAGCCGGTGCCGTCAGACACCTCCACGGCCACTTCGAGGCCATCGGTAAGCTCACGGTCGAACGCCTGCGCATCACCGGAAAGCAGCGAATATTCGATGCTGACTGCCCCATCGTCATTGTGGAGCATCGAAGCGCTGAAGCTCACCGGCTCCGCCAATACGCCGATACGCGCGCCGAAGGGCCGATAGGCCACGAGACGAGCATGCAAAGACTTGCTCATTAATCACTCCCAGGATTGCAAAAACCGGCATGTCACCTTGTCGGTGCCGCCGGTCTGTTTGATGGTGATGCGATAGTCGCCGGAATCGATTGCGGGCCACACCTGCAGTGGCTCGGTGGTCCAGTCGACGCCGGACGTCACATCCGTGCCGCCAGACCATGCGTCGGCATTGGCCGCCGTCCACGCCTTGCGATTGGCCACATCGATAAAGAGGTAAGGTCGTGAGGCGTCACGTTTGCCGCCCCACATGAGATTCGTTCCACTCACCGGATCTGCGATGGTAACGCCAGTGGCCGCGCCGAAACGGAGCGTGAGCGTGGCGATCGGCGCATTGGAAAGCCAGCCGTCCGGCAGGATGTCGAAAAGCTCGGACGGACTGGCGTCAGGCAATCCCTGCCAGCGCGTCCAATACCCCTTGCTGCTCGGCTTCGAGACCCCGCCCGGCAACAGCCTGCCGCCCGACGCGGCCAACGCCGCCTCCTGCCACTGCACGCCACGCCAAAACACGTCCGGCAAGCGGAACACGGCGGTCATGACACGCAGGTCACGGAACGGGCGTTCGTCATCGTCCGGCTCGCAGCTCGTGCACATCGCTCTCGTGACCATGCTGCGCGAACTGCCGTCATCCAAGGTCTCCGTCTTACCTATCGTGAGCTTCGCCGCATGCAGGCAACGGGCACGGAAACGCGATATCAGCGCATCGGAATCCGCGCCCCACGCCGCGACCTTGATTGTCAGCTCCGGCGCGTCCAGCACCGGAATCGAGGAGCCTACGATGACGCCGCTGCGTCCGCTCACCTGCACCGTGTCAACGATCGGCGACAGCGACGCATAATGCGTAGTGCCGACGATGACGCGCATCCGCTCGGAGTCGAGCGGCTGGCCGTTGAGCGAATAGCTGACCTTCATTCGGATTCCTTCCGATTACCATTGCGGCATGGCCGCTGTCTGCAGCTTCTGCTGCGTGGAAATGCTCGTTGGCGCGATGGCCGGATAATTGAACGTCTGCGTGATGTTTGTCACGTTCCCACCATTGCCGTAGGCTGCGGCGTTAACTCCACGCGAGGCGTTGGCTACGCCGACGGAATACGAGGCGTCCTGCGACGGCAGGATGCCGGTCAATCGTCCGGCAGCCTTCTTCACCTTCGATGCGCTCTCGTCGATGCCGACGGCCATGCCCTCGCCTATCATCTCGCCGACCTGATCGCGGAACACGCGCGACGGTGAATGGATGCCAAGCTTGCGTTTAACCCAGTTCAACGCGTTGTTGGCCGCGTTGACGGCGGCGGTAACGAGCCTGCCTGCCGCGCCTGCGATGCCGGTCGCGATGCCGGTGATGATATTCAGGCCGACACTCCCCCAGTTCACCGATGTGAACCCGTGCATGATCTGGCCGATCATGCCGGGAATGGCACCGATAAGCCTTGGCACCGACGCTATGAAGCCGTTGGCCAGTGCGCCGAGCAGCTGCACGCCAGCCTGCAGGATCTGCGGGAGACGATTGATGATGCCGCCGACAAGCTGGCCGATGAGGATCGGAACCTTGCCTACCAAGTCGGGCAGGGCGTTGATGAGGCCCTGCGCCAGTCCGAGGATGAGCTTCAGGCCGCTGTCGATGATTTGCGGCAGGTTGTTAAGGATGCCTTGCACGAGGTTGAGGACGGCGTTGATGCCGATGGGGATGAGCTGCGGCAATTGGGCCGACAATCCGTCCAGCAGCGTCGTCAGCACGGTCACCGCCGTGGACGCGATCTGAGGCAATGCCTGCACGATGCCCTGCAAAAGGTTCGTGACCATAGTTAATCCGGCTTGCAGGAACGACGGCAGGCTCGACGTGACCCACGATTGGAACTGGGCGAGCAGTTGCGGCAGGCTCGTCGATATCCATGTGGTCGCGCTGGTCAGCAGCATCGTGCCGAGCTGTCCCAACGCTCCGAGCACCGGCGGAAGTATCTGCATGACCAGTGCCGGCAGGGTACTGCCCAATGAGGAGAACAGTTGCGGCAGTGCGGCGGTGATGCCGGTGATGATCTGCGCGATGCGCGGACCCACGTTCTGGATGACCGTGCCGACCGAATCTACCAGCTGCTTGGTCAATCCGTTGATGTCGGCATTGTCCTTGCCCAGTTCCGCCAGCCAGTTCTGCCATGCGGCCTTCATCATGCCGACGGAGCCCTCGATGGTTGTCGCGGCCTCCTTGGCGGTGGTGCCGCTGATGCCCATCTGCTCCTGCATGATGTGGATGGCCTGCACCACGTCGGAGAACTTGTCGATGGACAGGTCGCCCATCTCACCGTTCGCCTGCTTGACTTTGTTCGCGTCCTGGATCAGACGCTCCATCTCGGATTTCGTACCGCCGTATCCGAGCTTCAGATTGTCAAGCATGGCGTAGTTGCCGCGCGCCAGACTCTGGTAGGTCTGTTGGATGGACTCGATGTCGGTGCCCATCTTGTTGGCGTTGTCCGACATGTCGACCATGGCGGTATTGCCGAGTTCAGCGGCCTTCGCGGTGTCGCCGCCGAGCGAGCTGATCAGCGAGGCTGAAAAGCTCGTGACCTGCGTCATGTACTCGTTGGCGCTCACTCCGGCTGTCCGGTACGCTTCCGCAGCGTACTTCTGCACGGTTCCCGAAGCGTCCTTGAACAGCGTGTCCACGCCGCCGACGGCCTGCTCGTAGGTCGCGTATGCGTCGAGGGAGCTCTTGCCGACGCCTGCCAAAGCCGCGACGGCGGTGCCTACGCCTGCAAGTCCGACCGTGGCGACGCCCTTCAACGCGCCGACGGCCTTGCCGGACATGGAGCTGATCGCATTCCACGCAATGTCGGCTCCGCCCTTCAACGCTCCGGCCATCCGTGAGGCCACGGAGCTGGCGACGCCGGACAGGCCTGAGAACACTCCGCTCGCCGCCGATCCGACGTTGCGGAAATAACCGCCTATGCTGCCCACGGCATTCTTAAATGGTGCGGGAATCTTCGCGGCGATGCCGTTGATGCGCTGTCCGAGCCCGTAGGACAGGTCGTCGCCGAACTGTCGGGCGATGGCCGCGCCCTGTTTGAAGGGGCTGGCGACCTTGCCTCCCAACGCGGACGCCTTCGAGGCTACCTGGTCGAACGCGCCGCGGGCGATGCCGCCGATCTTGCCGAACACGCCTGCCCCGTCGAGCATGGCCATGTCGGCGTTCGCCCAGCCGGCGCGCACTTTTTCGATCGCACCCAACGCCGGTGCGGCCATCGCCTTGCCGAGGTTTCTGAACGCCGCTCCGAGCGAACCGGCTGTCTTCTCGCTGCTGGCGGCGAGATTGTCCTGCGCGTCCTTGAGTGCCTTCTGCGCATCCTTCAGCCGGCTCTCGGACTGCGTGGCGCGGTCGGTCATGGTGGACAGCTTCAGCCGCGCCTGTTCGAGCCTGATGGTCGCGGCCTCGGCCTGCGTGCTGCCCTCGCCATGCTTGGCAATGGCATTGGCGACGCTCTCCTCGGCGGCACGCACCTGATTCGCCGCCGCCCTCTGCTGGAGCATGGCCTGACGGTATGAGGCCGTGGATTTCGCCACGTCGCGCTCGTAGGATTTCAGCACGTCCGCGCTGAAATCGTTCGCCGACTGCTTGAACCCGTTTTTGAACGCGCGTCCGAACAGTCCTCCGCTTTTGCCGCCGTTCATTCTCGAATCGAAAGCCTTCGACGCGGCCTTGCCGCTCGCGCCGACCTCCTTGTTGACCGCGCTGCGGAAACCCCTCATCGAAGGGAACACGCTGATGTGCGCGGAACCGAGTTCGCTGCCGAACGCCATGCGGCACCTCCACTATTCAGTTTTGTCCAAAATCAGTCCTCGTAGAGCGTCTGGAATACCGGGCTCATGCCCTTGGTCTGTTCGCGCAGCCGCTCACGTTCGGCCTTCTCCCTGTCCGCCCGCAATCGTTTCGCGAGCGAGTCGAAAGGTTTCGGATACTCGTCGCTGCCAAGCGCGTAGACGACCGGTATCTCACCCCACCGGGCCGGATAATCCAAGCCGTTGAGCTCCGCGCCCGTGTAGGTCGACGGATCGCCGATGAGCTGTTCGAGGAGCGCTATCGCGTCGCCGTAGCGGAGCCTGCCGCCAAGATCGGCCTGCAGACTCCACCCTTGCGCCGTGAAATCGGCTCGGATCACGCTCCCGTGGTCGGCGAGCTGGCGGGAGAACCATTGGATTTTCCCAGTGAGGCACCCTGCGCGCGCACCACCGCGTCGCCATAGTCGGACAGGAGGTTGAACACGACCTGCACCGGTTCGCCGTTCAACGCTTTCGCCTGCTTGTCTCCGGCGAAGGCGCTCAGAATGCGTTTGAGCTGTTCCACGCTCTCCGTGTCATCGGACGTGTTCGACAGTCTCGTGAAATCGTCGATGCTCATCGACAATGGAAGCTTGTACGTGCGTCCGCCAGGCACGAGCGCCCAATACACATCGCCCTTGATGATGTGGCGCACCTTGTAGTTTTGCGCGATGGAGGCGAACGCCTCCTCGTCGTTTTTTTCCGTCCACTGGTCGAAATCCTCGACGGTCGGATTGAAGTCGGTGGAAGTGGAAGTCATTGTCTTGTCCTATCTGCTTTTTCGCCTGCCTGCCGTGGAAAAAGAAGATTCCCGGACCGCGCAGACAGGCGAAATAGGCGGTCCGGGAAGATTTTCGCCTGCCGGTCAGGCGGCATGTGCGGTGACGGTGACCGTCAGATCGGGTGAGGTCACGCCGTCATACGTGGCGTTGACCCTCGCGCTTCCAACCTTGACGGCGGTGAGCATGCCGCCATCGACGGTCGCCACGCCGGCATTCTTGGATGCGAACGTGGCCTGTCCGGTCACGTCCACGGTGGTCTCGTCCACATGGGTGGCGACGGCCTTGAGCGCGAGCTTCGCGCCTTGGACGACCGACGGCCTCGTATTGCCGTCAGCCGAAGTCACGGCCACCGCCGTCACGCTTTTGGGTCGTACCAGCTTTCAATCCAACGCGTGTTCGGATGCTCGGGGTCCACGTACAGCGGGTCCTTCATCCAATCGACGGTGAGCGCGCGGCCTGTGACCGAACCACGCTCCTGCTGGTCAGGCTCGTTACCGATGACCTGCACGACGCCGGCACGACGATGCACACGACCGGTATCGAACGTCTCCTCCTCGTACACCATCCATTTCGCATCCTGGATGATGTCGGCCACGTGGTAAACGCCATTGGAGTCCGGCTCGCCGATGGTGATCTTGCGTGTCAACGCATTGTTCTCGGCCGGGCTGAAAGTCTGCGTGAGACTGGTCGCCAACGGCAGCTTCTTGTACCCGTCCTGCAAAAACTCCAGCGGGTCGTCACCGTCACGCGAATCCTGATTGCCACCGTCGGACTTGACGAGTCCGATGCACGCGGTCGCCCGATTGTAGACGGCCGGAAGCTCCGTCGTCGCCTTGCTGGGTGCGATCATCTCCGGCGTGATCTTGTTTTCTGCGGAGTACGGGACGATCATGATGGCGGCGGTGACTAGCGCCTCCACCTGTCCCAGATCCATGCCCTGACTGTCTTTGGCCATGGCGTTTCCTTTCTATGGTTGTCTGATTCCGGCCGCCGAATATTCGACGGTCATGTAGTAGCGGCACCATGCCGCGTCCTCGCCGACCGGGTACGGGCCGTTGCATCCGTCAGACACGACGGCGCAGATGCGGCTGCATTCGGCGAATCCGATGAGGATGCCAGGCTCGCCGGTCAGCACGCCGTACACGCGGGCCGCCAGATCGCGGCATGGTTTCGTATCGTTGCGCGTCCATCCGAGCACGTTGACGCCTATCGACCGATCAAAAGTCACGCGGTCGGCGGATTGTGTGCCGCCGTCATCACGCACGACCACGAGCGGATAGGAGCCGTCGTAATCGTCCGGGATGCGGTTTCCGACCTGCAGGCCTGCGACGTCCGTGATGTGGGAGCGCAGCCAACCGGTGAGGAAAAGCTCGAGGTCGGGTGGTATGACGCTTGCCATCAGACCTTCGCCTTCCTCAAAGCCTTGGCCAGATTGCCGGTCTTCGATTCCACGAGCAGGGTCTTCGGGTCGTGGCCGACGACCATGACGGTCGTTCGGTGCTCCCTTTTGACCTCCTCTATGCCAAGTCCGTCGCGGTATGCGCCGGTATCGACCGGAGCTGACGCCTTCGCATAGGCGAGTGCCCTGTTCGCGGCCAGCGTGGTAAGCGCCTTGACTCCCGCGCTGTTGAGAATCTCGTCAAAAAACTTCGGATTGAAATTGACCGATATCCTGCTTTTCGCCATTTGTTCACCCCTTTCTTTCCGTCAGACGGCATTCCAAGGTCGGACGCCACCCCGTAAACGCGTTCACATCCTTCGAAGGGAATCCGTCGACGTCCCACAAGCGTCCGTCGTCGGGGTCGGCGCGAATCCGGTCGCCGATTCTGATGTCGGCGTCCGGGTCTGGGATGGTGAGGTACGCCGTTGATTCGGTTTGTGTGTCGAGCGTGCCCGGCGTGCGCGTGCTGGAGCTGGATGAGAGCGTGCCCATGATGGCGAGCTCGTCCGGAGGCACGCTCCAGTCCGGCTCGTGCTGCGCCGGATTGTACGGGTTGGTCTTGCGTTTGGCACGCAATCGGATGAAGCGCGTGGCACCAGCCATGGCGAAAGCGCCGCCACCGGCATTCAGGTCGTCAAGCAGGCTCATGGCAATCCTCCAAGCTTGTAGGGTTTGAGCTTGTCCTTCTCGTCCTGCATGAGCGACACCGCATCGTATGACGCGCTGGAGCCGTTGGTGGACTGCGAGGTGACAAGCCCGATCGGGCTCATGCCCGCTCGCTTCGCGGCGCTGATGAGCACCTGCTGCACGTCCGGCGCCTCATTGTATCCCGCGTGAATCTCGTAGCGGATGGCCGCGATGCCAGCGGGAAAGCCACCCGAAAGCGACTCCACAAGCCCGGTCTCGGGATCGTAGGCGTAAGCCAGCTTGTTGCCGTCGCGGTCGGTCAATGATTCGATGCTCGTCACATGACGTGCGGGCAGTCGGATCACCGTGCCGCCACGCGAGTTGATGACGCCGGACAATGCCATGTTCGGCATGACATGCCAGCCACACTCGCGGCGGATGGCCGCCTGCGCGGCCCTGAGCCGGAAGGCGGCGTCATCTTCGAAAGCCGAAGGGTCGGCAATCATGTCGGGAATCACATTCGCTTCATCACTCATGCCGACCCCCAATCTCAGCTCGTCTTCACAACGCCAGCAGCCACAAGACCAGCCACAAGCGCATTGACACGCTTCGCCAGATCGTTGTAAGCGCCAACGAGCGCGTCGTACTCTGCCTTCGTCGGAGCGGTGGAAGCCGCAGCCGCGACGGAGGCGTTCGCAGTGCCGGAGATCGTGACATTCGCCAGCTTCACGCCACCAAGAGTGTTCTCGGCGGCAGCGGGAAGCACATACGGCGTGGAAGTGGAGCCACCGGTGACATTCACCGGCTTGTCCTTGTTATCCACGAAAAGCACATCCTCGATAAACACCGAGGCGTCAACGGCGGCCTTGGCCGCATCGACAAGTCGATACTGCTTCACAGCCGGTCACCTCACTTAGCGTCCTTGCCGAGCGTCACCTTGACGAACGCCTTGGGATACTTGACCTGCAGGGCAAGACGCTCCTTCACGCGGAAGGTGATCTTGTCGTTGGTGAAGTCGTTTTCGTGGCTGTTGGTGGATTCGACGGTCAGACCGCCCTTGCGGTAGATGGTGCCACCTGCCTTGAACGCGCCGACGAGCACGGTGCCCTTGGTCATCGCCTCGGTCACGACGGTGCGCAGCCCCCACAGCGGCGGGTTCTGCAGGATGCCGCCGTTGCCGTACTGTCCGGCGAAGAAACCGCCACCGAAGTACTGGCCGTTCGCGTCCTTGGACAGGCGGATTGCCTGATAGTCCGCCGGATTGATGACTACCGCGTCGGCGGAGAAGCCGGTCGCTGTGGCGATGTCCGTGGTGGCCGCGAAGATCCGGTCGGGGTCGGAATCGTCGGCCTTACCCTTGGACTGGATCTCACGGTTCAGAATTCCTTTGAGATTCGGGTCGGTGCCATTGCCGGACAGAAGCTGAATCTCCTCCTGCAGCTTCAGATTGTACTGGGCGTGCTGGTTGATCTCGGACACGACGAACGGCAGGTCCTCCGCCATATCGTCGGTGATCTTCCACCATGCTGCGACCTCGTGCAGGCTGTCGGACACCCAAGCCGGATCAGGCATGTGAATCTGAGGCTTCTGGTCACCCTCATTGACGGTGGTGGCGTTACCTTCGAGCTCGCCGTAGACCGGGTATTTGATGGTGGTGCCGCTCATGGTGCCGGACGCGAACAGGTCGGCGATGACGAGCGGACGCTCGTACGGCCATACGCCGTTCTGGTCGGTTTCGGTGAGGAACGGCGCGTAGGCTCCGGACGCTCCGCCTGTGGCATGAGTGCTGGAAGCCGCCTTGAATTCCGGAGTGGAGAACAGACCGCCCTTGGTGGCGAGCACGCTCAACCCCTTCTCCTGCAAGGACTTGACGTAGAAGTCGCCGAGGGTCTTCGCCTCGACGCCCTTATGCTCGGTCTTGGACGCTCCGGCGAGCTTGTCGAGCCCTTCACCAGCCTCCTTGAACAGGTCGATACGCTCCTGCAGCTTCTTCGCATCGGCATAATGCTGCTTGAGTTCCTCCTGCTCCTTTTCGGTGATGTTATCCATTCCCTTGGCGAGGATGGACTGTGCCGCCTTCTTCTCGGCGGCGAGATTATCCATGAGATTCATGGGCACTCCTTTCGGTTAATGTTCCAGCGAGAAGAAGTCGCTGATGGTCTTGTATTCCTCAGCCCACTGCGGGTCAAAGCTTTTCTGGTCTTTCCTCTTCGAATCGTCCGAATCGTCCGAATCATCGGTGGAAGTGTCTGTGGGGTCGAAGTCATCCGTGTCATCGTCCGGCTTCTTGTCGGCGGAATCGATGCCGTCCAAGACCTCATGCAGACTGTCGAGCGCTGCGCGAAGCTTGCTTTCGTTCGAAGCGCTGATCGCTCGTCCGCTCTTCACCTCAAGCACCTCCGCGCCCTGATTCGCGGCCACCTGCACAAGGGAAATCTCAAACAGCTTCAACTGACGAATCTCACGGTATCCGTCCCACGCGCTCTTGCCGTCCTGGACGAACGCGGTCTTCTCGGCGATGAAGCCGATGCTCATCTGGTGGATGAGCCCGCGTTTCAGCAGGTCGTATGCGCGCTTTCCTTCCGGCAGGTCAAGGTCAAGACGGGCCGTGACCAGCAGGCCATGCTCGTCCTCCACCGCGCTCAGCGTCTCGCCGATGATGTCGGTGGGCTTATCGTCCTTGTGCTGCCAGTGGATCGGGATGCCCGCGCCGGTGCCGCCGTAGTCGTTATCCAATGTTTCGGCGAAAGCGCCCTTGACGATCACGTCATCGTACAGGTCCTTGTCCCATGTCGAGGCGTAGCCGCTGAAAACGCCCTCGCCTTGACTGTCATCAAGGGATTTCAGTTCGAAGCCCTTGAAATCAAGCCTCATGATGTTTCCTCCTTGGTGAGCGCGTCCCACTCGGCGTGAAATTGCGCGTCATATCGGTAAAGCCGTTTGAATTCGGCGAGCATGGCCTTAGCGTCCTCGCCGTTGACCGGATTGTTTTCCTGCGCGTTCTGCGTCCGACCGCCGTCCTGCGGGCTGGGCTGTCCGCCCTCGCTGACGTTCAACGGCGTGATGAGCTGGTCGCCGCCAGGAACGCGAGGCATGTCAAGAATCTGACGTGCCTGATTCGTGGTCATGAAAGGCCGTCCGGTTGCCGTGCTGAGCGCCTGATACTGCTCACTTGTCGTGCCGCGCAGTTTCGCGTCCACATTCGCCCTGATATAGCAATCCGGTTCGCCCACAGCCTCTGGAAGGCTGAGATTCAAGGCTTCCTCAAGAGCGACGATGTATGGCATGAGCTCTACGTTCCAGAGCTTCTCCTTGTAGGCGCTGATGTTGGAATTCGTGCCGGTTCGGAATCCGATGTTTTCAGGCGAGATTTGGAAGGCGTTGCATACGGCAATGTTGATTCGGTCGCGCGCCTCCAAATCGTTGACGTCAACCGGTTTGAAGACATTGTCCAAAGGGCGCATCTCCATGCCGTCCTTCAGGACTGGCCAGCCACCCTCACGCCCGCCATTCTGGATGAAATTACGCAATCCATTGGTGAAATCGTCGTAATCATCCTGTGATAGCCACGGCATCTCCTTCGGACGGTAGACGTAGCCTCCGGCCTGCATGCCGTTCTTCGCGATGCTCCGACGGTAATTGGCCATCGCCTTCGCCTCCGCCAAGAGCGGACGAAGCACATTGGCCACACTGTCGCCGAACTGGATCCCGGAAATGAAGCCGACGTCCAAGTGCACACGTGGATCGGGCAGATCAAAATGCATGGCCTGCCGGCTGTCCATCGTCAGCAGATTCACGCCGGTAATCTCGCCGAAAGCGTTGCCGGAAAACTGATAGCAGTCAGAGGGGATGCGACGAAGGGTGAAACGCCCACCGTCCACGCCCAGGAGCATGAGCCACCGGTCATCGAGCAGCATATCGCGAAGGAGCATGCTGATGAAACGGTAGCGGGTCATTCCAGGAAGAGGAGAAGGCCGCTTCATCAGGTCGGCCAATGCGCCACTGGTGACCTCCTCGGCGTCACCATCGTCGTTCTTCCGATACACCTTGAATGGCAGCGAGGCTATATTGCGGGTGATGAAGTCCACCACGACGCGCACCGCATACTCTCGGCAGTAGATGCCGGAAGCGTACCCGTAGAAGTCCATGTCGGACGGCCAACTGTCGCCGTTCACGAGCGGAATGCTGGTCGCCGGCGTCGGATGCTCGTCGACTTCGGCCATCTTCATGCCGACGACTGCGGCGTTATTGTGGAGGAGCCGGTCAAGGAATCCCATCAATACTCCCCTCTTTGTGAAGAATCTAGAATCTGACCCTCACGCCTTGCGAGGGCTCGTATTTCGGTTTAAGCGCTTCAGCTTGCATGGTCTCCAGCGCATACAGCGCCTGTGCTTCGGCAACCAAGCCGGAAATCTGCAATGCTGACTTGGTGCGGTCCCACACCTCGACTTCGCCAAGACGACGGGACACGGCCACGGAAACCTGCTGTTCGATGGCGGGCTGCGGAAGATGCCGCAACTTCCCCTCACGCACTCGGTCATGGAAACGGCCGCAACACGCGCCCAACCGGAAGCCTTCGATGAGATGCACCGTCCACCCTTTTTCGGTCAAAGGGTCGATGAAGTCCACTGCCGGACAGCCTTTGCCTTGTACGGCGATCTCCGTGATATGCGGCCAACGCTCCTGCAAAAGGTCGAGATAATGCGGCACCCACAGCATGCCGTCACGACGGGCGATCAGCTCAACGTGAGGCAAACCGTCCGCACGTATTCCGGCAGCGGCCACATACGTGGTCTTACGGTCCGCGCTCGTGTCAACGGACAGGACGACGCGATTGCCGTCCGGTATCGTGGAACGCGAGTCGATGCCGCTGGCCCACATTTTCGGGTTGATGAAAGGAATGATGTCAGCCGTGACCCACTGGCACAGGACCTCGGTGCGGAATGCGGCCTCGGTCATGCCATCGATATCCGACCGGACGCTCATGACGGTCATCGGCCCGTAGCCGAGCGACGGGTTAGCCTGGCGTATCGCGTCGGCATCATCCACCGGACACTTGTCAGGCGCAGACCACTCGAAATAGCCGAACGATCCATCCTGCTCGCCGGACAGGAACACGTCGGCCGGATTGCCACCGTCGGCACTCAGGCGCGTCCACTCGTCAACAAGCTTGCGGCCCTTGTCCACCTGCTTGCGAAGCGCCACAGACCTGTAGTCGCCAGCGTTGGAAATGCCCCATAATTGGCTCGACCAGACTGCCTTCGTGGTCTGGCTGACGGCATTCCAGCCATCGTCCGTATGCTGCTCACGCAATTCGTCGAACACGACACGGGCAGCGCTCTTCGCTCGAATATTCTTATCGGCGCGGACGATATATCTGGCCTTCGAGCGGGTGATGATCGCCTCCTCGCCGTTGGTGTTGACGAATTTCTGCGTCATCGCGGCGAGATCCGGAATCACCAGATCCGCTTCCTCATCAGTCGAAGGCTGAGGATTGCACCACTCCTTGACCTGATTGTACGGGCCCTTGGCATTATCAAGCGTCTGGGCCGCGCCGACCACAAGGAATTTGACGGGCGGCACACGGTCGGGATGCTTGTTGGAGTCCACGAACAGCCACCATGCGGCCAAAACGCCCATCAGCGTGGTCTTACCGTTCTGGCGGGCCACAAGCACGATGACCTTGCGGAAGCGATAGCTGCCATCCTCCAGCAGTTCGAGCGCGTGCACAAGCAGCCACTGCTGCCACGGATACAAATGCACATGAAGCATGATTTCCGCGAACGCGATCACCGCGAAACCATTGCTCGTCTCCCTCGTCAACGGCCTGAGCGGCGGCGTGAAGATACGAGGCAATGTCACACCATGATGCTCATCGTCGACGGCACCGAAAACCTCAAGATTCTCAGCCGCCATCGGACACCTCCTAACCGAACCGCTTCATGAACTCGTCCATCTGGACGATCTTCGAACTGGAAGATGACGGAGCGGTATTAGACGTGGCTTGCCGAGCCTCGCCAGCCAAAGCGTTACGAGAGGAAGGCGTGGCACCAAGCTGCGTGAGCACATTCATCAAATGCGGCACCAGATACAGGGCCTTCGTCACCTCCACGCCGGTACCATGTGCCACCGCGTAATCGATCTGCGCGCAGATCATGCGACCGGACTGTACAAGAGCCGTGTCAGCATCTCCGATAGACTCCCCCAGCCCATCGATCGTCTTCTCATATGCCTGCAGCAGACCATTCTCACGCTTTTCCGGAGCATCAAGCAGACGCATACGCTGCTCGCCGATGGAAAGACACTTGTCAATCATCTTCGCGTCACCCTTGAGCGCACGCGGATACGCTGCACGATAAAGATTATCCAAGCGGTCAAGCTCCACCTGCCGCTCAGTATCCACATCCTTACAACGCTGATTCTCCTTCAAAACGCGACGGATCGCGTTCTCAGCAGACTTAACGTCGCGGAACCCCAGCTCGTCACGAATCTCGGCAATGCTCATGGAAGCGGAGAACAGCTTCAGTGCTTTCCTGTCCTTGTCAGCAGGCATCGGACACCTCACTCAGTGGTAAAATCATGCTCCTTGCCGTCGCAGCGTGGAATGATGCCAGTGTGCTCTTGGAAACGTCGGCAGATGACATCGCCATATCGAGGGTCAAGCTCACAGAGCACGGCGCGCATCTTCAAATCATATGCGGCGATAAGAGTGCTTCCCGATCCTCCGAAAGGATCGAAAACGGTGCCGCCAGGCGGGCATGAGTTGCTTATCATCGCCTCGATAAGACCGACTGGCTTCATGGTCGGATGTTCCGCGTTGCGTGAGGGCTTGTCAAACTCGAACACCGTAGCCTGCTTGTTGTCGCCATACCAGTGGTCTCCACCACGGCCGAGCCTTCCGGCCCCACCGGGCGTGAATCCGTAAAGAATCGGCTCATGCTTCCACTGGTAGTCGGAATGACCAAGGACGATGGTGTTCTTTACCCAGACAAGGTTCTCCCTGAACATGCAGCCTGCGGCCTCGAACGCCTCCTGGAAGAACGTCCTTGCTGTGTCGGCGTGAGCCACATATACCGGAGTGCCAGGCTTGGAGCATCGGACTATCTGAAGGAAGGCGTCGGCAACTACCTCCTGGAAATCCACGCCGGAATCGTTCTGAATGGTCAGTTTATCCTTCGTCTTACCTTCATACGAGACGCCATACGGCGGGTCAGTCCAGACGCAATCCGCCTGCCCCCCCCCCAAACGCTTTGTCCACGAGAGCGTCATCAGTGCATGAGCCGACGGCGAGAACACTGTCGCCCAGCTCCCAAATCTGGCCCTCCTTGGTGAACGTCTTGCCCTCATCGGGCACGTCTGGCGCATCATCGGGGTCATTCAATATGGACGGCTTGCCTGCGGATGCAAGAATCGTCTTCAAATCATCCTCGGAATATCCAGTGCCCTCAAGGTCGGACACCGACTGGAGGATGACAGCCAAATCAGCCTCGTCATAGCCACCTAAATCGGCTAGACGATTATCAGCCAGCACAATCTGCGCAGCCTGATCGTCGTCAACATCGACCGTAGTTGCCTGAATGGTCTTCCAGCCAAGCTGCTTCGCGGCAAGATACGTGTGATTGCCGGCCAGAATCTCCATCCGCTTCGAAGCGTTCGTGCCGAGATTCACCACAATCGGACGATACTGGCCACGCTTGCGCAGAGAGGATGCGATGGCGTCCACGTCACCGCGACGTGGATTACGGCGATACGTGTGGAGTTCGGAAATCGGGAACTCCCGCACCTCAAGATTCATCGTTCCCTTCTCCTTTCATCATTAACGCCCCTCACGCGCGCGATGGGGTACCGAACGCAGCGGGGAGAGGAAGAGCAACCACGCGGGACGTGGGCCGGTCTTCGTTGGTTTTCAGGATTTCACCGCCCCTATCCCTTTGGTGGTTGATGTTTTAGTCGTTTGTGTTGATCCATTGTCGGCTTAGTGTGCCGATGGGTGTTGGTGGGTCTTGGTTGCTTCTGAGTCTGTTGCAGCTGGTGTGGCTTGGTTTGAAGCCTGCCGGGTCGAACTGCAGCTCGGGGTGCTTCGAGACTGGATAGAGGTGATCGAGATTGAATGAATCATCAGTGGTGTTCTTCGTCGCCTCGTAGTCTATCGGCATTCCGCATAGCCAGCAGACTGCATGCTGTGCCTTGCATTGGTTGAAGAATGTGGCTTTGTCTTTTTCGAATTGGCGTGTGGTCTTGCGGACTCTCGGCATGTGTCACCGCCTTGTGGTGCTTCGTGCCGGAGTCGGACCGGCTTGGGTGGAATGCGTCGTTGTTGTCATTATGGTTGCATGGGGCGTCCGTTGGTATTTGCGCTATTCCGCCTGCTCTACTGTTGAGCTATCGAAGCGAATATGAAAAATGGTCCAACCATTTTCTGGCTGGACCATTTCATTTTACGAACATACGACAGTATAGCATTTTAATTGTGACAGTCAAGCATGGCGGTTATTTCTCCGAGGTTGAACACGTACTCTCCTTTGTGTTTTGTCGGCGTGGCGTGCAGTTTGCCTCTGGTGAGCCATTGGCGGATCTGGTCGCTGGTGCAGTGGATGTCCATTTTGGCGAGGTAGCGTGCGACTTCGATTGGTTTTCCGGTGTATTCGAGTTGCCAGAGTTTGTTGTCGCGTTCGGCTTTGATGGCTTGGACTCCGCCTTGCCATTTGCAGTCTGGGCATGTCCATGTTTCGGCTTGTGGCGTGCTGGTGGCTTGGTGTCCGCATTTTGGGCAGCTGCCGATGATGACCATGGCTTCTTCCGGTGTCAGGGCTTGCTCGTTTCGTCGGATGATGCGTTGCAGGCTGGCGTAGTCGTCGGCTGCGGTGCTCATCGTCAATATGGTGTGTTTGTTGCTGATGATGGCGAACCATGCTTTACGCCAGTTGTATGCGGCGTATGCGGCGCGTATTTTTCCTGCCTGTTCGGCGAGCCATGCCTCGGATTCCGTGATGAGGTCTTGTGCGCTGGTGTCGATGGGCAGTGGCGCGTTGCCCCTGTTTGGCGTGTGGCCTGTGGGGCCGATGTGCGCCTGTCGGAGCATGATGCTTCGCAGGGTCGGGATTTGGACATGGCCGAGCTGGCGGATCATGTCCCAGTAGTCGGCGGTGCATTTGGCGCAGAGCGTGCCGCTGGCGGGTTTGCCGCAGTGCAGGCAGGTCAATTCCGGCTCCTTTCGTCGTGCTGGTGGATGATGGCCGCGATTTCGGCTTTCGGGACTTGTGGCACGAGCGGCGCGATCTCGTCGAGCGTGTAACCGGCCTGATGCCATTTGATGATCATGTCCACGAGGATTTTCTTCATTTGCTTTTCCTTGGTTCGATGGTCTTAATGATTCGTTGCGAGGTATCGCAGGTTGCGAGCACCTCGTAAGGCCTGTGGTGGGAGTCGGCGCGCTCCTGTGCCACATCCGATGCCTCTTGGAGCGTCTTGTACATTCGGAGTGTATAGCGTCTCATATCACCCTTCTGCCGGATGAGGTAGCCGTCCCAGATGCTTGTGTCCAACGTGCCCATGACGCTCACCGGTATTCCTCCACTGTGTCGCAGCCGATGGTCGTGCCATGGTCGGTCAGGCAGACCCATGTCACGTCGCCGGTCCTGACCGTCTTCATGCCGTAATCGGGATGCGTGGCTAGATGCCAGTGCGCATAGATGTTTAATCCCATCAGGACCACCAGTGCGACAATCAGAATTTTCTTGACCTTGTCCAAGCCGTCCATCATTCACCTTCCTTTTCGATTTTGACGGTCTCCTTGTATGGGTTTTCGCTTGTGTGTGGCGGGAAGTCGCATTCCTGGTCTTTCCATCCGGCGGCGTAGCCTTCTCGCCATGCTTTGGTTAGTTCTTCGTGCGTGGGATGGGTGGTGGTTCTGCTGTTCATTTCGCGTTTTCCTCCTTGTTGAGCTGTTTCGCCATCTGGCAGGCTCTTTGGTCTGGCGTGGCGGTTTCCTTGTCGCGTCCGAGCGCTTGCAGCACGTGTTCGCACTGCCATGTGTGTATGTGGCGTTTCGAGGGTGGTATGCCGCTCATGTTGGCCCTGCGTTGGCACCAGCCTTTCCATAGGCGCGTCCAGTCGGCTATCGTGCGTGTTTCGTCTTGGTGGCGGTCCGCGAAGGCGAGCCATGCGGATTCGAGGTCGAGGTTCGGATATTCCACAGCCAGCGTCCTGTCCGTTTCGCCGCACTCTTGCGAATCGCCGAAATCCTTCACGCCGATTTCTTTGGAGAAAGAAGAAGAATATTCTTCTTTCTCTTTCTTTTGGGTTCTGGTGTTCTGGTGTTCTGGTGTTTGTCCCGATTCTGTTTCGATTCTGCCGGCAGTCTGCGCACTTTCTGCCGGCAGACTTTCGGCAGAATACCGCTCACGCTCACGCTTGCGTTTGGCCATGACCTGCTGACGGCTCCGGTTGTGCTCAAGATAATCGTGGATGACATAGCCGCCATCCACGCTCTCGATCAATCCGACCTGCTGCAATGCGTCAAGCTCCTGCACGGTGATGTCAAGCACGAATTCCGCAGTATCATCGTCCACGTAACCGTCAGTGAGATTGTCACCGCAGTAGGAAAGCATGACGACGAATGCGCTGATGGCAGAGGGCATGGTACGGCGCAGACGGCGCACCTTACGGTTAAGGTAGAAGCCGTTCGCCAACTGCACGTAGCCTCGTCTGGCCATCACATGCTCCCGAATCGTTTGTAGAATTCGCTGTCGGTCATGCCATCCTGCGGGTCCATGCCAGTCGGCTTGCGCACGGACAGCTTGTATCCGCAGTATGGGCAGGTCACGTAATATGTGCCGACAACCTCTCCGCAGTGGGCGCATTCCACATATTTGATCGTTTTGCTCATTCGCTTACCGCCTTCCGTGCGATTTCGAGCATTTCCCGAGCGTCCCTGATGTAATTGGCTCGCATCTCCGGCTTGGCCAGAGTCCAGAAGCAGTCCTCACTGGGCATGACGTCTTCCCAGGCTGGTGCCATGTCCCACCACAGCAGTTTTTTCGCCACGGCCTCCACCTCAACGTCAGACGGTGGCGCTTCGCGGCCTCGAATATAGGCTTCCTGCAAATCGTCAGTATTGGCAGCGAAAACCTTCTTGCAGCCCGAACCGTCATTCCAGTACTCGGTCGGGTACACCTTTTCGGCTTCATCCTCTGAGATACTCAATTTGTCCTCTTTCCGTTTGCTTTGACCATTGCCCAGAGGATTTCGCTTGCCGGACGTCTCCGGTATGACATGTCGTTGTATGACTGCACGTGGCCGAGAATCAGTTTCGAGCCGGTCGAATCGGGGGTAAGGATCGCGTTCACGCGCTCGGGCACCATCTTCTGCCATACGATCTCGTCGCACAGTTCCTTCGTGCAGACCAGGTAATTCTGGTCGCCGTAGAAGGTCAGGCCGTTGCCGCTCGTGAAGTCAGCCATGCATGACTTGACCTCATAGAATTCGAAGCAGCCTTTCTCCACGCTTGCGGGCACTGGCTCGCCGTTGATGTTCCATGGCTTGAAGCCAACGTAATCCACTCGCCTATCGTCAGGCGTGTTCCGGTCGAAGTTGACCTCACTCGCCCAAAACGCGGTCTGATTCCTCAATCTCTTCTCGACCAGCTTGGACAGCATGGCAGTGGTTTCAGTCCTGCTCATTTCGTGCCTCGTACTTCCTGATGATTTTCTCCAGTCCTCTGATGCATGCCGCTGTGGCCGCTTTGGCGCCGGTCATGATGTCGCGGGCGAAGAGGCGCTGCTTGGAGAGGAGATTCATGCTGCTCGCCATTTCGTCGATGTAGTCGTTCAGTTCCTCGACCGGTACGCCTGTGACGGGGTATTCGCTCAGGCGCATGGTTTCCTTGTCGAGGATGATGGTGAGCTTGTCCGGTGTCTCCTCGATGGCGATGGCTTCGGCGCGGACGATGGTCACCTCCATCGCGTGCCGGTATGTCGATGATTCCCTGATGATCATTCCGTCACCGCCCTCCGTGCCAGTGCGAGTAGTTCCTTGGCCTGTCTGATATATTCCGCATGGAAGCCGGGAATCTCACCGGCATAATCCCATGCGTCATCCTCGTCTTTCGCCGCGTAGCTATCGACGCCATCCCATTTGCAGCTGTTCCAGCAGAGCCGTTTCGCCACTGCTTCGATTTCGGCATTCGTAGGTGGTGCAGTGCGGCCGAGCATGGACTCGCAACATGCAGCGCATTCGTCAAAGGCCTGAATCTTCCCTCGCAGGAACATGATTCTTTCCCCGTACGTGACATCAGCCTCCGAATCATGCCAGTCCTCCGAGTGCGTCAGCATGAAATCGTTGAGGAATTGACGGTAATGGACGCGCTTCTCCACACACATATCGATGATCTCGTTGAGGGTCTTGTCCTTTTCACTCACGTTCGTAGCCATTGTTTTCCTCCTCTTCGATTCTGATGGTGATGTGGTAGACGTCTTTTTCGGTGCTTGGCTCGCCTAGCCGGTAGTCCGGGCCGAGCACGTATTCCGCGTTGTCGTCGGGCCAGTATCCTGACTGGGTGATGCCGTCGAGTATCGCCTTGACCATTGGGGCCGCGTTTTCCGGGTCGAAGCGTCCGTGGGTCAGTGGGTGGATGATGGCGGTCACATGCACCGGCCAATGCTCGGGCTTTTGGAGCTTGCCGCTGTTGATGAGGTTTCGGAAGGTGAGCAGGCTCATCGTCTTGACCAGCTTCTTCCTCCGGTAGGGCACCGCCCAGCTACGGCTGCGACGGTTCTGTGTCCACCACAGTGGCTTGCTGATGGCGAGGTCAATGTCATGCCGCATGGTCGGCCTCCTGTTCTTCGGCTTCGATTTCGCATTCGGGGCATGGGATGGGGCGCGCCGGATACAACGCGCACCCATGGATTGGACATACCGTTTCCACGTCCGGCGGCTCTATCCATTCGCGCACCATCAGAAGTCAGGCTCTCCGGCTGGCGCGCCCCACGGATCATCGGACGGAGCCTGTGACTGCTGCCGTGCCTGCTGCGGCTGCTGATAGCCATTCCCGCCGAAACCGCCATTGGCGTTGCCGCCCTGGTATCCGCCTGACTGCATCTTCTGCACCTGCGCCGTCGCATACCGCAGGCTTGGTCCGATCTCGTCAACCTGCAACTCGATGACCGTGCGCTGGGAACCATCGTTCGCCTGATAGGAACGCTGCTGCAAACGACCCTGCGCGATCACACGCATGCCCTTGCCCAGGCTCTGCGCGCAATGTTCGGCCAAGTCGCGCCACGCGCTACAGCGCATGAACAAAGCCTGACCGTCCTCGAACTGGTTCGTGCTGCGGTTCCAGGAACGCGGCGTGCTGGCGATCGTGAAGCTGGCAACGGATGCGCCGCTGCCAGTGGTGCGAATCTCCGGATCGGCGGTCAGATTGCCGACGATCGTGATAACGGTTTCCCATGCCATCACTAGGCCTCCTTCGCGTCGGCTTCGGTATCCTCCGGCGTATCCGCTTCCATGACTTCGGCGGTCACGTCATCGGCTTCGTCGGCGCTATCGTCATCGAGCACCGGCTGGAACACGTCGCCGTAGTCGGGCGTGATGTCATCTGCGGCGACGGCGGTCTGCGCCTGCACGGTCAAAGGCAGGTACGGGGCGGCGCGACGGATGGCGGTCTTCTTCGCCATGGCCTCGTAATCGGTCTTCCACGGGCCGAAATTGCCGCTCTTGCTGCGCGCCCTCGCCTGCTCGATCTCCTGACGATTCAGCACCAGAAAATAGTGGCCGCCGTCCTTGAAATGCGCGACCATGTACACGTGGGTCAGTTCTCCGGGATTGGCGCATGGCACGTGGTGCAGCTCCTCATTCAGGCCATACGAGTAGGAGAATTCGTCTCCCTGGTGTACGGCTCGGGCGCTGATGTCCACGAGCTGTCCGCTACGTCGCGCCAAGTCGATCATGCCGCGATAGCCCATGATGAAGGTGGCCTCCATGCCTCCGGTCTTCTTGTTGCGGAAGGGAAGCACGTAGGCTCGTCCCAATCCGTCCACGTTGGACGGTTCCAATCCGAGCGCGCTGCAGGTCATGAAGCAGGAGAGCACGCTTTGCGGCGAGCATTCAGCCAGTTTCGGCGTCTTGTTGATGGCGCTGACGCACATCTGGTAGAGGCGGTCGGGGCTGATGTTGTTGCCGACCACGCTGGCGATGCGCGGCCAGCTCTTCTTCATCAGCATCTGGAGGTTCTTCTTCGGCGTCATCTCGACCATCTGTCGGCCCTGTGCCTGCTGTGCGATCTGTCCCATGATTATTGCTCCTTTTCTTCGGTAGCTTTGAATGCGAATTTGCGGTATGTGGTGGCTTTGACGGTGTATTCTTTGCGGGTCGTCGGCTTGTAGGTGGCTTGGAGGTTGCCGCAGCGCACGCCCGTATGCGAGCCGATGCGCACGATGATCTGTTCCTGCAATTCCTTCTGCTCGTTTTTCAGCTCATTCGCGCGGTTGGCCGTGCTCTCGTATCTTGCGAGCAGGTCGTAGAGGTCATCGTCGGCGCTTTCGTCCACGATGTCCGGCGTGGGTTCCGGGAACGCCTTCTGCACGTCCCCGCCAGTCAATTGCGGTGGAGTGCCGGAAGTGACGAAACGCCAGAAGTCGGATGCGGCCTTGTCGATCGCGGCCATATCCTCCACGTCGGCCTCGAAAGGTATCTCCACCGGCTCGTCGTCTCCGATGGCCGCGTACACGCAGCCCCACGTCCATCCCGTTACAAGCGCGTAGAACTCGACTTGAGCCAAGTAGTAAGGCGGAATTCGGAGGTTGCCGTCCTCGTCATGCCAGTCCCCCGCTCGACGGCTGCTCGCCGTCTTGATTTCGAGGATCCCAAAACTTCCGTCCTCCCTTTGCAGGATGCCGTCAAGGGAAGCGCGCAGGTATGGCCTCTCGCGGGCGATGAATTGCTTGTCGGTGCCGTCCGTGACGAGCATTTCCGGATGATTGGCGCGGAAACGCTTCCTGAGCTCGTTTTCCAAGGCATTGCCCTTGACGATTGCCCACTTGTCGGAGATGTCCTCCGGTTCCACGCGGCCGGTCTTCTCAAGCCACAAATCATATGGTGTCTTGAAGGAATTCAGGCCGAGGATCGTGCTCATGTCAGACCCGCCCACACCAGCCTTACGGCTCTTCAACCACGCGAGATGACGTTCCGTCTTCTTGCCCTGCTTGAACCGTTCGACCGTGTAGCGTTCCGTGTCCTTGAGTGGAATACGCTTCATTTTCAGGCTCCCTGCTGATTGCTTGGCTTGTTTATGTCTGCTTTGATGATGTCGGCGTCGAAATAATTGACCACCAGATTGGCGATATCCAACGCTGACGTCCTGAGCTTGACGGTTTCCGCCAGGGACTCTGGCTTGATGGTGAAAACGCCACTCTTGCTATCGAATTTGAGCTTCATTTTGCGGCCTTGCTGTAGTTGGCTTTCAAGTCCATGAGTTCGCCGTTCAGCAGCTTGGTGGCGAATCCGTAGACCACTTTGTCGTTGGTCTGGAACGCGGTTCGCTGCAATGCGCTGATGGCGTCGAAAATGCCGGTCAATGCGTTGGAGATGATGGCGCGTGGATTGGCTGTGGCTTGTGGCGTGCTGGTGGTAATTCCGGTGGTGACGTCGTTTGGCGTAAGTTTCGATTCGGTAACGTCGGCCGCCGTGATTTTCGATTCGGTGATGTTGGCTGCTGCGATTTTCGATGCGGTGGTCATGGTTTCTTCCTTCTTTCCGGTTGTGGTGTTTTTCCGTGTTTTGCTGCGTGGCGAATGCTTGTCGAAGGCCGGCAATAGTCCTTCATTGCGAAGTTGGCCGAGAATGTTGCCGACTGTTTTCTGGCTCATGCCGAGTGTTTCGGCTGTTTCCTTGCCGTCGAACGTTTGGCCTCGGTCGATGCGTTTCCTGCAGTGCGCGAGGATGAGGTCTCGCTTCGACGGTTCTTCCGGTTTCGACGGAAGGCCATTCGCGAGGAGTCCGGCCTTGCGTAACGCCCGCATTTCGTCACGGCTTAATCCCGCTTCGCCTGACTCGTCGTAAATGCTTTTTAGTTCGGCGAGCTCGCCGTCCGTGTATTCGTGTTTCAATTCGTCCCCTTTCTGAGTCTTTCGATGAGCGCGTGGTTTTCGCGGATGAACTTGTCCACGTCGATTCCCTGCCGCGTGAGGGTCGGCTTGCCGTCTGCGACGCGTGCCTTCCCGTCGCTTGTGACGTCTGGACTGCTCTGTATCCGTGTCACCGGAACGAATCTCCCGTTTTTCATCTCGCCACCGTCCTTCGATACCTGTGCGCCAATGCCCACTTTTCCGCGACTTGACGTTGGTAGCGGACTTTGCGCCTGTCCTGATGGCCTTCGGGAGGTTCCACGCCGATTTTCAAGTACGGCGGGCCCTTGCCGGTACTCCGCCAGTTGGCAAGGGTGCGCACGCTCATACCGAGCATGACGGCAAGTTCAGCTGGCGTAAGCAGATCGGTCATGACCTGCCGTCCCGAATGTCGCCCATCGGGTCGATGTGGAGGCCGTCGAGCATTTCCACGGCGTCGCCGCCGGCACGTTCGATGTGCCTTTTGAGCGCAACGTCGAAGGCCTGGCATACGGTTCGGGCGGCAAGCGCGGTGCATTCGCGGAGTCTGTCGCCGGGCAGTTTGACGCTGATCAGGCCACCGTCCAGCGGCATGTCGAGTTTGCAGATGGGTACGGGGGGGGGATTCCTGGTTGTCGGGGTCGATGCCGACGCAGAGCACCCATGTTGCCATCTGTGGTTTGTTTTCGTCCATGCTGTGTTTTTCCTTTGCTTGTTGACGTTGTGTGCCCCACCCTGACGAGTGGATGGGGCTGAGTGGCTGGCATTGGAGTCGGACCGATGCCGTCCTTGGATTCCTGAACGCCCCTTTGACTGTTGGAACGCGACCTGAACGTGTTCGCGGCCGGTGGCGTGGCCGACGGTGACTGGCCGTCAGGCGGACTTGAAAGGGTTTGCAAGCACCGGAATGCCTGCGTTTCTTGATAGAGGAGAAGAAGATTGGAATCCGTGGACGGGCGAACCGTCGCCCAACCGAGTGCGCCGACAGTGTATGTGACCGAGAGGTGGTCGGCGCGTGGATAATAATCGATATTCAGTTATGTGTCCCCGCCAGCCGACTGGTGAACGTGGATGTCCGCGAAAACGTCCCTAATTTGGTTTGTTTTGTTGGACTGTCGGCTGGTGGGAAGTCTTTAGTCGCGTGGCGCGAACCGCACGGTCAGCCATAGGCCGGTCAGGATGTAGATTCCGGCGACGAGCCATGCCATGTGCCTGTCGGTCACATGCCATGTGAAGAGCAGTGTCATGCTGCTCACGAATCCGATGATGGCGACTGCGAACTTCAGACGGCGGAACGTATAGTTCGGCTTCGTGTTCTCCGTCTGCCCGCTGTCGTGCAGTTGGTCATGGCTGGTCATTTGCTTGCCTCCAGTTCCTTGAGGATTCGATTGCATTCGCGGCGAACGCGTTGCACCTCGGTCTTGGTGAAGTTGAAGTAGTATTGGCCGGTCGAGGTGCGGAAACTCATTCGCGCCATCGGCCTGCCGTCCTGGGCGGTGAATGCCTGCATCTCGAATCCGCCGTCGTCCATCCAGCTCATCGTGTGTTTCCCACCTTGCGGTTGAGCTGGTAGGCGATGCCTTCGATTTCCGCCGACGTGAAGTCCGCGAGGGTGATGTCTTGGATGCCGTCCACGAGACTGGCGCTGCCGTCCTCATGGAAGCGGATGTAGAAGCCGCTTGATGCGAGCAGCAGGCATCCGGTCTCGTGGAGCGTCGGCGGTGCCGGCGGGTTCAACAGTTGTTGCTGGCTCATGTTCGGGTTCCTTAGGCTTTGAATTGTTTGATGCTGTCGATTGGCTGGAGCAGCACCGTAGTGAGTTGGAAGAGGGTCATTCCAAACATGTCGGCGATTTTTTCCAGATCGCTTACGGTGAGGTCTTTCTTGCCGGTGAGTTTCTTGTTCGCCAGCGGCCTTTCGCATCCGATCGCTTTGGCTACGTCTTCTTGCGTCATGCCCCTTCGAGCCATCTCCCCTCGGATGTTGGCTCTCATGAGTTCCGTTTCGCTTGTCACCCAACCTCCTTTCTCGTTTCATCGCTGATTACAAATAGTACTTATTTGGATACTCTTACGAGAGTACTTAATTGATTACTTTACAAAAAGTACACAATTGGGTATCATGGAGCCATGGGAACAAGAGCTAACACCGACGTTACCGCCGGAGCGCGGAGCGTCATGGAATACTGCAAAGCACTGCAATCCAGGAGCGGTATGACCGCTACAGATTTCGCCGCGAAATGTGGATTCAGCCGCAACTATTGGTTCGTCCGCGCCCGGTTCGACGCGCCCTTGACGGTATCGGACTGCGAACGAATCGCCAAGACATGCGGGATGACATTACGGCAGCTATTCGCAAACGCGCTGGCGGAACAGGAAGAAAAAAGAACCGCCGAAACCCTCAACAAGCTGCAGAGGGGCGACGTGGCCCTTGCGGCGTATCGGGCCGCCGGCAAGCAGGAGGCCATCAATGGAGAGGCTGGGCCGGATTACGACGAGCCTGCCTGACCTGCCGATCGACCGGCGCATGACATACGGCGCCATGCGCCGCGCGATTGTCGGACTGCCGGTCACCGTGTCCAGCGCCATTCTCCCTGATGGCCTTTGGGGCTGCTACGACGCCGCGACCGAGGTGATACTGATCGACCGCAGGCTCACGTACACGGCCAAACGGTGCACGCTCGCGCACGAGCTATTACATTGGAGGCATGGCGACACCGGTTGTTCGAACGATAGTTCGAAGCAGGAGCAACGCACCAGAACACAGACCGCGCACCTGCTCATCGACCCAGCAGAACTAGCATTGGCGGAACGCATGTACGACGATGACTTATGGTCGATAGCCGATGAACTGAACGTGACCACGCAGGTGCTCACGGACTACCGAGCCATGCTCAACACGTCTAGAATCAAAGAAAGGTTTTTCATCAATGCGTAAGAAAATCATTGCCATCACAGCGGCGACGCTTCTCCTGGCGACGGCCTGTGGATGCGGAAGCCAGCAGGAGCCGGATTCCACGACGGCCAAGACGCCGAACGTCAGCGCGCAGCAGGCGAAGCCACAACAACAGACAGCCGAGAAGACGGCGCAGAGCTTTGTGGATGAGTTCAACGCGAACTCATCGACGCAGATAACCGACGTCGAGAAATTCACGCCGAGTGATGCGAACGGTCCCTACTATCGGACGGAGTATCGCACCGGCGCTTTCTCCGACGCGGACGCTCTCCACGGGAGAATCGGCCAATCGTCAGTGGACGTGCTGGCCTACGGGGCGGTGCACGGATACGGGGAGAACGATATGATCCGCGTCTACGTCGATGGGCCGCATGATGAGATCGACAGCGTATTCCCCACCATGGCGAAGACGCTCGATCCGTCGATATCCGATCAGGACATCCAAAGCCAGTTGGCGAAGGAGTATCCGTCCAATGATCTTGTTTACGCCGCGACGCATAAGCTGATCGAGAGCGCTTATGTCGATGGCGATCATGCGTTTCTCGACGCGAAAATCAACTAGCGGCCCCTATAAAAAGAATGCTGCAAATCTAGATAAGGCTTATATCTGCTTCAGGCGCTCGAATACCTGTGCCGTCTGTGCGGCATCGTCGGCGGCCCTATGACGCTCCGTCTTGGCGATGCCGAAATAGCGGATGAGGTCGAGCAGTCTGTGGCGGTCAAGCTGCGGCAAGAGCGTCTGAGAGGCTTCCAAGGTGTCATAGAAGCTCACGTCCGGCATGCCGGCACCGACCCTCTGCGCTTCCCTAGCAATCACCGGAATGTCGAAGCGGCGAATATTGTGCCCTATCCACGTATCATGCCCGCAGAAAGCGTAGAACTTGTGTAGCGCTTTGTCGATGGTGGGTTTGCCTTTGACGTCCCGGTCGGTGATGCCGGTAATCTGCGTGACCTTGGCCGGTATCGAAATCTGCGGGTTGACGAGCTGGCTGAATGACGCGACCTTGCGCCCGTGCCTGATTCTCACGGCTCCCAATTCGATGATTCGAGCGTCACGACCTAGGCCGGTGGTCTCAATATCCACAGCCACGTAATCGTCCTCCACGCCACTATTCGCATTGACGTGGGCGATTGGTGCCGTTTCCACTGTTGGAGCGTCTGAGGTGGCTTCCGGCGATGATTCAGGCGCATTCGTCGCTTGATGCTTATGGCGTGGCTCAGGTTTGAGGGAGAGATGCATGAAGAACCACGCGAGGAATGCGAGGAGCAGAATCGTTATGATGCTTGTGGCCAGATCACCCTGCGGCGTGGTGATGGTGTCGTAGATGCCGTAGATGCCGGAGATTGCGCACAGTACGGATAGCACGAGGTAAATCAGTTTCTTCATTTTTCCCCTTCTCATCTTTGCTTCAAGCTACCGCAGATGTGGATTGGACGTGCCGATTCTTTCTTTTTTCGGCGCATTGGCGCCCTATAAGAAGAATGTTAAAACTTGTAGAGTCTTATATATGTGCAATTGCGATTGCACCGAACGTCTCTATTTTCTCTTTTGCAATTTTACTCGCTGTGCAATTTGACTTTTACTTTCGAGTGCAATTACAATGCAGTTATAAACGAAAAAGCCCCGACGCTGACCAGAGCAAATCGGGGCGACGGAAAACCAGCTAGATTCTCCATGCACCATTCTAAGGCAAAGCATGGAGGGAAAGACATGGAAGACATGGGATACCAGAACACGCAAGCCCTTTACGACCTAAACCGCACCGGACGCCTCGCCAAGAAGCGCGGAGACAACCTGACCTGCTATACCACTGCGCAACTCGCAATCTCCTTCATGTGCTCCATGACCTACGACTGGGACCGCGAACGCAACCAGCCACCCGAGAAGCTGCGCAAGGTCAACGCGCCATGCCGCTACTACACGCTCGGCTGGCGTGCCATCGCCGACGCATTCGGAATGATTCTGCTCACGCCGGAGCAGTCCATGGGCGAGAATGCCGATAAGGAGATGAAGAAGCGCGAGAACACAGTCAAGACGAACATCAGCAACGCTTGGCTGTTCCTGCAGGAGCGTGGCGTGATCAAGAAGCTGGAACCCGCCTCACTCGGCAAGAACGCCGGCTTCCTGTTGCTGCTTGGCGACGACGAGGAGAATCTGGCGGTGGAACGGTGGGCGCGCCAATGCCTCGGACTACCGATGGTCTGGTGATTCCGTGCCCACATTTTGCCCACACTTTTCCGGTAATTGCAGTGATTTGCAGTGATTTGCAGTGAATTGCAAACCATGCGGGAACCGTTGGAAACACTGGGAAAACGGCGGAATAACAACTATCAGGAAAAACGGGCGTCAAGGGTTCGAGTCCCTCATC
>OKVI01000374.1_pt1 | contig 37071 bp, 43 predicted proteins | sample 1607001 | NCBI WGS metagenome assembly OKVI01 (sample SAMN03281018, study PRJEB24777) | human gut metagenome | isolation source: fecal sample PR128 from 1 month old male Malay infant, vaginal delivered...
AGAAGCGCCTGTGCTGATGGGTTTTCTTCAAATGGTTTACCGTCATTTACTGTGACAATAGCACCCAACTTAGCCAAAAGACGAGCCGCTGCTTCACCAGATTTAGCCAAACCAAGGACTAAAACTTTTTTATTTTCAAATTGTGTTATTAATTTCATAATTCATCCACTCTCTCAAATTGTATCATAACCATTTTACCCTTTATCACAAGCTATTTCAAGGAGTAGTCTTTTCTAGATACAGAAAAAAAGCCAATCTGTTAGATTGGCTTTAATATCATGCTACTTATTTTCATCTTGTTGAGCTTTATCACGATTGAGCTCTGGCATGGCGAAAAAATCTTTCAAGGTGAAATAGCTTAATGCAAGCATTCCTACCGTGACAAAGAACTCACCAGGTAAACTGAAGAATTTAATGATTGATAACACTGCTAAAAGCAAGAGCAATGCTAAGGTAGCCATGACAAAGAGAAGATTCATAGTGTTTTTTACCGACTTTGGTGCAATAAAGAAATAGAATGAAGCAATCAATATGGCAACAATCAGATAAAACATCTCTTCTCCTATCTAAAGATTATTCAGCTTCCGCCGCTTTTTTCTTACGTTTATTAGCTTTATCACGCTCTGCTTTATTCAAAATTTGTTTACGCAAGCGAATAGATTCAGGTGTTACTTCCATGTATTCATCATCATCCAAGAATTCAAGTGATTCTTCAAGTGTCAAGATACGTGGAGTCTTAATAACAGCCGTCTGGTCCTTAGTAGCTGAACGCACGTTTGTCATTTGTTTTGCTGTAGTAATGTTAACACCAAGGTCATTTTCACGAGCATTCTCACCGACAATCATACCTTCATAAACTTCAGTACCTGGGTTAACAAAGATAGTACCACGTTCTTCGATACGCATAATTGAGTAAGTTGTCGCTTTACCTGTATCGATAGAAACGAGGGCACCACGGTGACGGCCACCAATTTCACCAGCAACAACTGGCAAGTATTGGTCGAAGGTATGGTTCATGATACCGTAACCACGTGTCATAGACAAGAATTCAGTAGAGAATCCGATAAGTCCACGAGCTGGTACAAGGAAGATAAGGCGAGTTTGACCATTACCAACCATTTGCATATCAAGCATGTCACCTTTACGTTCTGAAAGGGCTTGGATGATAGAACCTTGGTACTCTTCTGGAGTATCAATTTGAACACGTTCAAATGGCTCACATTTCACACCATCAATTTCTTTGATGATAACTTCTGGACGAGACACTTGAAGTTCGTATCCTTCACGACGCATTGTTTCAATAAGGATTGACAAGTGCAATTCACCACGACCTGAGACAGTCCATTTATCTGGTGAATCAGTTGGATCAACACGTAGTGAAACGTCTGTTTGCAACTCAGCCAAAAGACGCTCTTCGACTTTACGTGATGTCACGTGTTTACCTTCGCGACCAGCAAATGGTGAGTTATTTGCCAAGAAAGTCATTTGAAGTGTTGGTTCGTCAATACGAAGAACTGGCAATGGTTCAACAGCATCAGTTGGTGTGATTGTTTCACCGACAAAGATATCTTCCATACCTGAGATAGCAATCAAGTCACCAGCTTTGGCTTCTTCAATTTCACGACGCTCCAAACCAAAGAAACCGAAAAGTTTAGTAACACGGAAGTTCTTTGTTGTTCCGTCAAGTTTCGAAAGGGTAACTTGGTCACCAACTTTTACAGTTCCACGGAAGATACGTCCAATACCGATACGACCAACGAAATCATTGTAGTCAAGAAGCGACACTTGGAATTGAAGAGGCTCATCTGAGTTATCTACAGGAGCTGGGATGTGTTCAATAATAGTGTCAAAGATTGGAGCCATAGTGTGCTCTTGATCAGCAGGGTTATCTGACAATGATGATGTTCCATTAATAGCTGATGCATAAACAACTGGGAATTCCAATTGATCATCATCTGCACCGAGTTCAATGAATAGTTCTAGGACTTCATCAACAACTTCTTCAGGACGAGCTGAGGGTTTATCAATCTTGTTGACAACAACAATTGGTGTCAAATTTTGCTCAAGAGCTTTTTTCAATACAAAACGTGTTTGAGGCATTGTCCCTTCATAAGCATCGACGACAAGAACAACACCGTCAACCATTTTCATGATACGTTCAACTTCTCCACCAAAGTCCGCGTGCCCTGGTGTGTCCATGATATTGATACGAGTACCTTTGTAAGCAACGGCTGTATTCTTAGCAAGGATGGTAATACCACGCTCTTTTTCAAGATCGTTAGAGTCCATTGCACGCTCATCAAGTTCCTTACGTTCATCAAGGGTGTGTGATTGTTTCAACAATTCATCTACAAGTGTTGTTTTTCCGTGGTCAACGTGGGCAATAATGGCAACGTTACGGATATCTTCTCTAAGTTTAGTCATTTTTTCCTCTTTATTATTTATTTCAACTTTTCAAGTATACCACATTTTCAATAAAATGGCAGAGATCAGATAATTGTAAACGTTTTTCAACAAAAAAAGTGCTACCTTCCCTTATCCGGTTAGGCGCACTTTATCTCATTATTTGTCAATACTACAAGCAAGACTAGCAGCTCCAATGATTCCCGCATCATTTCCAAGCTCCGCTAATTTCACTTTTGTTGTACGGCGAACTTGTGGGAATGCATAACGTTTAAAGTATCCTTCAACACGACTACGCAAAAACTCTCCTGCGGCAGAAACACCTCCACCGATAACAACAGAATCTGGGTTAAGAATGTTTGAGATGTTTGCTGTTGCAAGTCCGAGGTATTCAGAGACTTTATCAACAATGCTATTAGCAAACTTATCACCTTCAGCAGCAGCTACGAAGATATCTTTACTTGTCACTTGCTCACCATTGTCTACAGCAGCTTTAATAGAAGAGTTTCCTTCGTATCCTTCTGCCAAATGATGTGCTAAACGTACAACACCTGTTGCTGAAGCTACAGTTTCCAGACACCCCTTGTTTCCGCAAGTACAGTCAAATCCTGTTTCAGGTTCAACAATAATGTGACCAATTTCTCCACCAGCACCGGCAACACCATGAATTAAGTTACCATCAGCGATAACACCGCCACCAACACCTGTTCCCAATGTTACAAAGACAACATCCGGATTGTTAGCACCAGCACCAACCCAACGTTCACCCAGTGCAGCCACATTAGCATCATTATCAATAGCGAATGGAATACCAAGTTCTTTTTCAATGACAGAGCCAACTTCTTGAGTTTCTGCCCAGTTCAAGTTAAAAGCACCCGTTACTGTTTTATTTTCTCGGTCAACTGCACCTGGAGATCCCATACCAATTCCAATAAAATCTTCAGCAGTAAGTCCATACATTTCCAAACGGTGTTTCAAAGACTCTACAATGTTAGGAACAATGTGGCTACCATTTTCAAGCGTATTTGTTTCAATAGCCCATTTTTCTTGAACTTCACCATCTGCAGTCAAAATACCAAACTTAACAGTTGTTCCACCAAGGTCAATACCTAAGAGTTTCTTACTCATTTTCTTTCTCCATTTCAATGCGATGTTCACGTCGTAAAATCATTTCAGCAATAAGATAGTTTTCCTTGTCTATCAAAGCATTCTGATAAAGAGCTTCCAATTCAATCTTCATCATCTCGATATCATAGAGCCTTTTACCCAAGTAAACTACTATCCCAAACTGCTTCAACAACTGTTGAACGTCATATAATGTTTTCATAGAAATATTTTAGCAAAAAGCTTAAGGCATGACAAGATAATTTTGAAAACCTTTACAGATTATTATGTAACTAGACAAAAAGCCTAAGTCTATTTAACTTAGGCTCTTATCTATTGACAATTCGGACAAATGCCATGCAAAATCATCTGCTCACGAGTAATACGAAATCCTGTTTGCGATTCTACCTCTTCTTTGAAAGACGGAATCGGTAAATCTAAATCAGTAATTTGACCACATTTTTCACAAACAATGTTTAAGTGGTCATGCCCCATAAAATCATAATATGTTGTATTATCATTATTAACCTTAATTTCAGAGACAATTCCCTCTTCAACCAACACTTTCAAGTTGTTATAGATCGTCGCCAAACTCATACCCGGATTATCGGGGAGAAGGTCATAATATATCACATCAGCACTAGGATGTTGATCAGACATCATTAAATAGCGGATAACAGCTTTACGAGATTCGGTCAATCGAATCCCTTTAGCTTTTAACTGATTCAGGACATCTTCATAAACACCTAGACTATGTCGATGCTCAGACATATCGCCGCCTCCCTTCTTCTAAAAGTATTTTGTGTCTATTATACACTTTTAGAGGAACTCTTGACAATCATCTTAACTCAAAATTTGATTATTTCAAGCCTGGTGCTTGTCCAAGTTCAGCAGTCAACATCCAGATAGTCTTATCAATTTCTGATTTTGCGGCTGTAAAGATATCATTTGAAGGAGCATCTCCTTCTTCATCTGTGATATCCAAACCAACTTGGAACAAGACAGACAAGTATTTATATGTATCAACCAATAACTGAATTTGATCAGACATTGATTTATCAAATGTACCAGTAGTTTCAGTCAAACCTGAATTAGATGAAAACTCTACCAAAGTTGAGTAAGGTTCACCACCAATAGTAATCAAACGTTCACTGATCTCATCAAGATGGGCATTCAAACTATCCATCAATTCATCCATTTTTGGGTGAAGATAAAGGAAACCAGGACCACGCATATACCAATGAACTTGATGCACAATAGAAGCTGCTACAGACAAATCGGCAACTGCTTGATTTAATACTGCTTTGGTTTTTGTATTTGTTGGTGTCTCTGCTTGATGATTAACTGTTTCATTGATTGTTTCTTTAATTGAATGTGCCATATTCTTTCTCCTTATTTAGAATTATTATCGTTTATATCTATATTTTAGAATATTTCTAAATAAGATGCAAGTGAAATGCTTTTTCTGTCTTTTTTCGAATAGTTAGGTATGCTTAGTATTTTATATTTTTTTCTTGGTGCCTCTTTAGGCTCGTTTATTGGATTGATTTGTGATCGTTTTCCTGAGAAGTCGATTATTTTTCCCAGAAGCCATTGCAATCAGTGTGGGCATCCGTTACGTTTTTTCGAAATGATTCCTATCCTATCACAACTTTTCTTAAGATTCAGATGTCGGTTATGCCAAAGCTCTATCCCATACCGTTACCTCTTCTTGGAATTGTTTTGTGGAGGAATACTTCTTCTTTATTTCTATGACTACCTAGATTTCGGAAGAACCTATTTGCTTCTTTTCAGTCTTTGTGTAACTATTTTTGATTTAAAAAATAAATCATATCCCCTTCTAATTTGGGTTCTTGGAACACTAGCTCTCCTTTGTTTGGGAAACCACTACCTCACTTTTACCTTAGGAATAAGTTTAGCCGCCCTATCGTATTTCAAACGTTTAAATATTGGTGAAGGTGATTTTCTCTATTTGGCCAGTGTCTCCCTCATTTTCCCATTTTCCAAAATACTATTAGCTATTGAACTAGCTTGCCTATTTGGGCTTACGTACTTCCTAGTACGTAGAAACCCTAATGAAACAGTAGCTTTTGTCCCATTTCTCTTTGTGAGTGTTCTAATTCTTACCTTCATGTAATAGCATAGAAAAAAAGCCGATTATTTCGGCTTTTTCAGTATTAATTCATATTAACACGGTGCCACTCATTAATAACATAAGAGAGCATTCCCAATTGTTGAAGACCCCAACCACTAATTTCATCTGATTCCTCAGTTGAACCACCGAGGTAACGGGTATAGATTGCAACCATATAAGGTGTATCTTCCATAACGATAGCATCAACGTTGAGTGCTTCACGGACATAACCTGGTTTTTGATAAATTGTCAGATTAGGAAGATATGTCTTGTAGTACTCATTAGGGAATGACTCACCAATGTAGTGGAGAATATCCTTGTAATTATCTTGGTGTTTCCAAAGGTAATCCAAAACTTGGATGTAATAATCCGTCGTTGTCTTATTACCATGCATTTGGATAGTTTTCACTTCACCTTTTGATTTACCATATTTATCAAGCATGCCATAGAATTTTTCCATACCACCAAGGCGTTCCGCCAAAGCATAGGCTGGAGTATTTTCAGAGTAAACAAGAGAATACTCTTGCATTTCTGGAATAGTCATTGAACCACCGAAAGCAGCAACATAATTATCGTGTTCGCCTTGATACTCATACTCAGTATTAGTAATATCAAAACGTTCAGTTAAAGAAAGTTTTCCTTTATTAACCTGATCCATGACAAGCATGTTTAGTGGCAATTTGTAGGTCGATCCTGCAGTCATTGGCTGAGTATCATTCATAGAGAATTGCTCATTTGTCTTGGTATTTTTATATGAGAAAGCGATTTGGCTAGACTCGATCCCCTGATCAGCCATAAAAGCTTCAACTACTTGGTTCAATGTCATGTTAGCATAATCATAATACAAACCATTAGAATACATCGTATCTGCATCTGCTTCCATGACTGCTTTTTTAGCTTCAGATGACTTGTTGGTTGGAGTTACCTTTTCCTCTTTTTTCTTATCCTCTTTTTCAGTTATCTTAGAGTTAGAACCAAAAATGTTCCCAAGGTTCCCAGTGTGACCAGCCTGTTTTCCTCGTCCTGCTAAGGCAATCATAGCAACAAATACAAGAATAACCACTGCACCCAGAAGAGATAAGATAAGATAAGGTTTTTTATCATCACGGGATAATTTTGATCTAGATTTTTTAGAGCGTTTGCTTCTAAGTGATAAGGTTTCAGTTTTTTCTTCTTTTCCCTTGTGTCCTACTGGTACCGATGTTTCCTCAACTGGTTTCTTTTCTACTGATTTTTTAGAAACCTTTTTCTTATCTTTTTTGTTATTCTTCTCGTCGCTTCTTTCGACATCTTTTTTACTATCTTTGCTATCTCTCTTAACGTCTTTTTGAAGGTCTTGTTTTACCGAATCTTTCTTCTTGTATTTAGTTTTTCGGCGGCTTCCACCATACTTTTCACTTGAATATTTTTTCTTTTTTTTCATAATAGTAATAGTTTAAGCTATAATAACCTAAAAAGCAAGGAGATTTTACAACCATATTACAAAAAAACACCCTCAAGACTGAGGATGATTCTAGACTTATTTAGCTGCTGCGTAAAGCTCAGCAACTTTATTCCAATTGATGATTTCAAAGAAAGCTTTGATGTAGTTTGGACGTACGTTACGGTAGTTTAGATAGTAAGCATGTTCCCAAACATCAAGTGCCAAGATTGGTTTTTTACCGTCTGAGATAGGTGTATCTTGGTTGGCAGTTGAAACAACTTCAAGTTTACCTTCTGCATTAACCACAAGCCATGCCCAACCTGAACCAAAACGAGTTGTCGCTGCCGCAGTGAAAACTTCTTGGAAAGCTTCAAATGAACCGAATGCTTCGTTAATAGCGGCTGCTACTTCTGCAGTTGGTTCTTGTTTTTCTGGTGACAAAAGTTCCCAGAATAGTGCGTGATTAAGATGTCCACCACCATTGTTAATAAGTGCTTGACGGATGTCTGCTGGAATTTTTTCTACATCAGCCAAAAGCGCTTCAAGGTCCTCACCAATTTCAGGATATTTTTCAAGCGCAGCATTAGCATTTGCCACGTAAGTTGCATGGTGTTTGTCGTGGTGCAGAGTCATTGTTTCAGCATCAATGTATGGTTCCAAAGCATCGTAAGCGTAAGGAAGATCAGGAAGGATAATAGCCATAGTAAGGGTCCTCTTTTCATTTTTTCTTTATTTTACCGTAAAATGATAGAGCTTTCAAAAATTTTGCTTACAAAATCTTGGAAAGCTCCATTTTTTAGCGGTTTGACGCTATTTTTAAAAGTGCTAAATCAAATAAATAATCTTTATCTAAAGTTCCTGTTTTTATCTGGTAGTCTGTCTCAACCAGAATCTTAATCGTTGTCTTTAAAAATGCAACTGATAAATGACGGCTATCTCTTATAGCATAGCGAACCTGAAATGGATTAACTTTCCGACTTAGATAGTCTGAAAGACTTGAAACAATTTGTTGCTCGCTTTTGCCTTGAGCAGATAACAATTTGACTTGTAGATAGGTACGGAATTGGCCCAACATAACAGCAATCAACTTAATCTCATCTTCTCCTTGCAATCGTAAATCATGAACCAATTCACGAACCCCCTGAATCTGTCCTCTCAAAAGAAGTTGAGTCATATCAAAAATGTTATCTTGCAAACTTTTAGGAATAGCCTCTGCAATGTCTTGCGATGAGATATTCCCTTCAGTTTTATAGCCTTTTAAAAACGCCAGATTTTTCTGAACATCTGAAAAATCAAAACTTGACTTGATTAAGAGCTCCTCAAAAACCCCTTTTTCAAAAATGAGTCCCTCTTGATGTGCCTGTTTTTGAAAATAAGTCCTAAGCTCTGCATCCTTTAAAGGGTTAGCTTCAAGTACCAAAGCATCACGTTTTAGGAGTTTAACCAACCGACGCTTTCCATCGAGCTTTCCAGAAGCCATTAAGACAAGACGTGTTGTTTCTACAGGTGATTGAAGATAATTTTCAAGACGTTTCAATGCTTTTTCATCTAGATAAGACTTTTTAGCAGTAGTCATATCTTCGAAATGATCAAAAATAACTACCTTTTCATCTGCAAAAAAAGGCATACTTTCCAAATCGAGCTCAGCATCTTGATAATCAGTCTCGGACATATCAAAATAGGAATAGGTCAAGTCACTTGGATCAAATCCAATTTGTTTTAAAAATTTTTCTTTAGCTTGACTATACTGACCTAAATCCTCGCCAGCCAAGACAGTTATCATAGGGAGTTTTTCTCTGTTCAGCTTTTCAATCGTTTCCATAGCAATCATGGTTATATTATATCAGAATTTTCATTATAACAAAAAGCTCACCACCGAAGCGATGAACTTCACTTTATTAACCAGAGTTACGAAGTCCTGTTGCAATACCGTTGATAGTAATATGAATAAGACTAATTTCGTCATCAGTCAGATTATTATTACGAAGACGTTTAATCAATTCAATTTGGATGTAGTTCAAGACGTTGAAGTATGGCAAGCGGAAATCCAAACTTGCTTTAAGAGATGGGCTTTCGTCAAGGAAGTCATCATGTTTTTCAATCGCAAGAATGACATTCTTAGTTAGCTGCCACTCATCCAAAATGATGTTAAAGACACTACGAACTTCTTCACTCTCTGCCAACTGTGCATAGTGGAAGGCAATATTCATATCTGATTTTGAAAGCACCATATCCACGTTAGACAAAAGTGAACGGAAGAATGGCCATGTTTCAAACATGTGTTGAAGTTTTTCAAGGTTTCCTTCTTCGGCTTTAATATAGTGATTAAAGGCAGAACCCACACCATACCAACCTGGGAACATGATACGGTTTTGTGACCATGAGAATACCCAAGGAATGGCACGAAGCCCTGAAATCTCAGTAATAGTCTTACGAGCTGCTGGACGAGAACCGATATTTAAACTTGATACTTCTTTAATTGGACTTGCTTCAAAGAAGTAATCGTAGAAATGTTCATTTCCAAAGACAAGGTCACGATAAATAACATTTGAATCGTGAACGATTCCGTCCATAATTTCACGGAAATCAACCAATTCTTCTGGATCGGCAATTTGACGTGTCACCATACGGTCAAGAGCAGCTGAAACAAGCATCTCAAGATTGTAGTATGCTGCATCCTTATTACCATATTTATTACCGATAACCTCACCTTGCTCTGTCAAACGGATACGGTCTTTAATAGTACCAAATGGTTGAGATGTAATAGCATCGTAAGATGGTCCACCACCACGACCAACAGTGCCACCACGGCCATGGAAGAAAGTAATTTTAATGCCGCGCTCTTCACCAATCTTGGTCAATTCGTTTTGAGCTTTGTAGAGTGTCCAACCCGAAGAAAGGTAACCACCATCTTTGTTTGAATCTGAGTAACCCAACATGATTTCTTGGTAGTTATTACTGTTCTTAATCCATCGTTTAACAATATCATAGCCAAGGTATTGTTTCATGATTTCATTAGAGTTTTCCAAGTCTTCGATGGTTTCAAATAGTGGAACGATTTGGACACGCGCACGCTCAGTATCAACTAAACCAACTTCTTTAAGAAGGATGGCTAACTCAAACATATCTGAGACGCTCTCAGTGTGAGAGATGATATGTTGTTTGATGACTTCTTCACCAATATAGTCCTTCAAAAGACGAGCAGTACGGAAGATAGCCAATTCTTTTTCAAGTGTTTCAGACTTAGATACATTTGTTGATGATAAGGTACGTGGATCTTCTTGCAATTCTTTGAGAAGAACAGCAACCTTTTCAACCTCTGTCAATTCACTATAGTTGTCAACAATGTTTGCAGATTTAAGCAACTCTGCCACACAAGCTTCATGAACGCTTGAATCCTGACGCATATCAATTGTTGCAAGGTAGAATCCAAAGACTTCAACGGCTTGAAGAAGCTCTTCAAAATCACCGGAAATCAAGACAGAATCATCATTTTCGAGAAGTGAATTTTTAATTGCCAAAAGATCATCATGGAAAGCTTCAGCTGTTTCATAAAACTCGGTAGTTTGTTGTGAGACAGCTTGAAGACTTTGGCTGAGACGTTCTTGCACAAAATCAGCTACTACTTCGCCTGTTGATACTGATCCAAGACGAACATTTTCAGAAAGACGCTTAGCAACTCTTTCCTTGCTAAAGTTACCTTCTTTGAAGAAAAGAAACGTCTGAATCAATTTAGATTGAATGTAACTAAAAGCACGACGGTATGGTTCATTTTCACGGTAAACAGATGTATCTGGAGAAAGTTTCGCCATTTCTGCTACTGTTTCTGAAACTTCAGTCAAACGTGATGAGAGTGAGAATGAGCGGTAAAGGTTATCAACTTTTTCAATATAGTAATTGAGGATAACTTCACTTTGTACTGTCGCAGAAAGTTTAAGAGTTTCTGCCGTTACAAATGGGTTCCCGTCACGGTCACCACCAATCCACATTCCCATTGTAATAGGTGTTGGATTATTAAGTTCGATACCTTTTTCAACCGCTAAACGTTTGAATTCATGCGATAAGTTGGTAATCGCCTTAATCAATGAGGAGTTGTAATACTCCATAACGTTAGTGATTTCGTTTTTAACCTTAAGTTTCTTCTCACGAATGATATCCGTTTGCATCATAATTTCTACATAACGACGCAAATCCGCATACCATTTATCCTTGTTAATAAGACCAGCCTTAACATCACGATGTTTACGGAGAAGTTCGTGAATGTGGTTAGTCAATTCAAGCATGGTTTTACGTTGAACCTGAGTTGGGTGAGCTGTCAATACCGGCACGACATTAACATTTTCAAGAATGTCACGCGCATTGTCGCTTTCAGCGACAACATCAAAGGTTTCAGACAACTTACCTAAATAAGATTCATCAATATTATTTTTGTGGTTGACTTCATAAGCCAAATCCACGTCCTCAGAGATATTAATCAAGAGAGGTAACAAAGAGAAATAACGTGATGCAACGACCATATCGTCATTTGTCATTTCTGAAATGGCTTGTGTAAGGGCCACATAGTCACCTTCATCATAAAGTTCAACCAAATGTTGGATAGTTGTGAGACCTTGCTCTCCAGCCATGCCTCGTGTTGCATCATCCAACAATTCTTTCAAGATACCAACTTCTTCAGAGATGATTTCCTGGTTGTTACTGCTTTCCAATTTGTTAAAAGCCAAACCGTATTCTCCTTACTTTATGTAGTACCCTTTTATGATATCACTTTTAAAACAAAAGTAAACTATTTTTCTGTAAATCGTCAGTTATTTTGCAATTTTCCGACTTTTTTGAAAAAATTATTAGACCTATTTCCGAACTTTATAAAAAAAGACTCTGAATTAGAGTCTAAAATCTTAATTATACTTTTCTTGATAGAATTTAATTTCATCACCATCTTGAACTTTAAGTTGATTAGCGGCTTTCTCACCGATTTTTCCATTGACATCAAACATCCAATAAATCCCCTTCTCCTTGTCTTGAGAAATTCCATCAATTTCAGTAATAAAACCATCATTTTCTTGAACAGGATATATTTCTTTTAAAACATCAAGGACCGTATCACCTTTTTTGAATTCTACAGATTTTTTCTTACTTTCCTTTTCAGTTTTTAAAATCAAAGTAACCTGACCTTGAACCTTAGACTGATGATTGTTTGTGCTATTAGTAGGTTTAGCAGCCTCATTTTTTCCACAAGCAGCTAAAGTAACAAGAGAAAAGGCAAGAGCTAAATATATCAATAATTTTTTCATTTCAAAAATCTCCTAAAAACAGACTGAATAAATGGATAGAATAGAAGCGTCGATACTGCATGATAGGTATCATAAAGAAGGCCAGAAACAACAAAGGTAAGACCGCTCTTAAATAGGAGGCCATAACTATAATCCAGGAGAACTCCGTAGAGAAAGGACAAAGTAGTTACCAAAGCAATCTGCCAAACAAGTGATAACCTAGGTGCAATCAAGCTCCAAAGAGCCATCAAAATGCCGAAGGCCAAGATTTGATTAAAAACCCAGGGACCAAAGCCAAAGATGAATCCTGAGATTGACATGGTCAAAGCCATAATCAAGAGACCATCTAGTAACCCCAAATAAAGAACATCCACAAAAAACATAGCTGTAATAGGCTGAATATTTGGCAACCCTATAAATGCTGACCGCAATCCTACTGCCAGAGCTGACAGAATAGCTATCCGAGCCATTCGTTGAATCGTTAGTTTCATATATCTATTATGCCAGAAATATGTTGACTTGGCTAGGTATAATACTTACTTATTTAATAAAAAAAGAAAATAACTGCTAAAAGAAAGAGACCAATCACACGATTAGCCTCTCCCGTATTACATTTGTTTCAAACGTTCCACCCGTTCTGAAATTGGTGGGTGGGTATAAAAGAGCTTCTGCAAACCAGATTCCTTTTTAGGGTCATTGATAAAGAGGGCTGCGCTAGCATCATCCACGTGATGTTGCATTGGCGCACTATTATCAAGTTTGAGCAGAGCGTTAATCATACCTTGTGGGTTACGTGTCAATTCGACGCTAGAAGCATCAGCTAAAAATTCACGCTGGCGTGAAATAGCCAACTGAACCAAAGTAGCTGCCAAAGGCGCCAGAATAATGGCAATCAAAGAAATAATGAGAAGAATAATTTCCAAACCGCTACTTCCATTACGGTCATCATCATTTCTACGACGACCTCCACCCCAGAACATCATATTACGAGCCATCCCAGCTAGCATGGTAATGGCAGATGCTAAGGCAACTGCTATGGTAGAGATGCGGATATCGTAGTTGCGAATATGACTTACTTCATGTCCGATAACTCCTTCAAGTTCCTCACGATTCATAACCGCAAGAAGACCTGTCGTAGCAGCTACTGCCGCGTTCTTAGGGCTTGATCCGGTCGCAAAAGCATTCATTGAAGGATCATCGACAATAAAGACACGTGGCATTGGAATTTGGGCCACCATAGCCATGTCCTCGACCACATGATAAAGGTTTGGAGCTGTTTGTTCATCAACCTCTCGTGCACCGTTCATAGCCATAACGACATTAGTTGATTGGAAAATCATGGTAACGGCATAGATAAAACCAATAACTAAGGCAAGAATCAGACCACCAAATCCTGAACCTAACCAAAGATAGCCGACACCGTAGCCAACAAGGCCCAACAAGAGGAAAAAGACCAGAAGCAAAAGCCAAGTCTTTCTCTTATTTCGAGCAATCTGATCAAATAACATATTAGTTACCTAGTCCACTGAAATCAACTTTAGGCACAGCTTTTTCTTCTTCTGGTGTTTCAAGGAATTCAGCAGCCTTAAAGCTAAACATCTTGGCAATAACATTGCTTGGGAATGTTTCCAATTTCACATTGTAGTTACTTGTCACACTGTTATAAAGTTGACGCGAATAGGCAATTTTATTTTCAGTGTTCGTCAACTCTTCTTGAAGCTGACTGAAGTTGGCACTAGCCTTAAGATCAGGGTAACTTTCAGCTACCGCAAAGATTCCAGAAACCTGACGAGTCAATTCATCACTGGCACGCATAGCTTGTGCAGGAGAAGTCGCAGCTGCTACCTGATTACGAAGTTCTGCTACTTTTTCAAGCGTTGAACCCTCATATTTAGCGTAACCTTTAACCGTTTCAATCAAGTTAGGAAGGAGGTCATTACGACGTTTCAATTGAACATCAATTTGACTCCACGCCTCCTTGGTTTGCATACGGCTTTTAACCAAGCCGTTATAACTTGCAATAACAAAAATCACAAGAACAACAATAATGGCAATAATAATCCAAATCATATTTTTATTCCTTTCTTATACCTAAAGAATGTCCGTACGACTTCTCTTACAAGTATCTTTAATAGTCTCAGTATATCAAATTTTCAGATAAAAGTGGTAAAATGTGAGCCATTTTACAAAAAAACTGGACAAGATGTCCAGCTTTTGTATTACTCTTTAGATGTGTGTCGTTTTCCTTGGGCTAGTGCATCTGCTTCTGTCATAGCAACGACATTAGCCTTATTGGTATTGCTAGGCATACGTAAAAACACCTATCTAACCGGATGTTTCTTCCCTATTATTTCCCTGCTTTCTTACCTTGTTTAGTAAAATAAATTGTAGATATACTTAGTGTAACAGCAACTCCGACAAGAAAGAGAACCATTGAAGTCTGAGATTTTCTTTGGAAGAATCACCCTGACTTTCAGAAGACTTAACTACCTGATTAGCCTCGGTTGCTTTATAAATACGGGCGATATTTTTAGGTGTGTCATCCTTCTTGCCTTCCGCCAATTCTGACAAATCACTGCCAATCTCTTTGACAACATCTTCAGAGCTTGCAATCAAAGTTGCTTCTGAAGCTAATGTTTCATATGCCATAACCGCTATGACTTTACTTGAGATTACATCCACAAATTTCTCATTCAAAAGAAAATTAAAGCGAATATCTTCTGAGGCAAACTGACTGCTTGTTACAGTGGTTTTTAGGTCGTTGTTCTAGGCGACCTGAGTATTTGGCAAAAGACTGACAACTTTCACAATCTCTCCATTCTAGTCCCAAGCTATTCTTGAAACTAGAAACAGATAATCTCAAATATTAAATATATTTAATGATGCTTTTTTAAAATTCAAAACAAAATAAAAGGCTAAGTAATCCATTTTAACAAGGCCTTAAAAAGCCCTATTTAGTAAGAACTATCAAATAAAATTTGGGAAATACCTGAAATCCTTTTTCTCAGATTTCTGTCAAACGTTTGATAGTCTTTTTTATTTTACGATTCAAAGTATTATTTTTCGAATGTTTTAGTATTACAAATGTTAAACAGCAAAAAATAAAAAAGAGGCAGAAACCTGCCTCTGACTTTCAAAAAATGATTAAATCAACTGATTTTAAGATAACATAGCCTCTAACTCCTCAAGCGATAAACTTGTCACATCTGACACCACTTCTAACGGTAGACCTTTTGAGAGCATCTTACGAATCAACTCTAAGCGCTCCTCATGACGACCTCGTTCCAAGCCTTCTTCACGCGCTTCATCAATTGCTGTTTCCATAGTCGTGTCATAATTTTCTTGAATACGTATGCGTTCATCAATCATCGCCTTTTCCTCCTGTGTCCAGCTGGATGAATCCAGTAATGAATCGGCATGCGTGACCGCTTGACTAGGTGCTATTGAAAATGGGAGATTTCCAAAGAACTCTAGCCACTGCCGCCCTTCATCCCTGATATGCTTATCTTTATTATACTTATCCAACTCTAAAAAGGCAATCTGAAGAAGGTTCTGACGTTTTCCATCCTTATAGTAAGAATTTAATGGCTTGCCCGTCCGACTATTGGCCATCCAATAAGTATTAATCGGGGACTCCTCATCTGACAACAGGGTCTTCTCCAAGATAGCTATACCATAGACCGGCTCCATCTACTCATACATCTTATGGGTCTGCCCTTGTTGGCGTAATTGTTGCACATTTTCCACCAGCTGGTTAGCCAAATAATAATGAAAACGATTGAGAAAATAATGCTGCTTACGCACCTGAATCTCAATGATAACCTCAGTTCCATCATTCAGCTTAGCTCGAACATCCACCGAGGTTGAAAAGAGCTCATCCTCATCAAAGTCCTTTTTATGAAGCTGTGTCCCCTCCAAAATCTGAGCATCCACAACATCCAAATCCAAAATATCTCGAATGAAAGCAACCGTCACCTCGGGCAGGCTAAAAATCTTCTTAGCCATGATATCCAAGGTCGGTGAGACATGCTTGTGTCTTTTTTCCATTTACCTCTCCTTAAGAAAAAATAGAGGGTTGGTCCCTCTACTTTTATTATTCGGAAAAAGCTTTGGAATATGTAGGTTATCTTATTTTATCGCATTTTTTAATGCTTGTTGGAGTTCTTCATCTACGGCATAGACGTATAAACCGTTTACTCCACGTGTCAGCAAAACATTTAACTCATTTCGTAATAATGTTTCTCCATAGTTTATCATTTCACCTGATTCAAGTTTTCTGTTTTGAACAGCACTTTTATTTTTACTCTCAGAAATATCAAATACGATTTTGCCGTTTCTATATTTAACAGATGGACCAATGATGACTCCCACATAATTTAGGTCAAATCCCTGAACGGTAAACGTTGATCCTACTTCATGAATCGTTTGAGACTGTTCTATCCAAGATAAATGCTTCGAGTCTTTTTCTTTTGCAAGTTGTCTGTTCCACGGACAAGACCAGTCTCCGATACGGACACACCAATACTCCGAATCTGTTGGCTTCGATTGGCTACTCTATTCCCAATCGTAGGTTGCTGTCAAGCGTGAAATTCCTAAGTTCTGATCGTCATCCTTTTTTATGATAGCTTTTTGAAGCTCTTCAGGAGAGTCAAAAACTCTAATATCATAATCATTATCAATTGGAACCTCATTCACAACTCCAACATCAATCAGATTTCTTATCCACTCAACTGTTTCCTTTGTCGCATGGATACGCATTTGATTGTGTAGTGTAATGAGATTTCCTTTTAGATTTGCCTCGTGTTCTAATTTCAAGAAAGAATCATCTGTCCATATTTGGGATTTGTTCATGATCTGATTTTCATCATAAACAAGTACGACTACTTTTGATTTCGCAAATAAATCATTTAAATGATTCCCTCCTAGATAAGCTTGATTTTTTGCAGTCAATAATAAATGGCCTTCATCAACCACTACAATTCCAGCATCGCTATTTTCTTTTTTCAGAGCATTCAAAAATTGAGTTGGTTTCATCACAACATTAATATTTGATCCACTCTTCCATTCTAATTTTTTCTCAATTTCTTGGTAAACACTGAGTTGGTCATCATGATTCACAACTAGATTGATATCATTATTTTCACGAATCATCTGAATATCTTCAGAATTCAACAAATCATCAACGAGAGAACTCATCAAAACTGTTTTTCCTGCACCAGCATCACCCTTTACTAAAATTAAAACTCCTGTTTCATTTCTACTGATAACAGAGATGATTTTTAGCAAAATTTCATTTTTGGCCTTTACTTGTTCATCCGTTAACTTGTGAAATGGAGAGGATTTAAATATCGCTGAATTTCGAATAAAACTTTCTGCTGGGAATAAATAATGGTTTTTCCGATTTAGGGTTCTCCATATCTTTGAGAAAATTTCGTCTAATTCTTCAGAAGTATAATATTGATTTTGAGGATTTCCTCTTCTATTCTGAACCCTTTCAACTTGGTCAACACTTGATAGGTAGAGCATTAACCTATTCTCAATATCCAAGGTCAAAGATTTATTGAAATGGTTATGCCCAATGACAAACATTTTTGATGTTTTAGATTGTTCAAATTGTCGCCAGTCTTCTCTATCCTTCTTTATATCATCTGACAAATGCTGATTTGTTCTTCGAATAATATCTGTTGTTTCTCCAACATATACGCTGTATTTGTTTTTAGTTTCATCATTTACGATATATACAGTTGGATAATCAAAAATAAGCTTAGAATGTTTTGGTGCGATAGTTTCTTTTAATTGATCAAATGTTCGACTGGAATAGTCGATTTCTAATACTACGGGTGATTGAATTTTACTCATTTTTTCTCCAAGTCCGTATACTTTTTATTATTTCCTTTGCTTAATTCCACAGGATATTTTTTTGCATTTATTTCAATTTTTTCTTTTATAATTTCTTCTACATCCAGATTCAAGTTGTCCGCAAGCATAAATGAATACATAAAAACATCCGCAAGCTCTTCTCTAATTTCTTGTAGTGACTTTTCAACTACTTCTTCTGATTTTTTCCATTGAAACAACTCTAGGAGTTCACTTGCTTCCAATGATATAGAGATAGCTAAATCCTTTTCATTATGAAACTTTCTCCAATCACGTTCATCTCTAAATTGATTGATTCTATTCATTAATTCCTTCATTTTGTTACCTCAATACTGTCGTAATCCCTTACATTATAGCATTTTCACGGGTTCTTTCATAGTTTGGGGAAAATTCAAACAAAAAAACACGGCCCGAAGGTCATGTTTTTATCATCTATTTACTCTCCCCTATGAATCGTAAACCCTGTGGCTTGTTGGTTGGCCATGATGGTCATGTCTGAAATCTGGACACGTCGTGGTTGCTTGGTGACGTAGAGGACTGCCTCCGCAATATCTTGGGCTTGGAGGACTTCCAAACCTTGGTATACCTTGGCTGCCTTGTCCTTGTCACCGTGAAAGCGAACTTGAGAAAAATCCGTCTCAACGATACCGGGCTGAATGGTTGTTACCTTAATATCTGTGGCAATGGTATCAATACGCAAACCATCGCTGAAAGTTTTCACTGCGGCCTTTGTAGCTGAATACACAGCTGCACCTGCATAGGCATAGATGCCTGCTGTAGAGCCCATATTGATGATATGGCCCTCATTGGCAGCTACCATACTTGGCAAAATCTGACGTGTCACCATCATCAAGCCCTTGACATTGGTGTCGAGCATGGTCAGTAGATCCCACTCTTCATAATCTTGATAGGCTGTTAGGCCTAGTGCCAGGCCTGCATTATTGACCAAGACATGGACTTGCCCCACACTTTTGAGAATGGCTTGGCAAACATCCTTGACCATGTCCATATCGGTAACATCCAGTGCAAAAGTCCAAACTTTTTGATTGGGATAGGTTGCTTGGAGCTCTTCTTTCAAGGCTTGAAGACGCTCCACACGGCGACCTGTTAGGATGACATTTTCCCCCTCTTTAGCAAAGGCACGCGCCGTTGCTTCGCCAATTCCTGATGTTGATCCTGTAATAAGTACGTTTTTAGGCATGATATCCTCCACTCCTATAGTTCAGTCGCCCTTAATCATTATTTGTCAATTCACTCAACTTCTTGATAAAATCGGGAAGTTCTAGCTTGGGCAGGCTAGATCTCTTGTTCCCTGACTTCCAAAATATCCAGAGTAACTGGTTGAAACCGTCTTGCAAGACCTTCTTTTGTTTGTCCGAGAGATTGCCAAATTCTTGCAACAACTGACCTAGCTTAGGGAGAGTTTTGATACTAATATCGTCTAGACTCTCAATTCCAGAATCAAGAATGGTATCAAAGAATAAGTCACAGACTTGCTTGAGTTGTTGATTTGGCAAGGTCTCAATCCATTCTTGGAAAGTTCCTTCCAAGCGTTGACTCATCTCGGTGGGCTGATCCACATAAATAAAATCCCTTGTCTCTGGGTCAACCTGCCAAAGTAAGGCATTATGTTGAGCGATACCTATTCCTTCTGCTGCGACTAGCTGGGCAGGCCTATCCCAATAGAGCATAACCCCCACAACAGAATCTTGAGGTCTAATAACTGTCATCTTGGATTTCATCTCTTGGTAAGAAGGCTTTTCTAAGAGTGATTTCATCAAACCTGGAGAATCTAGGAGCAAGAGCTCTGCTATTTGCTCACGTAGAGCAGTCGAGCTTTGAACAGCCGAATAAAGGGCAAGATTACCACCCTTGGAATGTCCAGAAACAGTGATATGGCCACTGAGGTTTGGCAAGTGCTCAGACAGAAAGGCAATAGCTGAGCGATGGGCTGGAATTTCTCGACTGTAGGTCAGCTGAAAATCCTCCTTCCAGCCAATGACACTATCATCCGTCCCACGAAAGACAAGCTGATGATAGTCTAATTCAGGTAAACTGAAAATCATGGCTGCAAATTGCTTTTCGACTTTCTTGTCCAAGACACTACAGTAGTCACTTAGATTAAGTCCAGCGAAACGCTTCGACCTGACCATGGTTTCAGCCAAATCTACCCGTTCCTTAGTCACCATGAAGGTATACTCAGGATTTAGCTCTTTACCCTCGGCATAGTCATGTAAATTAATGGTTTTCTGTAAATCACTTGCTGAGAGCCATTTTTCATAAGTCAGGTATCCAATCTCATTGATGCAAACCTTATCCAAGATATTGAGAGGCTCTTGATCAAAGGTAAGCTCCTTGACCTTTTCAAGATAATCGATTAGATTGGGCATAGTAATCTCCTTGAAGTCTTTCTTACTTTGATTTTACTAGAATTTTCACAAAATTGTTAGTGAAAAATGTGATATGATAAGAGAGATTATCTATTAGGAAAAGGAAACTTATGACTATTTCACGATTTTACCGTATCTTACTAGCTCTTTGTGGACTTGCGGGAGTCTCTATCCAAATCCATGACGATGGTTGGGGTATGCTGCTCTACTACACTGTTTTATCCAATATTCTGGTCTTCTCTAGTTTGATTTTCTTTATCTTCTATGATTTCAAAAAAGGAGATGCTACAACTAACACCAAACTCCTCCGCTACAAGGGTGGCGTAACCATGGCCATCCTCATCACAGGAGTTATTTACCACATCCTGCTAGCACCTATTACAGAACCTGAAAAATACTGGACAGTAAGGAATTTCTTGGTTCACTATATTGTACCTTGGGGGTTGGTACTTGATACTCTCACTTTCGATGCTAAGAAAGCCTATCGTCTGCGCGAACCACTTTACTGGTCCCTATTCCCACTGTCTTACTTCGCCTTTGCCCTTCTAAATGGCTTGGAGCTAAAACTCCCAATCCCAGGTGCCAAAGATAGTCCTTTTGCCTACTTCTTTATCAATGTCAATAAATTTGGTTGGAACAAGGTCATGATAAACGTCCTGGTCATCAGTGCTGGATACATTGCTGTTGGCTATCTCTTGTACCTCTTGAAAAAATTTATCGGTCGTAAACCGGCATAAAATACAAACTGAGCTCCCAAACGGAACTCAGTTTTTTCTATTTCAACAAGCCTAATTTATCAAAAGCCTTATAGAGGCCATCAGCTTCAACATCGTCTGTTACAAGGTCTACCATAGCTAAGATTTCTGGACCACCATTTTCCATGGCAACACCAATCTCACAGTATTCCAACATAGGGATATCAATCTTGGCATCACCAAAAGCAATAGTGTCCGATTGCTTGGCTCCCAAATGCTCCAAAATGACATCAATAGCATGAGCCTTGTTAATATCCTTAACACCCAAGTCACCAAATAGGGCCGTTTCACCTCTCCCCTCCCCAAGTATGGGCCTCAAGCTGTGGAAAAGCTTCTTTCGAATCTAGATGGTCCTGATAGGATTCCAAAACGAAACTGACCTTGTTTAGCTCGTCACGATAGAGTTCCCCACTATACTCAAGTCCATGAATGAAATCTTCTGGTTCCTTACCCTCAACAGACTATGCAGATTGCCCCTTTTGAATAGCGTAAGTCTTAAGTGTCTCACTTGATCGCTCACGAAAATCAGAACTAGCAAAGAGACCATTATTGCTCTCAAGATAAAAGGCTAGATAACGTTCGGTCAACCAATCCACAACCTTAGCAGTGTCTTCCTTGGAAATCAGCTCATGCATAAGGACGTGGCCATGATGCTCCCCATAAGAGCCATTGCCACCAATGTCCCATCCAAGCCAATGTCCCATAATTCTGGTTGCATTTCTGCCTTGCTACGACCAGTACAAACATATACCAGATGACCGTTTTCACGGGCCTGACGAATAGCCTTTACGGCTGATTCTGGGATGTGATTATGATAATCTACCAATGTCCCGTCAACATCTAAAAAAATAAGTTTTGACATGATATTACCTCAAGTATTCTTTTACTTTATTATCTCCTGATACTGCTCCAATCCAAAGTATTGCCATTTCTCCTGAAAGAAGCTATGATGAAGGTATGAATGATTTAAAAACACTACTGAATCACCTGCCCTATAAATTAGCAGCCTATGATGCTACAGGAACCTTTCTCTATGACAATGGTGGTGCTGACGGTAGCTTCTTCCCCCGTGAGTCTGAAAATCTTCCCGATTGGATCATGTCTGAAGTTCTAGCGTCTCCTACCAAAGAAAGAAGTTATCAGATTCCAACTGACAGTTTTGATCAAATTCTCATCCAGACCTACCAAGCTGCTATCGACAACGAAGGAAAGGTCCTAGGATTTTGGGAAACCATTTATGATTTGAAACAACCTCTCAAGACCTATCTGGATAACTCTGCTCAAGCTCTTGCCGCCTGGTCTGATACCACTAGTGGTGCTAGTTTTAAGGAAAAAGCCGACAAATAAGGCTAAAAATCCGTCTTAAATAAATGAAATATTCACTTAATTCACAACTAATCACCTAGTAATACCTTCATTAAATCAGTTTGAGCTAGTATTACTAAGCTTTTAAAAAATAAGTTACTTTAATATCTCTCACAGAATTTACAAACACTCTATTTTGCATTTTTACGCTATTTAATGTAGAATGGGAGGTGATGAGAAAAAGAATTAAACCGATCGTTGTTTACGTGGTTCTAGCTCTTTTAGGATTAGCATTAGTTATTGCAAACATTCACAATACGTCTAAACAGCAGGCGCATCTCGAGAACGTGAAATCTGCTATTCCTTCTGCTACTACACCAAAAACAACAACCAGTAGTACGTCTGACAGTTCCGATGAGGAGCTGATACTTAATCCCATTATTGACCTTTCGGGTTGGCAACTTCCTCAGGATATCGATTACGATGTCTTGTCAAATCATATTTCTGGTGCTATTATCCGCGTCTTCGGTGGATCACAGATTAGTAAGGATAGCAATGCCGCCAGCTCAAATGGGGTTGACAAATCTTTTAAAACACATATCAAAGAACTCAAAAAACGTGACGTTCCAGTTGCCGTCTATTCCTACGCCCAAGGTACTTCCGTCAAAGAGATGAAGGAAGAAGCTCGTATTTTCTACAAAAATGCTTCTCCATACAAACCTACCTATTACTGGATTGACGTTGAAGAGGAAACCATGTCTAACATGGAGGAAGGTGTCCAAGCCTTTCGTGCTGAACTCAAACGTCTGGGAGCTGAGAAGATTGGCCTCTATATTGGTGCCTATTTCATGCTTGAGCAAGAAGTTTCAACCAAAAACTTCGATGCCGTTTGGATTCCAGCCTATGGTGTCGACTCGGGCTACTATGAGGCTTTGCCAAATACTGAAATCGACTATGACCTTCACCAGTATACGTCACAAGGAAACCTCCCTGGTTTCGACAATATCCTAGATCTTAATCAAATCAATCCTGATAAAAACAAACGTAAAACCTTTGAAAAACTCTTTGGAAAGATTAAGAAAAAAACAACTAAAAATAAGAAGACTACTTCGACAAATTCATCAAGTAGTGAGTAAAAACCAGTGTTTCAGACACTGGTTTTATTCTTGCCCCAATTGACTTAGGCGTATTTGGACGAATGTGTTATAATGGAAAGTAGAAATGTAAAACTTTGAAAAGGAGATAACATAATGGCTAAGAAAAGCAAAGTCAAGAAGACCTTGGTCGACCAAATTCTTGATAAAGCTAAAATAGACCATGATAGCTTATCCTTCAATGGTTTAGAAGGAGAGCTTCCAGAGGATGTGGCTCGTGAGAGCATCTATAAAACCCTAGCCCTTAAAGGGGATAAGACAGGACCAGTCATTGGTATCCTCCCTATCACTGAGCACCTATCTGAAAAGAAATTAGCTAAAATTTCAGGCAATAAGAAAGTTCAAATGATTCCACAAAAGGATCTCCAAAAAACAACTGGCTATGTACACGGGGCTAACAATCCTGTGGGAATTCGTCAAAAACACAATTTTCCCATTTATATCGATCAGTCTGCCCAAGAAGCAGGTTTTCTTATTGTCTCAGCTGGGGAAATTGGGCGTTCTATCCGTATCAATAGTCAAGAACTTGCTGATTTTGTTAATGCTGAATTTGCTGATATTAAGGAGTAATCATGAAACTGTATTTTGTACGTCACGGTAAAACCCAGTGGAATTTGGAAGGACGCCTTCAAGGTTCCAAGGGAGACTCGCCTTTGCTTAAAGAATCTATCGAACAAGTACGTGAGTTAGGTCACTATCTCAGTGACACACATTTTGACTTGGTCTTCTCAAGTGACTTACCACGTGCTAAAAAAACTACAGAGCTCATCATGGAGTCTCAAAAACCTAAAGCTAAAATTACCTATACTAAGGATTTGCGTGAGTGGCAACTTGGCAAACTGGAAGGGCAAAAAATTTCACTCGTTCAGGCTATCTATCCCAAAGAAATGGATGCCTTTCGTCATAACCTAGCCAACTTCCGTGCTAATGACTTCCAAGCAGAGTCTGTCTACCAGACAACCGAACGTGTAGCCAAATTTGTCAAAACACTTAAAGATAGTGAGGCTAAAAATGTCCTCATCGTCGGTCACGGAGCTAACCTAACAGCTTCTATCCGTACCCTCCTTGGTTTTAAACCTGGTCTTCTTCGTAAGGCAGGAGGTCTTGACAATGCTTCTGTCACTATTCTCGAAACCAATGATTTCGAGCACTTCACTCTTAAATGTTGGAATGATACATCTTATATGGATGAACAAAACAAGATTAACTAAATCATTGACTGACTTCATAAGACAAGCGGTCCTTAACAGGGTCGCTTTTTTGCATGAAAAAAACCAAAAAGCTATTACTTTTTAGGGCTATTTGACAATTGTTTCCGACTCGGTTCATCTGGCAAACAATCTAATTCGACACCAAAGTCTCGGGCCAAGTCCTCTAGTTTATTTTCAAAACATCTAGTTCCTGTGAGACAAGATCATACTGTCACTCAGACATCAAACGTTTAAAACGAAGACCTCGACTCAAAATAAATTCCACGTCTATTTTGACAGTTCTATGAACATGTTCCCGATAGTTGTTAGCAAACCCTCTTTGCTTTTCTTCGGCATTAAGATGGTCCTCTAAGGCATAATAGGAATCTCAGGCAACACGCTTCATCTGCTCTGCATCTCTAATACCTTCGAAGAGATCGTCACGTTTGGCTTCGAGTGCTTCTACCTCTTTTGTCAAAGCATCATGTTCAGCACTTAGTGCTTCAATATCATATTTTAAGTTATCCGTTTCCACCATTTCACTTCTCCCTTTATCACATTCTAGACAATAAAACGGCCTAACGAGGCCGTTTTATTTATCTGCCATATTTCATACGAAGAATCTTTTCCTGGTTCGCATTCAAACGAAGGAGAATAACCACCTTATCAATACTCATATTGCTCTCAAGAAGACGTTCAGCTGCCATCATAAGACCATTGTTAATACCCAGTTGAAGCACTGGATTTTCTTTATCGTTAATATCAAAGATATATTTATTATTTGGAAGATCGAAAAGGACTTTCACAGCTCCAAAGAGTTGCTCAAAACTATCGATTTCCAAGTCAAAGACTGGTTTCGTACCTGGTTTAAGGCTACGTCCACGGTGGTTGAACCACATAGAATGCCAGCCACCGTTAAAGGCACCCATAACGTCATTGTCGTATGAATCTCCGACGTAGAGAGTCGTCGATGGATTCATATCAAATTGTTCAGCCGCAAGATTGAAGATTTCCTTTTCAGGCTTTTGGAATCCTGTCGCCTGACTGACGATGACGCGTTTGGGATCTACGTAATCGTATAATCCCAACTTCTTGACTTTCTTAAGTTGATGCTCTGTTGGTCCATTGGTAATAATCCCCATACGAACATTTTTTTCTTTGAGGAAATCAAGGGTCATGCGCATCTCATCAAGCATGGTGATATTTTCCAACTCATGCTCGTAAACCTCTTGGAAATGGTTACCCGTTTCTTCATCGATCTCATGGTAGCCAAACTCCAAAAGTGTTTCTTTACAGCGCCAAAAACGGAAATACTCAGTTGTCCACTCACCGGCCATTACACGTGGAAAACCAACATCAGAATAGTGGCGGAAACGAATGTAGGCTTGATTCATGTGGCTCATGTCAAAGTCAGGGAAACATTTTTCCATGGCAATACGATAAGGTGCCTGTTGGTCATAAATAGTATCGTCAACGTCAAAAACAATAGAAGTAATCATCTGTCCGTTCTTTCTTATATCATTCTCTTGCCAGAGACTTAGCAAACTAGAAGGTCCGATAACTAAACTGATGAAGTAGTCAGCCCCTAAGACTAAGTCTTGCAAAAGTTGCTTTAAGTCAACTGTCTATAAGCAGTCATGCATATCTGTTTTTTGACTAGCATGAAATTGCCCAAACAGTTTTATTATACCGTTTTTGCCCTCTTATTTCAATTTTTGAGCAAAATTAGGAAAATATTATTCGTGATTTCCAGTATTTCAGATAAAAAAAGGTTTGAAACATGATATTCCAAACCTTAGGTATCTTTTTATCATCAGATGATTATTTAATTTCTTTAAAGGTCATTTTTTGTTTCACTTCACCCTGACCACCTTTGGCAATCTGGTAATAGAAATCCTTTGATGTGAAATGGTCGCCATAAGCAAAGACCTTGTTGTACTGCCATTGTGACAATTGATCATCCTCTTTTTTACCGAGAGTCAAAGTTGTTTTTGTCACGTTATATTCCCATTTAGCTGTTTGGTCACTATAGGCTTTGTCAAAATCAGTCTGGCTCTTAGCGGCATTAACCACTGTCGTACGGTCCTGACTCACTAGTGCCTTGTTACCACCCTCTTGGAAGGCTACATACATGACACGATTGTTGACCTCACCATTTAAAGAACTTGAATATTGGTAAACCTTACCAGGTACAACACTATCCAAATGGTGTGACCCCCAGTAATAGAAGACACTGAAACCAGCTCCCGTAACCAAGAGGCAAGCAAGTACAACACTAATAATGATATTTCTCTTTGACATGCTTGACCTCTCTCTATTCGTTACCAGTTAGGTCAGAGGAATTTGCCTCTGAGTCTGTTTCAGTACGACTTGATGAACTTGAACTCATGCGTGTTTCTGTTTGAGAATCATCACTTGATGAAGCTTTTGATTCAGATGATGTTTCAGTGCTTGATGATGAACTTTCTTTTTCTTTATAAACATCAACGTTGAAGGTCCACTTATCACCCTTGTAAGTTACCTTAATTTGGGCATATTTTGCCTTGATAAGCTCTGACATTTTGCCACCCTTGTTAAGGGTGTCGTAAATCTTTTCAGCGAGTGCTTTGGCATTGGCTTCAGTTCTGGCACCATCTTTAGGACCATTAACAATGTCTTCATCTTTAGCAGTTTCGCCTTGACGGTAAAGCGCTGTTTTTTCAGTGTCCTTCTTAGCGTCAGCATTCAGATCATTCTTATCATCTACATGTGAGAAGAATTTCCATGTAGGTCTACCTGAGTGTTTTTGTTGATAAATATTTGAAACTTCTTCTTGAACCTTGTCTTGGAAAGCATCCTCAGTCAATTCTTTCTCTTTAGAAGTATCTGTACTTGCTTTACTTTCACTGCTACTTGCTGTTGAGCTTGATGCAGAAGAGCTTGTTGAGCTTGATGAAGCATCTTTAGATTCTGATGATGAAGAAGAACTTGATGAAGCGTCTTTAGATTCTGATGATGAAGAAGATGACTCCTTACTTTCTTTAGAATCTTTATCTTTATCGCTATTATTGTTATTATTGGTATTGGAGAATGAAATGCTGTTATCAGAATTATCTGGAGCGTAAATCATTGTATTCTTAGAGTGGTCATCAGATACAAAAGTACTATTATTGATAATCACTCGGTTATTATCGCCATAATAGTTGTTGATAACAATCTTAGAATGTGCACAACGGTGACCATTACCATTCACATGATAACCTGCTGGTACATCACCATCACGTTTTAAAATAAGGACATCACCAGCAAAGATAAGATCAATATTCCGAATATTGTTATCGTAGGCTAATTTTTCAATAGAGATTCCCGTCGCTTGAGAGATTCCCCACAAGGTATCACCCCATTGAATTACATATTTTTGACCATCTAACTGTTGTGGATTGATGTTCTGAGTTGTCAAATTATTTGTAATTTGTTGCGGTGTGCTGGCAATCCAGTTTGTAATATCTGCAGCGTGAGCACTTGTTTGATTTTGATAAAAGCCATCTGCTAACACAGATACCGTAGGTAGCCCAATAGGCGCTAGTAAAGCGCCAAGCATCACAGCTTTACCAACATAATTTTTCTTTTTCATTGTATATTCTCCTTAATTTCATACGAATCCTACCCTGCTATTATACACTTTTTTATTATATTTGTCAATAAATTATATAACTTCCTAATCAATCATTAATTCAAGTTAGCTATTTTTCTTAAAAATAAAGGGCTTTCCCCTTTATTTATCTGACATTTAGTCATTTGTCCTATCTTTAGAAGGTGATTTATGATACAATATTTACGACTATTTTATGGAGGACTAACATGTCAAATCAACACATGGAAGAATTGAACGATCAACAGATTGTCCGTCGTGAAAAAATGGCGGCCTTGGCTGAACAAGGAGTCGATCCTTTTGGTAAGCGATTCGAACGCACAGCTACATCTGGTCAATTAAAAGAAAAATACGCTGATAAAACAAAAGAAGAATTGCACGAAATCAATGAAACTGCTACTATCGCAGGTCGTTTGATGACTAAGCGTGGTAAAGGTAAAGTTGGCTTTGCCCACATCCAAGATCGCGATGGTCAAATCCAAATCTATGTACGTAAAGATGCTGTCGGTGAAGAAAACTACGAAATCTTCAAGAAAGCTGATCTTGGTGACTTCCTCGGTGTCGAAGGTGAAGTTATGCGCACAGATATGGGAGAACTTTCTATCAAAGCTACTAACATTACACACTTATCTAAAGCCCTTCGCCCATTGCCTGAGAAATTCCACGGACTTTCAGACGTTGAAACCATCTACCGTAAACGTTACCTCGATTTGATTTCTAACCGTGAAAGCTTTGACCGCTTTGTCACACGTTCAAAAATCATTTCTGAAATCCGTCGCTACCTCGATGCTCAAGGTTTCCTTGAAGTCGAAACACCTGTTCTTCACAATGAAGCTGGGGGTGCGGCTGCCAAACCATTTATTACACACCACAATGCACAAAACATTGACATGGTGCTTCGTATCGCGACTGAGCTCCACCTCAAACGCCTCATCGTTGGTGGTATGGAACGTGTTTACGAAATCGGACGTATCTTCCGTAACGAAGGTATGGATGCCACTCACAACCCTGAATTCACATCTATCGAAGTTTACCAAGCTTACGCTGACTTCCACGATATCATGAACTTGACTGAAGGTATCATCCAACACGCTGCTAAAGCTGTTAAAGGTGACGGACCTATCAACTACCAAGGAACTGAAATCAAGATCAACGAACCATTCAAACGCATCCACATGGTTGACGCTATCAAAGAAATCACTGGCGTTGACTTCTGGCAAGACATGACTTTGGACGAAGCCAAAGCTATCGCTGCTGAAAAGAATGTTCCAGTTGAAAAACACTACACTGAAGTTGGTCACATCATCAACGCCTTCTTCGAAGAATTCGTTGAAGAAACCTTGATTCAACCAACATTCGTTTACGGTCACCCAGTTGCTGTATCGCCACTCGCTAAGAAAAATCCAGAAGACCCACGCTTCACTGACCGTTTCGAACTCTTTATCATGACTAAAGAGTACGGAAATGCCTTCACCGAATTGAACGACCCGATCGATCAATTGTCACGTTTCGAAGCACAAGCTGCTGCTAAAGAACTCGGTGATGACGAAGCAACAGGTATCGACTACGACTACGTCGAAGCTCTCGAATACGGTATGCCACCAACAGGTGGACTCGGAATCGGTATCGATCGCCTCTGCATGCTTCTCACTGATACAACAACCATCCGTGATGTCTTGTTGTTCCCAACGATGAAATAATAAAAATATCCCATTATTTGACTAATGGGATATTTTTATATGAGGTATAAACGTGTTCAAAAACTGAAGTCCCTTTTTAAGAAAGAATAAACTGTGGTTGAACATTCTGAGACGAAGAAAGAAGAAAGTCAATTCGACTTTTCCATAGATCGCACAGATTATTTTTTCTACCAAGCACTTGTATTTTATTGTGAAGAAAATAATATCCCTTAAAAAAGCTAACGGATTCAGATATGCTACAGACTAATAAAAGAGCTGCTTTTCATCTCAGTATCTTCGTCGCCTGGCTAGCAAAACATGATTTTCTGAATCCCCAAAGTGATGGATTTAATCTTAAGGGTATACAAAAACTCAAGAATGAAACGATTACAGGTACAGACTATCTCTTTAAACATCTTGATAAAAAACTCTATTCAACTGATATCAGTGACATACTCCTTCCCTTCATCTCTGATTTTTATGAAGATTTTATGGATTTTTACTATACTGTCTTGGTTGATGATGTTGCTAGAACTGAATTTGACTGGAAGATCTATCACTTGGTTGAAGATGATATTGATGAGATGTTTAGTCAATATCAGACTCACATCAGACAATAAGAAAAACGCTTTTCTCAAAATGAGAGAAGCATTTTCTTATTTCCAAAATTTTGCTTTTGAAGCTGCGATCCAAGCTGATAAACAAGCTAGAGCTACTTCTGCATAGATAGCATATTGTTTAGCAGGATAAAGCCAGGCTTTGTTTTCTTCATGCCAACGAGACTTCCAGAGGCCGATGTAATCTCCGGTCATTCCAGGATTTTTAAGGCGCTCCATGTAATTTTCAGGTAAATTGTCTGGCTGGTTCGTTTGTACGTTGATGACAAAAATCACCAAAACAACCGTTATGACAGCTAAGAGTTTCAGAGCAATCTTTTTCTTCACTGTTAGTTGAGAGGCTTTCAATTATTTTTATCCCCCATATAGTAATATATGTACTCCTATACTTTAGTATAAAAAGTAGGGATACAACATTAATGACTAAAAAGTCAATACCTTTCGAAACCTTGCAAATCTTCTTCATAGTGCTATAATAAAACTGTCAATCTGCTCAGAGATAAAGCTATTTCTGTGCAGATGTGACTTAGAAAGAGGTGTTTATGACATCTTTAAAAAAGGTTTCCCTTTCGGAGGTAAACCAATCAATTGATACACCAAATAATAATCGTTTTTGGCAAAACCTTAAGGCTTTCTTGGGACCTGGGGCACTTGTGGCCGTGGGATACATGGATCCAGGAAACTGGATTACTAGTGTCGTCGGTGGGGCGACCTACAAATACAGCCTACTCTTTGTCATCTTAATTTCATCATTAATCGCTATGCAGTTGCAACAAATGGCTGGGAAATTAGGGATTGTGACCCAAATGGACCTAGCTCAAGCGACTGCCTATCACTCGCCTAAATGGTTGCGATACACGCTTTGGGTAGTCCTAGAGCTAGCCTTAATGGCCACGGACTTGGCTGAAGTGCTTGGTTCTGCCATCGCACTAAACCTACTCTTTGGTATTCCAATCATGGTAGCCATCCTAGTAACGGTCCTAGACGTCTTTTTACTCCTACTCATCATGAAGCTAGGGTTCAAAAAAATCGAAGCTATCGTTTCAACCTTAATTTTGACAATATTGGTTATCTTTGTCTATCTGGTAGTTTTGTCTGAACCGAGTATTACGGGGATTCTCGAAGGATATCTCCCTACACCAACTCTCTTCGAGACTCATGCCGCTGGACATACCAACCAGTTAACTTTGGCACTTGGGATTGTGGGGGCGACCGTTATGCCACATAATCTCTATTTGCACTCGTCCTTGTCTCAAACGCGTAAGGTTAACCATTCTGATGGTGATGATGTAACAAAGGCTGTACGTTTCATGACCTGGGATTCAAACATCCAGCTGACTTTGGCCTTTGTGGTAAACTCCCTCCTCCTGATTTTGGGGGCTGCTCTCTTCTTTGGTCACGCTTCTGATATTTCAGCTTTCTCGCAAATGTACAATGCTCTTCAGGACTCCAAGATTGCCGGTGCGATAGCTAGTTCGACACTTTCAACTCTCTTTGCCTTGGCTCTCTTAGCTAGTGGACAAAATTCTACAATTACAGGGACCTTGACTGGTCAGATTGTTATGGAGGGCTTCCTCCACATGAGGTTACCGCAGTGGGTAATTCGTTTATTCACACGTCTCTTCGCCTTGCTACCTGTTATCGTTGTAGCTATTCTCTACGGTGATCAAGAAAAGACTCTGGATCAACTCTTGGTTTATTCACAAGTTTTCCTCTCACTTGCCTTGCCGTTCTCTATTTTCCCTTTGATTTACTATACTTCTAAGAAATCACTTATGGGAAAACACGTCAATGCCAAGTGGAATACCTTCCTTGGTTACGCCATCGCTCTTGTCCTAACCATTCTCAATCTCAAACTTATCTTTGATACGTTTTAAACAAAATAAGGCCAGCGCCATGCTGACCTTGTTTTAGTTTTTAAAGGCGTCAACGAGAACTTGGAATTCTTCATTGCTAAGGGTAATTCCCTTGCCCATCTTGGTGTGGTCTGGACTCCATGTACGGATGTCATACTTAGCCGGTGCTCCGTTAAAGCTCACACGATTAAGCTCCTTAGTCCAGCCCTTGTCATTCTCAGATAAGACCAAGAGTTTTTCTTCAATTTCAAATGAAAATTCTGCCATTTGCTTACCTCCACTAGCTTTATTCGTTTTTCTCTGTGAAAATTGTGCGTTTTAGAAAGAAGTTATCCACAAAATTTCACCTTTCATGCTATAATTATTTTATCAAGAAATGAAGGAAATGACCATGATAAACTTTTTAGAAGCGGTAAAGCATCAGCTTCATCAGTTTGTGGAAACAGGTCACAGCAAACCTATCCACCTAATGCAAAATCATCTTATTAACGATATCTATCGTGCTATTGATAATAAACAAATGGTCATGCTGACTTCTAATCAGAAGATCTATAAAGGCTACATCAATCGTTATGACAGCCAGCGTCAGGCTATCTTTATCGAGCAGGACAAAGTTATCAGCATGATTGAACTAAAAGACATTAAACGTCTAAAAATCATATCACAACGAGGTTAAGTTTATCAGTTAACCTTGTTTTATTATGAGGTTGACTATTCCAGAAGTGCTTGTTATAATAAGTTAACTATTAATTTACGAAAGGTTAACTAAAAAATGACACAAAATCGTACACTGTCACTCATACTTCCCGCCTTCGGTGCTGCTATCATTGCTGCACTGGCTCAAATCATCATTCCGATTGGTGCAGTACCCATTACTCTCCAAACCTTCGCTGTCGGACTTGTTGCTGCCATCCTTAAGCCAAGAGATGCAACTCTTGCCGCTACCCTCTACCTTATCCTCGGCGCTATTGGTCTACCCGTTTTCGCAGGAGGTGGCGGTGGGCTTCAAGCCTTCTTTGGTCCTTCAGCTGGCTATTTGTTGGCTTATCCTTTTTTTGCTCTTGTCACATCAGTACTGACTCATGCTAATACTCCTATCTGGAAAAGCTTTTTGGCTTTTGTTTTGGGAGATGCACTTGTCTTTGTCGGTGGTATCCTCAGCCTTCACTTTCTTGGAAAGATGGGTTGGTCTACAGCCGTAGCTGTTGGTTTAACACCCTTTATCATTCCTGACCTCATTAAAGGTCTCATCGTCGCTTTGGTGACTAAGCCAGTCTTAAAAGCTCTTAAAAATCATAGTTACTTTAACTAAAAAAGATTGAAGACTTTGTTCGTGTAAACAGAATCTTCAATCTTTTTATTTTTCAAAATAAATGTCATAGTGCTTTGAACAAGCTGGATTAAAGGCACTGTGACAATTGGGACAGGCTACTACCTCTTGATATTCCTCGATCGTCATTTCGTACCTACAAACACCACAGATAAGGACCTTGTCCTGCTTGATCTGACAAGGATAAGCTCGAAATCTATGTTCCTCCAAGCTATCATGACACTGATAACAGGCATAATACTTCAGACAATCGAAGCATTTTAGGGCAACAATATCTAACTCTGTGTGATAATGCTGGCACCTGCTCTCATTATCTACCAAGAGACCATATATTTTTCTCGTCATTAGGCACGAACAGTCTTACTTGAACCGTCTTTTTGGTAGAGGTTAATCAAACCTTCTTTAGTTGAACGAATCATGTCACCAGGTTTAACTTCTTGTGGCACGGTAATAGTAAGAAGTTCCATTGGGTTTGGTGCACGGTCAATCTTATTACCATTAGCATCGTGAAGATCTTTGATCTCACACTCGAAATGACGGAAGCCTGGTCCGTAGAATTCAACGTGGTCACCTTCGAGGATAACGTTACGTTGCCGGATTGTAGCTGTCATAGTTGCTGGATCAAAGTCTACGACTTCACCGACGAATTTGTATTGCGGAATCTTACGACGGGCACCAAAGAGTTGTTCGTTTTCTGTTGGTGTCTTGTAGTAGAAACCTGTTGCCAATTCACGTTGGGCAACTTTCCAGAGCTCATTAATCAAATCATCTTTGATGGCATAGAAGGCTTCTGCACTTTCCATGTAAGCGTCACATGCAGCCTTGTAACAGTTGGCAACTGTTGATACGTAGTGGACAGATTTCATACGACCTTCGATTTTCAGGCTATCAACACCATTATCGATAAGGTCTGGAATATTTTCAATCATACACATGTCAACGGCTGACATTGAGTATTCTTCAGGAACTTCACCGTGAATACTCTTACGCTCTTGACCGAATGGCATGTCGTAAAGGTCGTATTTCCAGCGGCATGACTGAGAGCAGCCACCACGGTTGGCATCACGGTCTGACATATGGTTAGAAAGGGTACAGCGACCTGAGTATGAGATACACATAGCACCATGGACAAAGGCCTCAATTTCAAGATCCGTACGTTTACGGATTTCAGCCAATTCTTCCATAGTTACCTCACGTGCCAAAACAACACGGGTCAAACCATACTGTTTCCAAAAATGGAAGGTTTCAACGTTTGTCGCAGATGCTTGCGTTGACAAGTGGATGTTAAGCCCTGGAGCGTAGGTTGAACAAATTTCAATCAAGGCTGGGTCAGATACGATAACGGCATCGAGCCCCATATCACGCAACTCACGGAACCACTCACCAGCACCTTTTTCATTTCCTTCATGGGTAACCATGTTTGAAGCAACGTGAACATCAACACCACGAGCGTGAGCGTATTCGATACCTTCACGAAGTTCATCCATGGTGAAGTTTCCGGCACGGCTACGCAAACCATAGGCTTGTCCACCAACGAAAACAGCATCTGCGCCGTAATTTACAGCGACTTTCAATTTTTCCAAAGTCCCAGCAGGTACCAAAACCTCTGGGCGTTTTTTAGTTGTAGTCATAATTTCTCCAATTTGCAAGATTGTCGATTTTAGTTTTTATAAGGCTCCTTCGTTCCCTGAAAATGGAAAACTCTCAAACGAAGGAGAAAGTATGTTTATTTTACACGGTCAGGTTCATAATCATAGAAACCTGTATCCAAACCGCGGTTGGCTGGGTGTAATTTGTGAATAGCCTCATCAAAAAGGAAGGCTTGGTCTTGTGAAAATTCGCCAGCCACGATGAGGTCACGAGCCTTCACAAAATACTCAGTGATTTTTACAAAGTTTTCACCTGGGCAATAAACACCGTCCAACTTCCAGTGGTCGAAGCCATGTTCGATGAGTTCTGAAAGCTTGGTCATCATATCCAGGTCATTGTTGGCAAAGATATGTGTTCCATGCAAGTCTTCATAAACTGAGTAGTGAGATTCTGGGTCACCAGGCTCAGAAAGGAAGAGGTCACGTTCTTTGGTAACAGCTTCATCCGTTTTGATAAAGTTGTAGTAATTTTGAAGAAGTGGACGTTTTGAGTGATGAATGATACTTGCACCATAAACCAAAACCTCGGCCGGAATCTGAAGATTTTCAGCCATGATGAAGAGTTCCGCAGACGGAATCTCACGAGCCAAAACCGCTTCAGATGCTCCTGCTTGTTTGCCCCAGAAATTAATCTGACGGCTAGAGGTTACCATGGTTGAAGCATCATAAATCATTTTGAAGGGACGTTTGTCACGGTTACAGATGTAGAAAACTCCTGCATCACCAACCGTGATATAATCTGCCTTGATTTCTTCAAGAAAATCAAGGTAGTCTGGAAGAGCATCCATCATACCTTGGTGCATGAGAGCGTTAACGGCAACAGTCAATTCCTTGCCAGACTCATGTACCAGCTCTGCAATCTTTCGCATCTCTGCGAATGAAAAAGGCTTAGGCAAACGAAGGCCAAAAGCTTTTTCGCCGATGTAAATACGATCTACGCCAAGTTCTAGGAGCTCACGTGCCTGCTCGTAGCTCTCAGCAGTCGCTGTAATCACTATTTTTTCCATAACTTACATTATAGCACAAATGACCTGATTATTTTATAATTTTTATCCTATTTACGAGTATTTAGATATTTATATTTAGTTTTTAAATACTTAATTTTAGAGAAAATACAAAAAAACTTTGCAAGTCCAATTTTTTTATGGTATCATTAATGAGATTCTAAATAGTGAAATACTGACTAAATATTTTAACCGACATGGAAAAGTGGTTTAGGTATTTTATATAGAAAGGAGGCAGACATGGCTGACAACTTACACCGTCAATTTGATCACATCGAAGATTTCGAGACTGAGCGTCCT
>OKVI01000377.1_pt1 | contig 36849 bp, 33 predicted proteins | sample 1607001 | NCBI WGS metagenome assembly OKVI01 (sample SAMN03281018, study PRJEB24777) | human gut metagenome | isolation source: fecal sample PR128 from 1 month old male Malay infant, vaginal delivered...
CTCGAAGCCCTTGACCTCGGCCTCGCCGTAAGCGGCAGCGGTACCGGAGTTGGTGGTCACGGTGCCGATGGTGATGGTGTCACCAGATGCCTTGGCGCTGGAGCTGGAGGAGTCATCCATGCTGCCGCCGGAGCATCCAGCAAGGGACAACGCCATAACTGCGGCCGCGCTGGCCGCAATGAACTTAGTGGAGAACTTCACGTTCATCCTCTTCCTTCTTCCTTGGGATATTGCAACATCGTTCATCAGTCAATCAACGCGCGGGATATGCGCGTGAGACGTTCCGTTCGCATAATTCACATACCACAGAACTGCATCACACGGCTTGTGACCGTCATCTACGTCTCTCTCATTCGATGTTTGTCGCGGACTGTTATAACCAGACCCGCTTTGAAGCCGCAATAAATTGTTCTTATTATGAGACAGCGCAATTACGGAAACGAGAATGCAAGCCCAAGGAAATGTGGGATTCGTGAGGCTTAGGAAACTGCAAACAGGTAGCGGTCACGACCCGTCCAGTCCTGGCCGGTCGATGCGGCAGCGAATCCGGTAGCCCTGGCAAAGGCCACGAGACGATCCCCCTGGGTCACGTCATGTTCCATGACAAGCGCGCCCCCAGGCTTGAGAAGACGGCAGGCCCGCTCGATAATGCGCTCGGGAATCAACGTACCGTCCATCGAGCCGCCATACAAAGCCAATTCCGGATCCCAATCACGCACTTCCGGTTGCTCGGGAATATCGGCCTGCGGCACGTAGGGAGGATTGGTGATGACGACATCGACGGTGCCGTCCAATTGGGCCAATGTGGCGAAGGACGTGGCATCCGCGATTTCCAGATGGTAATTCGAGGCAATGGATGGGTACTTTTTCGCGGTTTCCGACAGATTCCTTCGCGTCCATTCGGCGGTGTTCGGCGACAGCTCCACCGCCCACACCTGGCTGCCGGGCACCTCGCTGACAACGGACAGCCCAATCGCGCCGGAGCCGGCGCACAGATCGACCACACGAGGATGGATCATGCCGTTTCTTGTCAGCCAGTCAAGACCGGCCTGCACCACGGTTTCGGTTTCCGGACGCGGAATGAACACGCCAGGGCCGACCTTCAGGTCGAGATAGCGGAACGGCGCATGACCGGTGATGTACTGCAACGGCTCGCGCTTGGCACGGCGGGCAAGCATGGATTGGAAGCGGGCAAGCTGTTCGGCTGTGCCAAGCTCCTCCCCCATCAACAGAGCTTTGTCGACATCGCGCAACTCAACACCTGCCGCCTCGGCAAGGAGCAGTTTGGCATCATGCTCAGGCGTCTCAATGCCAGCCTCACGCAATTGCACGGCGGCATCACGAATCACATCGGCAGCAGCCATCACATCCCTATCTTCCGGTGCCTTAATTATCACATAATGTAAGGGTTTGGCCGGTAAATGCGATGCTCGACCGTAGGCTTGACCGAACGGCCTAGAGTGTGTCGAGCATTGTATCTACCGGCCAAACCCGCTCACGCTACTATCACTTCTGATTGGCCAGACGGTCGGCTTCGTCGGCTTGGATGTCGGAGTCGATTACGGCCTGCAGGTCGCCGTCAAGCACGGCATCCAGGTTGTATGCCTTGTAATTCGTACGATGATCGACGATGCGGTTCTCCGGGAAGTTGTAGGTACGGATACGCTCGGAGCGATCCAACGAGCGTACCTGCGAGTGGCGCATATCAGCCGCCTCAGCGGCCTCCTGCTCGTGCTTCATGGCCAGTAGTCGGGACTTCAGCACGCGCAGGGCGGAGGCACGGTTCTGAATCTGCGACTTCTCGTCCTGCATGTTCACCGTGATGCCGGTAGGCAGGTGGGTCATGCGCACGGCGGAATACGTGGTGTTCACGGACTGTCCGCCAGGACCGGAGCTCATGAAGATATCAATCTTCAGGTCTTTCGGATCAATCTCAATTTCGTCATCGTCCTCGTCGGCTTCGGGGAAAACAATCACACCGGCCACAGAAGTCTGGATGCGCCCCTGTGATTCGGTGACAGGAATGCGCTGCACGCGGTGCACGCCGCCCTCGTATTTCATCGAAGCCCACACGCCGTCCTCGGGAGCAGGCGTGCCCTTGGCCCGGATGGCAATCTGCACGTCCTTGACGCCGCCGAGCTCAGTGGTGTTCTCGGACTGAATGTTCACGCTCCAGCCGCGCTTCTCGGCGTAGCGGGTGTACATACGCAGCAAATCACCGGCAAACAGTGCAGCTTCCTCGCCGCCGGTGCCGGCCTTGATTTCCATAATGGTGTCTCGCGCATCATCCGGATCACGCGGAATAAGCGCGGTGCGCAGCTTTTCTTCCGCGCCCGGCAGTTCGGATTCGAGACGCTTAGCTTCCTCGGCGAAGTCGGCATCCTCGCCGGCCATCTCCTGAGCGGCTTCCAAGTCATCCTTCAATTGCAACCAAGCTTTGTAGGCTCCCACAATGGCACCTAGCTCGGCATGACGACGGCCTAGTTTGCGCAGCTTGTCCGGATTGGACACGACTTCGGGGCTCGCCATCTGCTCTTCGATGGACTGGTACTCCTCAAGTGCGGTCGCCGCCGCGGGGAACTGTTCGTCTGCCATGACACGCTTTCTGGTTGTGTTGTAATCAGGTCAAAAGAATACAAAAACGCCAGTCCTCGGGCGGGCATGCCGAAGCATGCCGGGCCGAATAGGACTGGCGCGAAGTATGCTACTTGCTCTTCTTGCCGTAGCGCTTCTCGAAGCGAGCAACGCGGCCACCGGTATCGAGAATCTTCTGCTTGCCGGTGTAGAACGGGTGGCACTGAGAGCACACGTCAACGAACATGTGATCTTCCTTGCCGGCAGTGCGGGTCACGAAGGTGTTGCCGCACGAGCACGTCACCTCAACGGGGTGGTAATCAGGATGGATACCCTGCTGCATTTTGCGTCTCCTATGGATTCGGGGGACCCGGGTCGTCATGCCCCTATGGCAGACGTGAACCGGAACCTTACGGATTGTACGCGCCTATATGGACGGGGAATACGTTGCGCTGTCGGAAAAGAGTGGGGCCGCAGGGGCTTGAACCCTGGACCGGGCGATTATGAGTCGCATGCTCTAACCGACTGAGCTACGGCCCCACGATGACGTACTGCGATTGCAGAGTAGTCAACTTGCCAAAGTGTAGCACGACCCCGGTCGCAGGAACGGATAACAAACGACCACTCCCGTATGATGTTGTACGCGCCGCCCACCCTGATGCGCGAGTTCAACGTGCCCAGCAGCACCGTGCAATGGCTGACCACCGGATTCATGCTCACCAACGGCATCATGATTCCGGTCACCGCATTCCTCATCGAGACCTTCACCACACGTCAGCTATTCCTGTATGCGATGGGCATGGTCATCGCCTTTGCTCCGGCACTGGGCCCCACCATCTCCGGTCTGCTGGTCGAATGGCTGAGCTGGCGTTGGATGTTCGCGCTGCTGGTGGCAATCGCCGGCGGCGTGATCGCGGCCGCCTGCTTCACGGTGCACAACGTGGGCGAGCCGACCCACCCGCATATCGACGTGCTGTCCGTTGTACTTTCGACCTTCGGTTTCGGCGGTGTGCTCTTCGGCCTCTCCACTGCCGGCGGAAACGGCTGGGCAGCATGGACGTGCTGGTATCTCTAGCCATTGGCGTAATCGCTCTGACACTGTTCATCTGGCGCCAGATGCGGCTGGAACAGCCAATGCTTGACTTCCGCATTTTCCGCATGGTGGCCATCGTGTGCATCATCTGTCTGGTGGCATCCTTCTTCATCCGAGACCGCGGCCTTCATCCCGGTCAGAAGCGCTGAAAACATGCTCCAGGGCCGCCAACACACACCGACGGCCCAAGCCCCCCCCCCAAAAAAAAACAGAGACTACAACTCAGGACGGCAGCCTCGCGAAAGCCCCATCAATCGCGCGCCTGCTCAATCAGCTGATTCAGTATGCCGGCCTTCTGGGCGGCAACCGTCTCCTCCCAATCCAGTCCGGTATCCTTGGCCCGTCCGTAGAAGAATCTGACCAAACCGGGAAAGTCGGGCCGGTATCCGCTTTGGCGGAAACTTCGCGCTATGGACTCGCCCGTCTTGAGGTCATCTGGCCGGTGAGCCTCATAGATAGGAATCGCGCAACCCTGCCACTTGCCTCGCACACGGGCAATGCGATTGACAATTAGGCCGCCACGTGCGCCGTCATATTTCGCTGCTTGTGGGCTTACTAAATCATAAACACCACCATTAATGAGGTCCTCGACCGTCATTATCCCCTTCACCGCATTGGCATCCTTGAGCCAAAACATCGAGGCGAAATTGGTGTCATCAATATCCCGGAAATCCTGCAGCTTCCGTTCCCCCACCTGCGGGTCGACGGCGTACATGTATTCCGCCATAGCCCGGAACGGTGAGATGCCGTTATCTTTGTTATGCACCAGCTCGACGCGCATATCCGAGCCTTCATCTCCGGTCAGACCGATGTCGCTGATCGAGCAATCAAAGGAAAACCAATCCCAAAACTGCCACTCGATCATCCGGAGCAGCCCCTCGGGATGTGGCTTGAATGGGTTCAAACTGACTTCACGGTAAAACTCACGCCGCGCCTCGGCATACACGGCAAAATTGCATTGCTTGAACATATCAACGACATCCTTGGTATCCAGGATTGCCGGTGCTCCGGAATCTTCAACGGCGGCAGTGGCTTCGGTCATGGTCGGTCCTTCTGGTCAAATGTGGACGGCAGGCCGCATCGCCCGCCGTGAGACACACTGTACGGAAGCCGGCGACCTTGGCGCAAGCCCCTCAGCCAAACTTGTGGATAAGTGGAAAACCCAATGATTCCAGGGGTTGCCGATTGTGCATAACCCAGTTGGGACTCGGTGAATAACCCTGTATTCTCACGGGTTATCCACCAATTGCCTCGCCGTCATCCACCGCCTCTCAATTATTCACACCACCTCTGGCGTGTCATCCACCGTCGGCATCGAACCACGCAATAGCCCTACTGACGCAGTCACTCTTCAACAGAGTCAACCCGCCAAACACTGGCGGAACGGCACCGCTAAGAGCACCATCAGTGAAGCCAATCTGCCAAGCACTGGCAACGCGGCACCGCTCACGCTCCTCAGCGGAGCCAACCCGCCACTCCTTGGCACCCCAGCACCACTGAGAACACCCCAGCGAAGCCAAACTGCCAAGCGCCGGCAGATTGGCACCGTTCAGAGCTGGTAATCAGATGATGATGCCATTGCAGTGATCGACTTCATGCTGGATGATTTGCGCAGTCCAGCCGCTGAACGTGGCGTGGCGTGTGCGGAATCGGCGGTCCTCATAATTGACTTCGATACGTCGGTAGCGCAAAGTGCAGCGTTCGCCGGTTAGGGACAGGCAGCCTTCCTGAGTATCGAAGGTGCCGTCCGAGGCCGTAATCACGGGATTGAGCATCACCGTGATACGGCCGCCGAGATCCTCATCTACAAAAGCAATAATGCGTTTGCCGATGCCAATCATGTTGGCAGCCATACCCACGCAACGAGAACGGTTGGCTTCCAAGGTGTCCACAAGATCCTCAATCACTGTCTCATCGCCGGGACCAGCAGGCTCAGACGGCGTGCGCAGGAATGAGCGCGAAGTCATAATAGAGCGTTGCATCTTTGGTTCCTTCTATTCACACGGGCACTCCCCTCAGAGAGGGGAGCTAGAAAAGGAATCAGGCTTCTTCGTGCCAGTGGGGGTTCTGACCGAAGGTGTGGCCTTCAGGGTTGTCCATTGCGGCGATATCGGCCATGTCCTGATCGTCGAGTTCGAAAGCAGTCAGGTCAAGGTTCTGGCGCTGACGCTCCGGGTTCAGGGACTTCGGGATGGCCACATCGCCATACTGAAGATGCCAACGCAGAATGGTCTGCACCACAGAAATACCATGCTTGGCGGCGATACGCTTCAAGTCCGGATCGCGCAGCATCTGGTTGGCACGGCCCAGCGGGCTCCACGCCTCAGTGATGATGCCATGCGCGTTGTCGTAGGCCAGCTGTTCGTGCTGCTGGAAGTACGGATGCAGTTCGACCTGGTTGACGGCCGGGGCCACACCCGTATCACGAATCAGCAGATCGATGTGGCCTGGCAGGAAGTTGGAGACGCCAATATGCTTGACCAGGCCGCGTTCGCGTGCCTCGACCAGCGCCTCCCATGCCTCGACGAACTGGCCCTGGCTCGGGTTCGGCCAGTGAATCAAATAGAGGTCGATGTAGTCGAGTCCCATGCGGCACACGCTCTCCTCGATGGTGAGCAGCGCCTCGTCATGGGCGTGGTGGCGGCCAGGCAGCTTGGAAGTGACGATGATGTCTTCACGCGGCACACCGGATTCGCGGATAGCGCGGCCCACCACGCCTTCGTTCTCATAGTTGAAGGCGGAATCGATGAGTCGGTAGCCCTGATGAATGGCAGACTTGATGGCGTCCACACCGGTCAGGCCGTTAACCTTATAGGTGCCGAATCCGGTGGCGGGCAGCTCAAGGCCGTCGTTGGCCTTGCGAATCGGAGTGACTGGTGGCTCAAGCATGATAGTCCTCCTGCTTCTCCTGTGATGGAATATCGATTCCATCATAAAGCCAACCGATACGCGGCAGGCGAACTATTTGACTTCCCGCAATTCCGGCGGACGGCGAGTGGAGAAGTGGAACATGAGTGCGGCGAGAATCACGCCAAGCACCGCCATGCCGGTGAACACCATCATGCTTTGCGGGAAAGCGGTGAAATAGGAGTCGGCGGCATCCGCCCCATTGTTCACGGCGGCGGCCGAAAATCCAGAAATCAGCGCGCTGGCCACAGCAGTGTCGTTGGCTGCGTTGCTGGTCGCGTTGTTGCTGGCGTTGCTGACTGTGTTGCTGCATCGTTCATAAGATTTGCCCTCCCCTCCATTCGTTCGTTTTCGGTGTTGCCGATGGGCTGGCCGCCGGTTGTACCGATTGTTTTCCGATTGTTACCGGTTGTTGGCGTCCTGCTGCATGAGTCGCAAGGCTTCGGTCAAGGTGCGTACCGTGGTTTCGCACTGGTCCGAGGTCAACCCACCCAGCAGTTGGCTCAAATGCGCGTGATATTCCTCCACATAGATGCGGCGGATATCTAAGCCGCGTTCGGCGAGCGTAAGCGTCACCGCGCGGCGGTCGGTGGCATCGGCGTGTTTGACGACGAGTCCGAGGTCGGCCATTTCGCCGACGAGCTTGGTGATGCTCGGCGTGGTGACGCCGAGGAATGCGCTGGCATCGCCCACGCGCGCGGTGCCGGTATCTTGCCCGTTCGGTTCGTTGATATGCCAGACGGCGTCGATCACGTGGACATAGCGCGGCTTCATGCCTTTCGGCAATGCCGGCATCAGTTCGGTGATGGTTTTGGCTTTCCAGCAGGCGTCTATAAGACTGCGTACGTCATCCACCGGCAGCTGGCGGGCTTGGACTTGGTCGCGGACTCAGTCGCGGACTTGGTTTCGGTCTGGGATTCGCTCATCGCTGACCCAACCTCCATTTAGTTACCAATAGTCATTACCTTTAGTAAGGGTATGCGACCTCTAGGCAAACCCAACGACCCATTCGCTCACGTTGGGTTTCGCCAGTTTCGGGAGAAAAACAACAGTGCGGTGATTCCCATAACGAGAATCACCGCACTGTACTGTTCGCGATTGTTTACGCGTTGCTATCTGCGTCGTGCGCGTTATCTACGCACCGCCATCTGCGTCACCGCAAGACCGAATGCCTTGCGGTCGGCTGCGTCAGCGCAGAGCCAGGTTGGCGGCACCAATGAGGCCGGCGTCCTGGCCGGCGGTGGCGGCGACAATCTTGGCGTGAGCGCGGTAGGCGCTGCCTTCCAGGAAGCGCTGGTAGTTGTAGCGGGCCGGCTCCAGCAGGATGTCGCCGACGGCCACCACGCCGCCGCCGATCACGAACAGGTCCGGGTCGAGCACGGCGGAAACGGCGGCCATCGTGCGGCCGAGCCATTCACCGATCTTGCCGAATGCGTACAGGCCGAGTACGTCGCCTTCCTGAGCTGCCTGGGAGACCATCGGGCCTTCCAGCTTGGCGATGTCGCCGCCGCACAGCTCCATGAGGCGCTTGGCATCCTGCGGGCGACGGCGCACGGCAGACTTGGCGAAGTTCTCCAGTGAGGTGCCCGAGGTGTAGCGCTCAGCGCAGCCGCGCAGGCCGCAGCCGCAGTGGTCGCCGTCCGGGACCATCGGCAGGTGGCCGAGCTCGGCGGCCATGCCGAAGGAGCCACGGTAGAGCTGTCCGTTGAGCACGATGGCGCCGCCGAGGCCGGTGCCCACGGTCAGCGCGACCATGTTGGAGCTGCCCTGGCCGGCGCCGTGCACGAATTCGCCCCAGCCGGCGCAGTTGGCGTCGTTTTCGACAATGACCGGCACGGCATGGTCGATCATCGCGCCGACATGCTCGGACAAATCGTAGTTAATCCATGCCGGAATGTTGGCGGAGAAGGTGAGCGTCTTGCGATCCGCGCTCACATTACCGGCCGCGGAGATGCCGATGGCCTCGATATCGGTGTGGCCGGCGGCGACGGCTTCGCGGTAGATCTCGGCGATGTGCTTGTTGATGGCGTCGGCGTCCATCGGCGTGGGGACGCGCCAACGCTGGATGATGCTGTCGTTTGCATCGCAGACGGCAGCGGCGATCTTGGTTCCGCCGATATCGATGGCGAGCGTTGTCATGGCTTACTCCTTGAAGACTTTCGTAACGTACGAGATAGCGAAAATAGTAGTGAGCCGCCATGACCTCCCACCGCGGATTTTCCGTGGTGCGCCATGCGTCGCGAACATTCCGCCGATGCGCTTCCTCATGCATTTCACCCGCTGCAAACGGGCGTCCCCCTCAACGCCGGCATCGGTGCGAACGGCGTGTCGAATCGGATGCATTCGCTGTCACCGCCCTTGCGGATGGCATCGAAGAACGGCAGGAAACAGAAAACTCCCGACATGCATCGGGAGTTTGGTGGCGACCCCGGCCGGACTTGAACCGGTGACCTCCGCCGTGACAGGGCGGCGCTCTAACCAACTGAGCTACGGGGCCGTGCGTGCCTCGATGAGGCACAAAAGGATATGCTACAGCATCATCGGATCATGACACGCCGTCTGATACGTCGTTCCTTCCACCGGCGAACCGACCACAGGTGCGGTGGACGGTATGCGGACCATATCGTTCGACCGCGCACGACCGCACTCCCCATAAGACAGTAGCCGCCATGCGTCAACGCACGTTGTGCGACGACGCGGCACGACGCACGGCCACCGAGGCCAGTAAACCGATGAACAGCATGATGCCGGCGACCAGAAGCGTCCACTGACCTCCTTCGATGAACCCTGAAGTCATCGCATCGGCAATCTTCGGCGCCTCGTCGCCGAACCGGGCCGCCGGTCCATCACCGCTGCGGAACACGCCGATCACTCCACCCGCCGAACCGCTGACCGCCTGGGCCAGACCGTCGCCGACCTTGGCGGGCAGCCCGAGGGATTCGAGCCGCGCCGGCAATGTTCCGTTGACGGCCATGGCCAACGACGCGCCGGAGATGGCCGAACCGACGGCGGTGCCGAGCTGTCGAACCGTGGACTGGGTGGCCGACCCTTCGCCGGACTGCATGATCGGCACTTCGGAGAGCACCACGCTGGTCAGCTGCGCGGAGGCGAAGCCCAGACCCAGACCGTATGCGGCCATGGGAATAAGCTGCCACCACACCGACAATCCCACAGGCATAAGGACCGCGACCAGGGCGACGGCGATGATCTCGATCACAAGACCGAGTTGAATCACGCCGGCCGGGGTGAGCTTGGCGGCCATGACATGGGCCTGCGCACCTGCGACGATAGACCCCAGACCCATCACGGCCAGCATCGCACCGGCCTGCAGCGTGTTGAGCCCACGGGCGTTGATGAGGTACAGCGGCAGCATGAACACCAGCGCGAATTCGCCGGCGGCGATGGCCGCAGCCGCCAGATTGCCCCACGAGAACGTCCTGATGCGAAACAGGGTCATGTCCAGCATGACCGGCCGACCGGCTTTGCCCCGCGCCGACTCGAAGACGATGAAGGCAGCCAGCAGAAGCGCACCGGCGATCAGGCAGATCGGCACCGGCGACAACCAGTCTCGATTCCAGCTCAACCCGCCCAGCTTCAACTGCGTTGAGGTCTGCTTCCACCAGCCGTAGGTCTCGCCTTCAATAAGACCGAACACCAGCAGGGCCGAGGTCAGGGCAGACAGCACCACGCCCGGAATATCCACACCGACACGATGGGATCGGGCATCCCGTGCGGCATCCGCGGCGCCGGCGACCGAGGCGTCCCCACCGGTCTGCGGTACCAGGAAGATGGCCGACACAAAGACCGCGATACCCAGCGGCAAGTTCACTAGGAAAATCCAACGCCATCCCAGAGTCTCGGTGAACACGCCACCGAGCAGCGGGCCGAGGGCGGCGGCCGAACTCATCACCGCACCCCAGACGCCGAACGCCGCGGCACGGTATCTGCCGCGGAACAGGGCGGACACCGTGGACAGGGTGTTCGGCATGATCATCGCGCCTCCGATGCCCTGCAGCACACGGGCGGCAAGCAGCATCCCCGCACCCTGCGAGGCGGCGGCGAGCGTCGAACTCGCCACGAAGATCACTGTACCGACTTGAAACACCAGTTTGCGCCCCCTGGCGTCGCCCAACTTGCCGAAAGGCAGCAACAACGCGGCAAGCACGATGTTGTAGAGCGAGGTGACCCACTGGGCGTCGGTCAGGTTAATGCCGATGTCGGCGATGATGGTGGGAATGGAGACGTTGACGATCGAGCTGTCGAGCACGATCATGGCCAATCCCAGGGCCATCACCCACAGCGCGCCCCACGGCGGCGTCTGGGTAGGCAGTGGCGACGAGGCCGTCGGATTCGTTGAAGAGATCGAAGACGCATCGGCCTGAGTCTGATGCTGAGATCGGGATGCATGATCCATAACGGGGTTTCCTCTCATTGCCATGATTGCGGCGACCGACACGCCTATGCGCCATTCACGGTACATCCGCGGCCTAGACCGTCTCACCGGATTTCGCGGGACATTCCGGGCGTTCAGCCATGGGCGTAACCTCGGCGGATCACTGAAGAGAGGAGCACCAAAGACGGCCGCACTATTCCAGATGCGTCATTTCGAAATGAAAGCCCGGCAGAACGCCGGAATCGCAACGATCGACAAATCGCCAGACGATACAGGGCCGGGCTCTCGCTCAGGAAACAGGGCATGCCCAGCGCCCATTTACCGGCGTCGGCAATGACGGCATCGCCGCCACCTTCCACGTCTCCTCCTGATGACCGAATCGCTAATTCCCGCCCGCCAGAACCCCATTGCATCGTGTAGACGGGATATGGGATAATCCACAAGGTGCTTTTGCTTGGGACCGAGGCGCCGCGATGACACGGAAATCCAGGGACGGGCGGCATCAAACGGGTCGTTCGGAAACCCTCGAAACCGGCCGCGTCGTTCCACAGTGTGTCATCACGGAATCCAAGCCCGGCAAAACGTTGAAATTGCAACGATAAGACAGGATAAGACACTTATATGGCTGAATTTGTGTTTCAGATGATCAAGGCCCGTAAATCCTACGGCGATCGAGTGATCCTCGATGACGTGACCCTGAGCTTCCTGCCCGGCGCGAAGATCGGCGTCGTGGGCCCGAACGGTATGGGTAAGTCCACCCTGCTCAAGATCATGGCCGGCCTCGAGACCGTGAGCAACGGTGAGGCCACGCTGACCCCGGGCTTCACAGTCGGCATCCTACAGCAGGAGCCGCCGCTGGATGACACCAAGACCGTGGGCGAGAACATCAAGATGGCGTTCGGCCCAATCGCCGAGAAGGTCGCCCGCTTCAACGCTATCGGCGAGGAAATGGCTAACCCGGACGCCGACTTTGACGCGCTAATGGAAGAGATGGGCAAGCTGCAGACCGAAATCGACGCCGCCGACGGTTGGGATCTCGACTCCCAGCTCGAGCAGGCGATGGACGCTCTGCAGTGCCCGGACCCGGATACCCCAGTGAACGTGTGCTCCGGTGGCGAGCGCCGCCGTGTGGCTCTGTGCAAGCTGCTGCTCGAGGCTCCAGACCTGCTGCTGCTCGACGAGCCCACCAACCACCTGGATGCCGAATCCATCCTGTGGCTGGAGCAGTTCCTGCACCAGTACAAGGGTGCCGTCATTGCCGTCACCCACGATCGTTACTTCATGGACAACGTGGCCGAGTGGATCTGCGAGGTCGACCGCGGCCACCTGTACCCGTACAAGGGTAACTACTCCACGTACCTCGAGACCAAGGCCAAGCGTCTTGAGATTCAGGGCGCCAAGGATGCCAAGCTGGCCAAGCGCCTGAAGAACGAGCTCGACTGGGTGCGCTCCTCCCCCAAGGCCCGTCAGGCCAAGAACAAGGCACGTCTGGAACGCTACGACCAGATGGAGAATGAGGCACGCAACAACAAGAAGCTCGACTTCTCCGAGATCCAGATCCCGGCCGGTCCGCGTCTGGGCTCCACCGTGCTGGAAGCCAAGCATATTCACAAGGCCTTCGGCGAGCGCGTGCTCATCGACGACCTGTCCTTCACGCTGCCGCGCAACGGCATCGTCGGCGTGATCGGCCCGAACGGCGTGGGTAAGTCCACGCTGTTCAAGACCATCGTGGGGCTCGAGCCGCTCACCAGCGGTGAACTGAAGATCGGCGATACCGTCAAGATCAGCTACGTGGATCAGAACCGCGAAGGCCTGGATCCGAACAAGAACCTGTGGGAGGCGGTGTCCGGAGGCCTCGACTTCATCGAAGTGGCCGGCGTGGAAGTACCGACCCGCGCCTACGTGGCCAGCTTCGGGTTCAAGGGCGCCGACCAGCAGAAGCTGACCGGCGTGCTCTCCGGTGGTGAGCGCAACCGTCTGAACCTGGCCCTGACCCTGAAGCAGGGTGGCAACCTGCTGCTGCTCGACGAGCCCACCAACGATTTGGACGTCGAGACTTTGGAATCCCTCGAAAACGCACTGCTCGAATTCCCGGGCTGCGCCGTGGTGATCTCCCACGACCGTTGGTTCCTCGACCGCGTTGCCACGCACATCCTCGCGTGGGAGGGCGATGACGACAACCCGGCCAAGTGGTACTGGTTCGAAGGTAACTTCCAGACCTACCAGGAGAACAAGGTGGCTCGCCTCGGCGAGGACGCGGCCCGTCCGCACCGTCTGCACAAGAAGCTCGTGCGCGGCTAAGCCCACAGCTAACCTGAGAACAAGGCATATTGCCTGTATTCATCGAAAACCGTCCTGAAAGGGGCGGTTTTCCTATAGCTGTGCATAACCGGCCGTTTACCTTCCAAACAGGCTCGTTACATTTCGCTCCTGAAACTCTTAACCCTCGCCGGATAGACTGCCAACCATACGTTGGAATAATAAAAACCGAATATCGAACAAGAATCGAGGAACACTATGGCTCAGGCGACCGCCGTCACTCCGCTGGATCATCTGGTGAAAGTGTTGAAGTTGGGTGAGCCTTCCGCTTACCGCAATCACACCTATATCAACGGCGAAAGCATGTACTTCCCCACCGGCCGCGTTTACGGCGGCCAGGTCATCGCCCAGTCGGTGGTCGCCGCATCCAAAACCGTCAACGCATCGCGCCTGCCACACTCGGTGCATGGCTATTTCATCGCCGCCGGCGATATTCGGCAAGATCTGCTGTTCGACGTGGAGAACCTGCGCGACGGCCGCTCGTTCTCGGCTCGCCGTGTCAATGTCACCCAAGCCGAAGGATCGATTTTGACTGCTATCGCCTCCTTCCAGGAAACCGATCAGGAAGGCGTGGAGTTCGCCGATCCGATGCCTGAAGACCTACCTGATCCTGAAATGCTGACCTCCGCCAAGGAGCTTATGCAACCGTTCGCCGAAAAGTCGCCGTTCGCCAATTACTACGCCGAAAAGTCGCCATTTGATATTCGCCACGTGACACCCACCGTGATGCTGCGAGCCGATAAGGATTCCGCTGAGCATGATTCCGGCAAGCAGATGGTGTGGATGAAGGCCGACGGCCATGTCGATGTGTCGCAAGTCATGCACCGCGCGATGCTGGCACTCGGATGCGATCAGGTAATGATGGAACCGGTGCTGCGCCGAGCCGGGCTGTCGATTTCCACACCGGGCATCTCGTACGCTTCCATCGACCACTCGATGTGGTGGTATCGCGATATCGACATCAACGAATGGCACCTGTATGTGCAGGACACCCCGATTGCCGCACACGGCCGTGGCCTGGGCATTGCCAAGGTGTATGCGCGATCCGGCGAACTGGTGGCGGCCATCGCGCAGGAAGCCATGGTCCGCGTGCCGCAGAAGTAGACGAGTCTCGTCTGACTATTATTGCAACGGTCCTCTTTCTAGAAGCGGAAGGAGGACCGTTGCACGGATAAAGGGCTTATTGCCGGTATGCCTGAGCCATATCACGGCGACGCTTGGTCTCTTTCATTTTGGGATTCTCCGGCCCCTCGTTCGGCGGTAATTGGCACAGCCATTCGCCCAGTATGCCGATAATCATATCGGCGATGCACACAGCGGCAGCAATCGCGCATTCGGTGATGGCCTGGGAATAATACTCCGCCTCGATATGACCGATGCTCATCAGGATTTGGCCGCCGTACCAACCGGCAAGCCCCGCACCTGCCAGACCCAACGCCTTGGCCAGTACCAATGTATACACGGCGATGGTGGGGTTGATGAAGCTGTGCGGGCGCTTCTTGGGATCGGTATTGGCGTATTTATGCACCTGCAAGGCCATTACCAGCACGATGATGCCCAGCACGGCCAGCAACCCGGTCACAATCCATGGCGCACCAATCAGCGACAACCCTGAACTTTCGCCGTAGGAAGCCAGACCGGTGCCGGCCAACAGGCCAAGTCCGGTACCGATCACATACTGCCACCATGGCGTTCGTCGTGTTTTCACGTCCGGCCTCCTTATCTTGTACTCCACGTCCACCCTACCGGTTGAACCTGATTCACGCTCGCAGCATGATTGCATCAGAGGACGCGTCTCGCATCACTGCTGCGGCATCACCCAGTTGTCAGACAGCAGTCCGACCTGACCGGCATCCGGCGCCATAGCCAGCAGGAAGGACACAGGATCGCCTCCCAGCATGGCATCAGGATCCATGTCTAGCCAAGGGGCTAACACCGATGCGTGGCTGTGCGCAGAAGGCCAAGGAACACTGCAATTCGGCTCGTCGGAGGTCACGCCTTCCATATCAACCAAATCAAGATCGACCGCCAAATCATGAGCGGCCTCGATACTGCCCAACACGGCAATCAGGTCTGCCGCAGACAGTTTGGTTTCGAGTTGCACCACCGCGCTCATGGCGTCCGGACCATCAAAATGACTGACGTGGTACAGCGGGGAAATGCCCTGCACCTGATTGCCGGGCACACTGTCAAGCGAGACGATGGTTTCGCGGAATATCTTTTCCGCATCATGCGATGCCGAATCCAACGAAACAATCGCCTTGCGCGAGACGGGTTTCTCATCCGTTCCCGCCGGCGGGAACTGGCTTGCGAAGCGAGACTGAGGGTGGTCTTCTTGTGCGCCGGCCGACAACCCCCAACCAGCAGGGGCAGATTCCTTCTTGCCCGCGTGGCTGCTCAGCATCCAATCTTCGCTTTCCAGCTGCACGGCATTGCGGTCTGGAGCGACCGCCAACAAACTGGCCACCGGTCCGCCGTGCGCACCTGCCAGCTTGGCATTGGGATTGAGCGCGGCCCATGGAGCCAGCACAAAAGCACGCTGCCATGCACGCGGGTGAGGCAACGCCAAATCGGGATCGGCGCTGGTAATGCCGTCATAATCGATGATGTCAAGATCCAAAGGCCTGGAGTCCCAATGGTTCTCGCGGATACGGCCATGATCCGCCTCAATGCCTTGCAATGCGGCAAGCAGCTCATGGCTGCCCATCTCAGTCTCCAGCTCCACTACGGCATTCAGGAAGTCCGGCGTGCCATCGGCCATACCCCATGCGGCAGTACGGTACAGCGGAGAAATACCGGTCACCTGCGTGCCGGGCAGTGCGTCGATCTCCCGCACTGCGGCCCGTAGCGTGGATTCCACCTCACTCACGTTGCCACCCAGCGCCACCACTGCGCTATGCATGGAAGGGATGACGGGGGAAACCACCGACGAAGCCGGTTCATGCAGCTGCTCCGACAAAGCTTGTTCCGCATCGCCGCAAGCCCCATCACGCACCCGAGTAATGGAGACGGACACATCATCGAACGCCACGACGATCGGCGCATGCGGCTTATGCACGGTGACGTCAATCTGCATCACAGCCGGTGCATCGGCAAGAATACGATCGGCGATGAGCTGAGCGAGCCGTTCGATAAGGCCCACATGAGGCCCCTCGATGACGGCGACGATATCTTTGGCCACACGGCCATAGTCGATGGTGTCGTTGAGATCATCGGATTGGCCGGCCCTCGTCAGATTAAGATGCAGCGTGGCATCCACGACGAACGTCTGCGGCCGCTCATGTTCAAAGGCGAGCACGCCGTGGGTGCCATTGGCATGCACGCCGGTAAGTGTGATGGTATCCATAATGCTGCTTTCTACGAGAGATACTGGCGCCAGATGTTGCCGGCTATGACGGCGGCATGGCTCTTGGCCACGTCATGCACACGTACGGCCCATGCGCCATGTTCGGCGCTGAGAGCGGAGAGCGCTGCGGTCACATCGTCGCGCTGGTCCGTGGTCGGCCCGTTTTCGCCGGACGCTCTGGCTTCGGCGAGCATCGCCGAAATGAAACGTTTGCGGGACTGTCCGATCAGCACCGGATATCCGGTAGCGCGGAAGGTCTCAAGCCCGGTCAGCAACGGCAGATTATGTTCGATGCTGGGCTTGGAGAAGCCCAGACCGGGATCGATGACGATACGCTCGGGTTTTACACCGGCCGCCAGCACGTCATCAACCTGGCGCATGAGTTCGTCATGGACGTCGGTCAACACACCATGCTCGTATACGGAAGTGTCCTGATCGGGGTTCGCCCCCTTGGATCCGGCAAGCCAGCCACGCCAGTGCTGCACGATATACAGGCAGTCATGGTCGGCAATCACATGAGGCAGATTCGCGTCCAGCGTACCTCCGGAGACGTCATTGATGATCTGCGCTCCCCCATCCAGAGCCGCTGCGGCCACGGACGCGCGGGTGGTGTCGATGGACAGCACCGCACCGGCCGGAATCAGCGCGTTGACGGCACCGGTGATGCGGGCCAGTTCATCCTCCTCAGACACTCGCTTGGCACCGGGACGCGTGGATTCGGCGCCGATGTCGATGATGTCGGCGCCGGCGGCCATCATATCGCGACCATGTTGTGCGGCCTTGGCCGGGTCCAACCACAGGCCGCCGTCCGAGAACGAGTCCTCGGTGATATTGAGCACGCCCATCACCATGGTGTGCGATGCGTCGTGCAATGCTTGCAAACCAGTCATTGTGTTCCTTTCTGCTCCTGCTGGTGGGGGCTGCCCAGCCATAGGCTGACTGAGGGTGGTCGGGCTGTGGTTTACCACTCCCAGTCGGCTGCGCCGCCAGCCCCCGCCAGCAGGCGGCCAATTTATTGATGAGGTCTCTCCCTCAGTCAGCCTTACGGCTGCCAGCTCCCTCATCAGAAGGAGCTTGTCTCCTCCACTATTTATCCAGAATCAGGCTCATGGCCTCGGCTCGGGTGGCGGGGTTGCGCAGCAGGCCACGCACCGCGGAGGTCACTGTACGGGCGGAGGACTTCTTGATGCCACGCATCGACATGCACAGGTGCTCGCATTCGGTCACCACAATCACGCCACGCGCGCCCGCATATTCGACCAGTGCATCGGCGATCTGCTGGGTCAAGCGCTCCTGCACCTGTGGACGGCGGGCATACACCTCGACCAGTCGGGCCAGCTTGCTCAAGCCCATCACCCCATCCTTGGCCGGAATATAGCCCACATGGGCCACGCCGTGGAACGGCAGCAGATGATGCTCGCATACCGAATACAGTTCGATGTCCTTGACCAGCACCAGCTCGTCGGTATCCACATCGAAATGCTTCTCCAGCACGTCAGACGGGGATGACTGCAATCCAGCAAACAGTTCGCGGCAGGCGCGGGCGATACGATCCGGCGTTTCTACCAGCCCCTCGCGTTCGGGATCCTCGCCGATCGACTTCAGGAACAGACGCACGGCTTCACGTACGCCCTCTTCGTCGTATGAACCAACAGCTACTTCACTCATCTTCTCCCCCTTGCTTTATGTGTAGTAACGACGTTGGCCCGACCTGCGATATGACAGGCCGGGCCAACTCGCCATTGCATTTACTCTTCCGAGCCCATGCCAACCGAGCGCTTGAGGCTATTGGGAATCTCCACCGGAGGCTTATCGGAGTCGGGGCGGTGTTCGTTGGACAGCCACACCGGACGGACCGGAGCCTTCTTGATCGGTGCGAAGATCTCCGCGAGCTCCTTCTCGTTGAGCGTTTCCTTGACCAGCAGCTGGCGAACCAGTTCGTCGAGGATATCGCGGTTCTCGTTGATGATGGTCCACGCTTCGGTATGCGCGGTTTCCACGAGCTTCAACACCTCGTCATCAATCACCTCGGCGGTGCGATCGGAGTACTTACGCGGCTGCAGACCGTCCATCACGGTGGTCTGGTCATCGTCGTCGCCCCACTTGATGGCACCGAGCTTGTCGGAGAACCCGTATTCGATCACCATGGTGCGGGCGATGTTCGTGGCCTTCTCGATATCGTTCGAGGCACCGGTGGTTGGATCGTGGAACACGATCTCCTCAGCAGTACGGCCGCCCATAGCGTAGGCCATCTGGTCGAGCAGCTGGTTGCGCGACTGCGAGTAGCGGTCGGAAGTGGGCATCACGGCGGTGTAGCCGAGTGCACGGCCGCGCGGCAGAATCGTCACCTTGGTCACCGGATCGGTGTTGTTCAGGGCGGCGGCCACCAGAGCATGGCCACCCTCGTGGTATGCGGTGTTGCGCAGCTCTTCCAGGGCCATGCCCTTGGACTTGCGCTTCGGACCGGCCTGGACACGATCAATGGCCTCGTCAATGGCACGGTTGTCGATAAGCTGGGCACCGGCGCGGGCGCACAGCAGGGCAGCTTCGTTGAGCACATTGGCCAAGTCGGCACCAGTGAAGCCCGGGGTACGCACGGCGACCATGTGCAGGTCGACATCCGGCACGAACGGCTTGCCCTTGGCATGCACCTTCAGGATCGCCTCACGGCCTTCCAAATCGGGTGCGGCCACGCCTACCTGACGGTCGAATCGACCCGGGCGCAGCAGGGCGGGGTCAAGCACGTCGGGACGGTTGGTCGCGGCGATGATGATGAGGTTAGTGTCGTTGTCGAAACCATCCATCTCCACGAGCAGCTGATTCAGCGTCTGCTCACGTTCGTCATGGCCACCACCCATGCCGGAGCCACGCTTGCGACCCACGGCATCGATTTCGTCGATGAAGATAATGGCGGGAGCGTTCTTCTTGGCCTCGTCAAACAGGTCACGCACGCGGGAGGCACCGAGTCCGACGAACATCTCGACGAAGTCGGAACCGGCCATCGAGTAGAACGGCACGCCGGCCTCGCCTGCGATGGCTCGGGCCAGCAGCGTCTTACCGGTTCCAGGAGGGCCATACAGCAGCACGCCGCGCGGAATGCGAGCGCCCAATGCCTTGTACTTGGACGGATCCTTGAGGAAGTCCTTGATTTCCTCCACCTCGGCCACGGCCTCGTCCTCGCCGGCCACATCGGCGAACTTGGTGGTGGGGGTCTGACCTTCGAGCAGCTTGCCGCTGTTCTTCTTGCCGCCCATGCCGAGCATGCCACCGGCACCGCCCATGCGACTCATCAGGAACCAGAACAAGGCGAAGAAGATGATGAACGGCAGAATAGAGGTGATGAGGTAGCTCATCATGCTGGTCTGCTCGATGTTGGAGGTCCAGCCCTTGGACAAATCACCGTTCTCCACGGCCTTGGCCACCTGAGCGCCCTGCGCAAAGGTGTAGTAGAACTGAACGTTCTTGCCGTAGTTGGTCACCTTGCCGGTGTCCGGATCCTTCTTGGAATAGTCGTTCTTGAGCTCAAGACGGACTACCTGCTTGTTATCCGTGATTTCGGCGTAGGTGGCTTTACCCTGGTTCAACAGCGCAAAGCCGTCTTTGGTGTCGATGGTTTTGGTGCCGCTGCCAGCAAACATCTGGAACATCAGCACGACCATAATCACCAGTACCGCGCCCCACAACCACGGCGACTGCCAGACCGGCTTGTTCTCATTGCCGTTCTTACGGCCATTGTTGTCGTTGCCGCGGTTGAACGGGTTGTTGAATGGGTTGCCGTTGTTGCGGTTATTGTTCGAGTTCGGGTTATTCCCGTTGCCCGAACCGGGCCCCTGGGGGAAACTCATGCTTGCACTCCTTGGTAAACGGACGGCTTGAGGACCGCGATCGAGTCGAGGTTGCGGTAGCGTTCGTCGTAATCGAGACCAAAGCCGACCACGAACTCATCCGGAATCTCATAGCCGGCGTACTTCACATCCACGTCCACCTCTCGGCGGGAAGGCTTGCTCAGCAGAGCAAACACCTCCACGGAGGCGGCGCCACGACGTTTCAGCTCCTCGACCAGCCACGCGAGCGTGCGTCCTGAATCAACAATATCCTCTACGATCACAATGTGCCGTCCGCGAACATCTGCGGACAAATCCTGACGAACCGTAATCTCACCACTGGATACTGTGCCCGAACCGTAACTGGACAGACTCATGAAATCAATCTGCACAGGGATGCTCATGGCCTGGCTGAACTCGACCAGCGTGTTCACGGCCCCCTTCAGCACGGCAACCAGCAGTGGGTCCTTGCCACGATAATCGTCACTTACCTGCGCGGCGACCTCATGGATTTTGGCATCGATTTGTTCTCTGCTGACCAGCTCGTGGTCAATATCTTCCTCAACGTCAGCGATTCGCATGGGCTCTATCTTGGCACACGCGAATGACGTGTTTCTGGCGCTTTGCTGAATATCCGCTGGGAAGTGCGACCGCCCCCTGACCATGCCAGTCGACGACCAGGCGATTGATGGCCTCGATTTGCGCGGAACTTGCGTTGATACCAGTCCGGGAGAGCGCATGGGCGATGGCTCGAAGCCGGATTGCCTCATGTGCCGATTGCAGCGGTTTGACGGCAATGACCAAGCTGGGTTCTTGCTCCAGATCATTCGACTTGTCCGTCATGCCGGCAGCGGAGGTTCCTTGTGATTCCGCCGTTTTCAGGGTGCTGCCAAGGGCTTCGATCATGGTCTTATCCGCCTGTTGATCCAGATACTCCTTGTCCAGTCTCGCCAATCGTGCGCCGTTGGCGATATGCTGCGTCACATCGGCACCGGCGAACCGCTCGATCGCCGGCAACAGGTCATGCCGGATACGTGAGCGGAGCGGGTAGTCTCGCGGCAGCTCGCCATCCACATCATCGCCGTTGGTGGGATCGTCCCAATAATGAATGTTCAAATCCTCGCAGATGCCGGTGGTTTCGGCTCGAGAAACGCCGATCAGCGGTCTGAGAAACATGATGCCGTCGCGGTGCATTACCTGCGGCATACCGGCCAGCGCATCAACGCCGCCACTGCGCAACAGCCCGATCAGCACCGTTTCCGCCTGGTCATCCAATGTATGAGCCAGCAACACCACAGCGGCATTCAGCTCGCGTGCCGCACCGCACAATTCCCCATACCGTGCCTCACGGGCGGCAGCCTCGACGCCTTCGCCCTGCACATGCACGCTGGCTGTACGAACAGCAACCGGGGCAAGGCCACAATCGCGGCATCGTTCAGCGGTCAAAGTCGCCACCCGATCGGAGCCTGACTGCAAACCATGATCCACAATCACCGCACCGCACCGCAAACCAAGACTAGCGCAGACAATTCGGCAAACCGCGGACAGCGCCATCGAATCACGCCCACCCGAGCAGGCGACCAGCACCAAAGGCGCGTCGGGGGCCGCCTGGTGCTCACCATGCCGGGCAAATTCGGGCGACTGCATCCCTAATCCGACCGATTCCAATGCCAGCCGGACGGCACCAATCGCCTTACGCAATCGAGCCGAATATGCCATGCCTCATCACCCGCCTTACCGTTACCGTTCGGCCATCACAGCTCGGCCAGCTTAGTGATGAATGCGCTGATGGCATTGCTCGCGGCCCAGTAATCCGCAGGATTGTTAATCACCACCGCAAAAGACAACGCTCCCCCATGCGTACGGGACACATTGCCGGCCATCGAGGTGACCGTATCCAAACTACCTGTTTTGACGCGAAGCAAGCCGGCGACATCATCACTGGTGTATCGCTTCCGCGCCGAACCGACCAGACCAGCAACCGATAATCCTTCGGCCGCAGGGGCTCCATCGCCGACCGTCAGGTTACGCTGCTGCACGGCGGCCAATGTGCGCACGGTCAGCTGCGAGCCAGGAGACAGACCCGAGCAGTCGGCCATAGTAAGACCGTTGATGTCGATTTTGAGGTTGCCAAGCACTGTCCGCACCGCTTTGGTGGCGCCTTCCGGGCTGTTGTTCTCCGAGCGTGCCAGTGCGGTGAGTCTGCCAAACTCCTCGGCCAAGGTGTTGTCTGAATGACGCAACATGAACGCCAGGATTTCGGACAACGTTGCGGAGCTTACCGAAGCTATGGGGTTTGCGCCCTGAGGGGCGGCGTGTGCCGCCGGCTCCGCCTCCACGGTGATGCCGTGCTGTTGCAGCAGACCGGAGAACGTCGCGGCGACGTCCGCTGCAGTGTGCTGCGATAGTTCAGGGTATCCGGCCGAGTCATCCGGGTTGGCGGGCGCGGGCATGCTGTCGGAATATTGACGCCCGCCATCGATGGCCATGGATGATACCGATGTGAAATACGTGGTGTATTCGCCGAGCACGCCACCATCGGCGTTGCGCAGGCCCGTGGGTATGCGGGAATCGCCGAATAATGTGTCGTCGTAGTTGACGTGCACCGTGGTGATGCCGCGTTGCGCAAGGGCCGCAGCCGTGGCCTGCGCAAGAGTGTTCAGCCCGGCACGGCCGTTAATATGGTCGGCATCGGAATCGCCGGCAGACAGCAGCATGTCACCATTGCCTTTGAGCGTCACCGTGTCGCTGCCGGTATCAGATTGGGTAAGAAACACCTGCGTGTCCAACGTGGCGGCCATGTTCAACGTGGATGATGCCGCGAGCGCGGTAAGCGTCTTCATAGTGGATGCGGGTTCGCGCGGCGTGCCTGACTCGTGCTCGGCGGCGACAGTGCCCCGGGCATCCTCGACCACCACCGAAACATCAGAGCCCACGCCTTCAGCCGCCAGCAGCTCGTTCATCACTTCGCCCGCAGCCGCGGCGTCGATAGTCTTGGTAGCGTCAAGGGAACCGGCGATGGTGCCTCCTTGCTTGGCCGAAACGGGGTCAGCGAAAGTGGGGGCGTCGACCGGTTTGAGGGTGAGCATACCAGGCATGACATCGTACACATCTGCAATGCAGTAGCCCGCGAATAGCGCAATCGTTATCAGCACGGAGATGATTACGGTAATCGTGCGTCGGACGGATCGGCGCGCGCTATGATTCGCCGCTCCACGCCGTTGGCGACGTGACATCGCAGTGGACGTCATCAGACTCCCTATCTCACGGGTCGGTTATTTCTGTAGTGATGCAAATGAATCGAGCGTGCTCACGATCGACAGTATTCGCGCCTCCAACAGCTTACCGCCCAGCCATGTCCCAAGCGCCAGAACACCGATGCCGTTGGCTAATGCGACCGGAATAATCACCAGCCAGCCGGCGATCCCCGCATGGATGACGAGCAGCACGATGGCGGCGATACCCGTGGGCAGCATCAGCAGCATGCTGCCAAGCATATAGACGAACGGGAAGAAGCCCTGAGCCATCGCTCGGCCTTGCGGCGAGGAGAACGGCTTGTCCATTGACGCCACGGGATACATGAGCACACAGGAGGTTATCTCAGCCACACCAAGACTGCTGAAGCCCACACCTAGGCCCACGGCAAGGAAGAACAACCCGATGATGAGATCGTCCGGCTGAGCCCAGCGCCCAGCAGTCACGCCGACTATCACTATGCAGCCCACATACAGCAATGCCATGTAGATGACCATGATGCCGACATAGACTCGCACTCGGCCGAGCCTATCGGCCCAACCACGCACACCAGCGATGACCTCCATGGTGAAACCGCGGCCATCGTAGGCAAGACCATTGCTTTCCACAATGGACATGAACCATCCGCACCAAATCATCGACTGCCAGACGATTGCGTGTATACCGTGCGCCTGGAAGGCAAAGATAATTATGAACAGCACCGGCATGGCGAAGATCATGACCTGACGTGGGTCCCGCTTCAAGTAGGTGAGCACGCGTGCGGAAATCGCGCCGGACGTGGAATCGGGCATCCATGAGAATGCGCCGACGCCTTTCACGGTTGCGCTCTGCCCAGCGACTCCAACCGTCAGGCGTTCACGACGCAGGCACCATGTGCACACAGCGAAGCACACAACCCATGCAACCACCAATATGGCGATGCGCGCGAGCGCTGGCAACCATGCACCGGACAGCACATCAAACGGCAATTGGAATACCGCGCCGAACGGGGTCCATGCCATGACCGCCGCGGTGGCGCTCCATGCGGATGGATCAAGCCCGAACGCGATGCCGGAATTAACCAGAATATTCGGCAGCTGGCAAATCACCACGAACAGGAGAACAATCACAATATAGAATGTGCTTTTGCCTCGTTTGCTGGTCACCAGTGTGGTAGATAAGGCGATCAGCATTTTGGAAATGCTCATCATTGTGATGACGGCGAGCGGTGCGGCAACGAGCTCGGCGATCACCACTGCCGGGCCCATGGCACGGTAAGCCAGCGACCAGAGCATCAAGGAAATCACACCTGTGATGGCGGGGAGCCCGGATAAGCCAGAAAGCAGCAGGCCGAATTGCAAATTGCGATCTGCAATACCGTAGAGTGCGAATTTGCGCGGGCTCATGGTGGACCCTTCGCCCAACATCATGAGCTGAATCAAACCGATGAATACGGTGATTGTCGCACCGACCAGCACGGCGACCATGTTGACGATGCCGCCCGGCCCGAGAATGTTGAACGGATAGCCGTCCGAGTCCATGGTGGAAGGCGGGAGCATACCGACGAACCATGCGAGTATACCGGTCCCGATAATGGTGCCAGCGGCGAATATTGCGGAAAGAACGTAGGCAACCGTCTGCCATACCGATTTGCGCAGCGCCGCGAGGGTGAGCGCCCAACGCAGTCGGACCAGAGTGATTGCGATACTCATTACCGGGCCTCGTTGTCTGCATTGTCCGCATTGTCCGCATTGCTTGCGCTACTCGAGCCGCCGACAATATCAGGATGAGGCTGAACTGTCTCCTGAGTGAAGGACTGAAGCGGGGTTGATTGGACGAGTTGCGATGCTGATTGCGTGGACGCAACAGGCTGCGCTGCCGGCTGATTGGGCTGTACTGCCGGCTGACCATCATGCGATAGACCACCATCGAGCCATGCGAGATGTGCCGCTTCATGGCGTCCACCAACCAACTGCAGGAAGCGGTCTTCAAGCTCTTCGCCGGAGGCAACCTCGTCCACCGTGCCGGCCGCGCACACCATGCCGTTGTTAATCACAGCCACATGCGTGCACATCTTCTCGACCAGTGTCATCACATGCGAGGAAATGATAACCGTGCCGCCGGTTTGCGCATATTCGACCAGGATGTCTTTGAGGTTGGCGCTAGATACCGGGTCCACGGACTCGAACGGCTCATCCAACACCAGAATACATGGGCTGTGAATCATCGCGGAGGCCAAACAGATTTTCTTGGTCATGCCGGCCGAATAATCGGTGACCATAGTGTTGGCGGCCTGGGCCAAATCGAAAGCATTCAGGAGGTCTTTCGCGCGGCGAGTGGTCTCCTCACGGCTCATGCCGCGTAGCATGCCGGAGTAGATGAGCAGCTGCAGGCCGGTGAGACGATCGAATATCTGATCGGGTTGCGGCATTACGCCGATCATGCGTTTGGCGGTGTTGACATCGCTCCACACGTCGTGGCCCAGAATCATGGCGGTGCCAGCGTCCGGCACCAACAGACCGGTCACCATGTTAAGCGTGGTGGTTTTTCCGGCACCGTTCGGGCCTACAAGCCCATAGAACGAACCAATTGGGATGTCGAGCGCAAGCCCGTTGACTGCGATCTTCTGGTCGAAACGTTTAAATAGGCCACGAATCGACACCGCGGCAGTCGGATTCGGCGGCCATGCCTGCGGTTGTGGCTGTTGCGGCATCATCGGCGGCTGAGCAGGTGCGTCTCCAGGCCTCATCGCAGATTGAAATTCGGCATTCCCCTGGATATTGTCTAAGTTCATACACCCACTATAGTCCTTCAGCAGAGCAAAGCCCCCAGTAAATCGATATTTTGCCCTATTGACGAACCTTCAATGAAACAAAACCACAAGTCAATCAAGCTTTTGCTCCGCTGACAAACTTTCAGTGAGGTAATTCTGCGAGCCACCCAAGATTTTGCCCCGCTGACAGCCTCCCAGCGAAGCAAAATCTCCAGTCAATCGATGTCTTGCCCCACTGACGAGCCCTCAACGAAGCAAAACCACGGGTTACTAGTCGAATCACTCCGCTGACGGCCTCCCAGCGAAGCATATTGCCGAATAACTCGATGTTTTGCCCCGCTGAGACCCAACTAGCGAAGCAAAATCTCCAGTTAGTCGACGCCTTGTCCCACTAACAAGCCCTCAACAAAACAAAACCTTGGGCAATTGGTTGATTTGCTCCGCTGGAACTCATCAGCCTTTATGCGCGATGGGCTTCCACTGAACCTTGGCGAAGATGGCCTGGAATGAAATCGGCACATAGCTCAACATGTAAATAGGGAAGCTCAACACGTAGGCGAGCAACTCCTTGTTGGAGGCACCAATCTGATCGCGCTCAACGATGATGGTCAAGGCGGCCAGCGCCATCAGACCAAGCACCGACGTGACGATACCGTTCGACCAGCCAAGCAACGATTGCAGCTGGCTCGGCCAGCTCACAAAGCCAAAGGCGGCAAACAGCACACCCATAATGACGCGAATCACACCCAGCACGGTGAACGGGCACAACATCAAAGTGAAATCAATGCAGGAGAAATCGCGTTCTCGCACCGCTCGCTTGAGCAGGGCCGGACCGTAATAGCGGAACACCTGCAGGAATCCCTTACTCCAACGCAGTCGTTGACGCCAGCTCTGCGCAAAGGTGACAGGCTGCTCGTCGTACAGAATTGCGTTGCCGCAGTAGCCGATACGGTCGCCATGCAGAATCGAATCCATGGTGAATTCGAGATCCTCAGTAAGCAGATGGAACTTCCATCCACGATTGCGCTTCATCACGTCACGGGAGAACATGAATCCGGTACCGCCCACGTGGCAAGAGGATCCCAGAATCATGCGCGAGTTGGACAGGAATCGCGATTCACGGATGAACCACAGCGCCGAGCCAGAGGAAACCCAGTTATCAGCCAAATTCACCGAGTTGCGGTAGCTGGTCAGAATCCTGAAGCCCGAGCAGAACGCCTTGTTCATTTCTTCGAAGTAATGCTTGTCGAGCTTGTTGTCGGCATCGAACACAAAGTAGGCCTCATAGTCATCTGCCGCGCCGGTATCGAGCATATGGTTCAGCAGATAGGTCAACGCATATCCCTTGCCAACCAGCTCAAGGTTATGCCGCTCAATCACATGGCATCCACGGGCACGCACCACTTCAGCGGTGTTGTCGGTGCAGTTATCCGCCACCAACCAGATATCAATGAGGCCGGTGGGATAGGTCTGCGCCTGAATCGAGTCGATGAGATTGCCGATGACGTTCTCCTCGTTGCGCGCGGAGATCAGCACGGCATAACGGTTGGTCATGGGCGCGTCGGGGAAACGCACGGGCTTGGCAAACAGGGACATCACAATGCACAGTCCCTGATACACCATGCCCGCTCCACCGACGATCACCAATAGGATGTCGAGCACAGTAAGCAATGTCATCAGCGCCACCCCGCTCTCGGGTTGTCCGATACGGACGTATTGTCTGACGATGATTCAGGTTGTACAGCATCGGACGCGGCTGCCTCATCACCAGTGGAAGTGTGACGCTGAGGAATGGCGGAGGTATCCGGCTCATCGTCATCATCTTCCGCAGCGGTACCGCGCAATCCCTTGCGGGCATTGGCCGAAAGCACACGCTTCGGGATAGCCACCGTGGCGGAATCTTCGCCATCGTCTTCACTTCCCCCGTGCTCCGGAATCGCGTAGATCTGCTCCTGCAGCAAACGCAGCTCCTCGCTCATCGGCACCCGACTCGTCGACCCCTTGGCAGCACGCGGCATATGCTCGCCCAGTGGCTGCAGCACATGCTCGCCGAAGGCCTCAGATGCCTCGACGATCTTGGACTTCTTCTCCGGTTCGGGATCATTCATCAATGGCGAATCAATCAGGTCATACCGCTTGGTGTAGGCGCGGAAGATGGCCTGCAGGGAGGCGGTGACCGGCAAGGCCAGGAAAGCACCGAACGCACCAAACAGCGAACCGAAGGCCAGCACTGCGAGGAAGGCGACCGCGGCATTGATATCCATGGTGCGCTGGGAAATTCTCGGAGAAAGAATCAGGTTCTCAATCTGCTGGTAGACGATGATGAACACCAGCACAGCCACAGCATATGCCCAGCCGCGATCACCCCAAGCGAACAGCACCGGCAGCGCACCGCCGATATAGGTGCCGACTGTGGGGATGAACTGGGAGACCACACCGCAGAAGAGCGCCAGAGGCAGCCAATAGGGCACATGCAGAATCTCCAGGAAAATTGCGGTGCACGTGGCATTGATAAGCGCCAGGATGGAGCGGGAAAACAGGAAGGATGAAATCTGGCCTTGGGCCACAGTCCACACCAGCAAGAATCGGCGCTGCGTGCTGGGAGCCAGCCATTGGCAGAAGGAACGGCGCAGCTTGGGGCCGGCGGCGGAAATGTAGTACGTGGTCATCACCACGGTCATGAGATTCAGCAAGAAGGAGAACAGGCCACCCACAGTGCTCATGGCGGTACCGGCAAAGTCGGTAACCCACGAAGTCTGAATGTTGTTGACAATCTCAGTGCCAAGATTGTTGATTTCCGGCATCTTAAACGTGGCGTACTGATCGACGAACTCACGTATCTGCTCGTACATGCCCGGCAGACCTTTGAACATGGCGATCATCTGCTGCACGAACATGTTGCCGAACAAGGTGAACAGAACGCTCACCACCACGGCCACACCCACCAGGCTGACCATCGAGGCCACGCCGCGTTTCCAGCCATGGGCCACCAGCGCCACAACCAACGGTTCGATGGCGAGCGCCACGAACAGCGAGATGATGATGTCCAGCACCAGATAGGAGATGTCGCCCCATGAGCGCCAGCAGAACATGAACACGATGATGGCGATGGCCACATAGAGCAACGCACGACCGAACCATTCCGGAGGCCGGCGCGGATCGCCCCTAGAGGGGAACAAGGTACCAAAATCGATACGGTTCTCGTCTTCAGGACTAGCTGCGGTTTCGGCAGTGCCTACATTATCTGTGTTTCGCGCGCTTTCGCTCATGGCTCTCCATTGTAGCGAGTGGGTTTGAAGCTCGAGTCATCCCTGCGGAGTACACCCGCTTTCCTATTGTTGGGAATATGCTCAACGTTTCGATTATCATCCCCGCGTGGAACGAGTCCGAACGCATCCTCGATTGTCTGTTGAACGCCACACGCCAGACTGTTATGCCATATGAGGTACTGGTGGTGGATAACCGATCAACGGATGACACCTGCGCAATCGTGGAGCGGTTCATTGCCGAACATCCCGAGGCGCCGGTCAAACTGCTGCACCAGAACGACGAGCAAGGGCTGATTCCCACCCGCAATTTCGGCCTGAACGCCGCCACCGGCGATGTGCTGGGACGCTTTGACGCCGATTGCATGATTCGCCCCGATTGGGTTGAGGTGGTTTCCGGGATTTTCACCGAGGATCCCGGGGCCATGGGCGCCACCGGACCGGTGATGTATTACGATATGCCCTCACGCCACTTCGGCCTGAGGAGCGACAATTCCCTGCGCAAACGCATGTACAAAGCCGACGGCGGCCAGCCGCTGCTGTTCGGCTCGAATATGGCTTTGCGCGCTTCCGCTTGGTATCAGATCGCCAACGAGGTGTGCCGGGACAAAGCCGACGTGATGCATGAGGATATCGATATTTCGCTGCATTTGCTGGGCAAGGATTTGAAAACCGTATATTCGCCGCGCATGATTGCCGCGATGAGCGCTCGACGCATGGATACGTCGCTCAGTTCGTTCCTGAACTATATGCGTCGATTCAAGAACACGTTCGATGCGCATCCACAGCATTGGCGCAAGCATAAGCCGGAAATTCTCTTCACCGCCATGTATCCAGCAATGCATCTGTTCTATCCGGTATGGCAGAAAGTGCTGGACACTGCAGACATCAATCCGGCTGAGGCAGCGTGGATCAACGAGCAGATGGAACTGGCCGAGACCGAAGGCAAGCAGCTCTACGCCGAGACGCCTACTGACGAGGTCTATGACGAGCGCCACGAGAAATAAGTGGGCATATAGCGTTGCCCTCGCTGGCGGAGCTGTTAGCAAAGCTGACTGGGGGTGGCTACGGGAATACCGCAACCACCCCCAGTACGTCTCCGACGGACAGCCCCGCCAGCGGGGGCAACGCTATTGAGCAGATCACATCAGCGAGGTGTAGATCTTCAGGATGTCCTCTTCGGTGGCCTGACGCGGGTTGCCCGGTGTGCACACGTCGTTGAAGGCATCGTGGGCCAGCGGAGCCAGATCGGCCTCGGTGGCACCGACCTCGGAGATCGTGGTCGGGTTCTTCAGATCCACGGTGAGCTTGTGGACGGCCTGCACGGCCTCCTCACGCACCTTCTCCAGATCGCCGGTGTAGGCATCCTCAACGCCGAAGGCATCGGCGATGTCACGGTACTTCTCACCAGTGAAGTCCTTGTTGTATTCCATGACCGGAGCCAGCAGAATACCGTTGGCCACACCGTGGGCCACGCCCAGACGACCGCCCAGCGGGTGGGCCATGCCGTGCACCAGACCGAGGCCGACGTTGGAGTAAGCCATACCGGTGATGTAGGAGGCGTAGGCCATCTGCTCGCCGGCCGGGATATCGCCATCGGCGGACTTGGCCAGGTTCTTGGCAATCATGCGGATGGTCTGCATGGACAGGCAGTCAGACAGGCTCCAAGCACCCGGGGTGATGTAGCCCTCGATGGCGTGGGTCAGGGCATCCAGACCGGTGGCCACCTTCAGGCCGCGCGGCATGGAGTCGGTCAGATCCGGGTCCACAAAAGCGACAATCGGGATGTCATGCGGGTCGACGGCCACGAACTTACGCTTGTTGGCGGTATCGGTGACCACATAGTTGATGGTGGTCTCGGAGGCGGTGCCAGCGGTGGTGGGCACGCCGAAGATCGGGACGGACGGGTTCTTGGTGTCGGCCACGCCCTCGAGGGAGAGCACGTCGGCGAACTCCGGGTTGGCGGTGATGATGCCGATGCCCTTGCAGGTATCCTGCGGGGAACCGCCGCCCAGACCAATCAGGAAGTCGGCGCCGGATTCGGCGAACTTGGCCACGCCATCCTTGATGCACTCGACCGGCGGGTTCGGCTTGACGTTGGAGAACACCTCATAGGGCAGGCCGGCCTCGTCCAAAACCTTGGTGACCTTCTCCGCCGTGCCTGTCTCCAGAAGCACCGGGTCGGTGACGATGAACGCCTTCGTGAAGCCATGCTGCTTGGCAACAGCCGGAATCTCCTTGATGGCGCCGCGACCGAAGTATGCAGTCTGGTTGAAAATCATGCGATAGACCATAAGTGCTCTCCTTTTGAGCTCGTTCATTAACCGATGAGTCACTCTGTCATTGAGCGGTTCAACGGTTCTCCAGTGTACTCCGAATGTTAACGTTAACCTGAAAACACGTTGAAAAAACAACGCTGAAAATAATGTCAAGAACGGCGAAATTCCGCGCTTATTGAGATTCTGTCTCAATAAGTCGCAGCGATAAGAAACGAGGGAGTCCGGCATACGGGGCGCACCTGACCAATTCCATCAGCCGAACGCGAACGGGGTCATCAGATGACTCGCTCACCGTTTTCTACTTTTAGAAGAGGACTAAGATACGTCGCAGTTGGGGTGATCACAGGTAGTGGAATGAGGTAGATAATGGCAAACGGCAAGGCTATGACGGTCGGCGAGATGGCATCCCTATTTCTCGATCCCGCCACCCCTGTTCGCATCGACGCTTTCGATGGCTCTCATTTCGGACCGGCAGACGCCGATCTGAAAGTCAACGTCGCCACCCCGAATTGCATGTATCAGCTGCTCGCTCATCCGAACGAAATCGGTATTGTGCGCGCGTATATTCTGGGCGATTTTGACGTGGAAGGCATCGACTATGCCGATCCGTACCCTGCCATGCGCAAGCTGATTTCCCTGTCCAAGTACGTCAAGCCGCTCACTCCTGCTTCCATCGCCCGCGTATCCGCAGGAATACTCAGCCATGGCTTCAAGAAGCCGCCGGTGCCTTCCACCGAGGGACCGAGCAAGTTCGCCCGCATTAAGCGCGGCCTGATGCCACATACCGAAAAGGCCGATTCGGAAACCGTCAGCTTCCATTACGACATGTCTAACGAGTTCTATGCCGACTTCCTAGGTCCGTCCATGACCTACACCTGCGCGGTGTTCGACAACGAGCATATGAGCCTTGAAGACGCGCAGGCCAACAAGCTGCGCCTGATTCTCGACAAGCTGGATCTGAAGCCAGGCGAACGACTGCTCGATATCGGCTGCGGATGGGGTTCGATGGTCATCACCGCAGCCCGCCGCGGCATCAAGGCGCTGGGCGTCACGCTGTCCAAGGAACAGGCCGCATACGCCAACGAGTGGATCGCCCGTGAGGGATTGCAGGATCTGGCTGAGGTACGCGTGCAGGATTATCGCGAGGTGCCTGAGCATGACTTCGATGGCATCTGCTCAATCGGCATGATGGAACACGTGGGCGTCAAGAACTACCAAAGCTACTTCGAGGAGATGTTCCGCCTGCTGAAGCCGATGGGCCGCTTGGTGAACCACCAGATCACCATCAGCCATGACAAGCCACACGGCAAGCCCGGCACCGACGAATTCCTCGATCGCTACATCTTCCCGGATGGCGACCTCGGCGCGCCCGGCTTCATCGAATCATGCATTCATGACGCCGGTTTCAACGTGGTGCACCAGGAGAACCTGCGCCAGCATTACGCGCTCACCCTGCATCACTGGAACCAGAATCTCTCCGAGCACTGGGATGACGCGGTCAAGCAGGTCGGATTCGAGCGCGCCAAGGTGTGGGGCATGTATATGGCCGCCTGCGCCCTGAACTTCGAGCTCGACGGCATTCAAATTCACCAGTTCCTGGCCGCCAAGCCAGACCGTGTGGGCCACCCGGACGGCAAGTGGTATCCGTTGCGCCAATGGTGGCAGGCCTGACACCCCTCGCAACAACGAAAAGCCCCGCATTATGCGGGGCTTTTCTGTGGTGGCTCCGAGCGGCATCGATCCGCTGACCTAGCGATTTTCAGTCGCTCGCTCTACCAACTGAGCTACAGAGCCAGTGAACATAAAAACCCGGCGAAAACCGGGTCTTCACATTCCAGCGACCCCGGCCGGACTTGAACCGGTGACCTCCGCCGTGACAGGGCGGCGCTCTAACCAACTGAGCTACGGGGCCATGTTGTTTCTGCCATGCGACAGACAACAGATGTATATCTTATATGAAATTAGCAACCTCGCAAACCACGGCGTGTTTCGCGATATTGCAGCGTTTCCGACACTTGGCATATTCGTTGTGAATACCTGTAATTTCGCGACCCTCACTGACCGGCACCGCCGATTGCAGATATCCTCTAGGTAACTGGCTTGCTATGGTGAGTGATGCAACATATCAGCGACCCAAATGAATAGCAACACCATGAGCGAGACGCGCAACGTTACTCCAGGCAGCTCCAACCATTCCGAGGAACATATGACAGACCCGACAACTACCCCCACGACTGCCGGCGTGGCCAACGCCACCACCGATGATGCGAGCGCCACGCATCCACACCCATTGCACAAAGTGCTCTCCTTTGTGCGACGCTCCGGAAGGCTTGACGACCGCCTGCAGCGCGCATGGGACAACTATGCCGACACGTATCTGCTCGATATCACCACTGGCAATCTGCTGGACGTACGCGAAGGCGTGACGCTCAACCGCAATTTCGTCGCACAGCATTGGGGCAACGACAACCCGCTCATTGTGGAAATCGGCACCGGCCAGGGCGAGAATGTGGTCGCTGCAGCGGCGGCCCACCCCGAAACGAACTTTCTGGCGCTCGAAGTTTACGACCCCGGCGTGGCCCACACGTTGCTGCTGGCGGGCAAGCAAGGGCTGCCCAATATCCGAGCGGCACAGGTCAACGCGCCTGAACTGTTTAAGGTCACCGAGCCCGGCACTGTGGCTGAGGTATGGACGTTCTTCCCCGATCCGTGGCCCAAGAAGAAGCACCATAAACGCCGTATCGTTCAGGTTGGCATGTCGGACGACATCCACCGCGCACTGGTCGAAAACGGGCTGTGGCGCATCGCCACCGATATCGAGGATTACGCCTTGCATGTGCACGAGGTGATGGATCATCTTGATGGCTGGACTAACTTGGGAGGCGTCACCGTCAGTCTTCCTGTGGAGCACGTGGGCAAGGGCAACGCAGACATGGCCGCCGATATGCCGCACGCTGACTTCAAGGAATCCGAACGGTTCGAGGGCCGTGTGCTCACCAACTTCGAAAAGAAGGGACTGGCAGCCGGCCGAGTGATTCACGATTTCACGTATCAGGCAGTACCGGTCTCCCGATAAGCGGGCATCTGCGGCACGTCCGACACACGGGCGTGTCGCGGATTTGCATAAAACCGATTCCTTCATTAAAGTAGCTCAAGTTGTTCGCCCCCATCGTCTAACGGTTAGGACACCAGACTTTCAATCTGACAACGAGAGTTCGACTCTCTCTGGGGGTACTGCATAGAAGAGCCTTGGAAACGTTGAGATTCCAAGGCTCTTCGCATATTCATCGTGCTAGACGCCACCGTTTTGCAAGGTTTTTGCAAGGCGTTCTACTCGTTGCTATCGCCTTCGGTGTCCAATGCCTCGCCGTATTCGTCCAGATCGGAGTCGTACAGGTCGGCGTATGTCTCCATCGTCTGCGCGAACGTATGGTGTCCGGCTATCCGCTGCACTAGTTTCGGGTTGACACCGGCATGGATAGCCAGACTCACCGCCGTATGCCTTAGATCATGTGGGGTCATGTAGTCGGGTACGCCCTCGGTCTTCTCGACGGACACGGTGAGCCAGCCGGTGCGACTGTCGGGATGACGCATGTAGTCGTCCTTGGTCAGGTTGGCTGGATTGGCTACAATGCATTAGACAGTCCGATGAGGGACGAATGACATGAGATCTGAGGCCGACGATGGCCGGCCCGAAACATCCCCGGATACCGGAGCCCGAAGGAATTCACAGAACAAGGACTCGTCCTCTAAGAAACTGTCCAACACACCGTTGCCAATCCATCGCTGCCCGCAGGTTCAGGCACGGAAACAACGCCGCCGGCCGCCACTCCGGCACGATGCAACCCGTCGATGCCGAGGACGCCGACGCGGATGCCGTCGAAACCGCGGAGCCGGTTCCCAGCGGACAATCCGCGGTCTGACCGAAGCGACAGAGACCGCTCTCCGCCGCGATGATTCTTCCGGCCGGACGACAATCCGACCGGGACCCCGACGGCTCTCTTCCTTCTTCTCTCCCCGTCGGGCATGGCAACGGCCCTGCGCCAACGGTTCAAACCGTTAACGCAGGGCCGTTCCCTCGCTGCTCGGACTCTTTACTGCTTGTCGGTTTCCTCGGAGGCGAATCGTTCTTCGAGCTGTTCGACGATGTGGTCGTGCATGTTCTCGTCGATCTTAACGGCCAGGAGGAAGACGACGAGGCTGGCGACGATACCGGCGAGCGGCAGGTAGTAGGCGCAGGTCTTGAACGTGCGAATGTTCGCGGCGGTCATGTCGGCGGCGGTGGCGTTGCCGACCATTCCGGCGGCGACGACCACGAAGCCCACGATGCCGTTGGACAGCGCTCCGGCGATCTTGTCGAGCATCGGGCGCACGGAGAGGGTGACGGCCTCGTTGCGCTTGCCGGTCTTGAGCTGGCCGTATTCGATGGAGTCGGTCATGCTCAGGATGGCGGTCATCTGGATGGTCTGCGCGGGAAGGTAGAAGAGGACGAGCGCGACGATGACGACGGGCAGGTTCATGGGCGCGATGATGAACAGCGTGTAGCCGGCGATCATGAGCGCCATGCCGGCGGTGTACAGCCAGCGGCGCGGAATGCGGCGGTTGAGCACCGGGTAGAGGGGCGTGGTGACCAGTCCGGTGATGACCGGGATGACGCCGGCGATGGAGAAGCTGTCCGGGGCGCCGAGCACGTATTTGAACTGGTAGAAGAGCACGCCGGTGGTGGCGACGTTGGCCACGGAGTACAGCAAGTAGCTGAGGGCGACCCACAGGAGCTGGTCGTTCTGGGCGATGGCCTTGAACGCCTCGATGGGGTTGCCGTTGGCCTCGGCCTTGGCGCG
>OKVI01000394.1_pt1 | contig 35068 bp, 35 predicted proteins | sample 1607001 | NCBI WGS metagenome assembly OKVI01 (sample SAMN03281018, study PRJEB24777) | human gut metagenome | isolation source: fecal sample PR128 from 1 month old male Malay infant, vaginal delivered...
GATTGTGGTTGCAGCTGATTTCTAGTGAGAGTTAAGCATGAATGTACTGTCCATTACACAATTAAATAGCCTTATCGGCCGTACCCTAGATCGTGAGTACCTACTTAAGGGCTTTTATGTGCAAGGGACCATTGTAAATCTTAAGCGACACTCTGCAGGCCACTATTATTTTTCTTTGAAGGACCAGGATGCTTCCATAGATGTGGTCATGTGGTCTTCAACGGTTATGCAAAAAGGATTGGCAGGACTTTTTGAGAATGGTTTATTAGTGACCATCAAGGCTTCTATAAATTTTTGGACCAAGGCCGGTCGCCTCAATATTGTGGCATCGGATATGCAAGTGGGACAGAAGTCACCCTTGCAGTTGGAATTTGAAGCCTTAAAGAGGGAATTAACTGCTTTAGGTTATTTTGATGATGACCATAAGAAGGCAATCCCTGAGTTATCTGCCTGTATCGGTCTTGTTACCTCTTCTTCTGGGGCTGTCTTACATGATATTTTACATGTATCCTTACAGCGAAACCCTTTGGTTCGTTTTAAAGTCTTTTCTGTTCCCGTACAGGGAGACAAAGCGGGCCCTGTCATTGCTCGAGGAATTGCAGCAGCCGATAAGGACCCTGATGTAGATACCATTATCCTAGGACGGGGGGGTGGATCTGCCGAAGACCTATGGCCCTTTAATACAAGGGCTGTAGTAGAGGCAGTCTATGCTTGTAAAAAGCCTATCGTTTCAGCCGTAGGTCATGAAACTGACTACACGCTTTGTGATTATGCCGCTGATATGCGAGGGGCTACCCCATCTCATGCGGCTGAAATTACGGTTTTACCAATATCTGTTATGGAAGAACGCCTCCGTCTTAAGGAAGACTACTTGAATACCTATATGCGTCAAGAAGTATTGGATCGTAAAAGGACTTTAGCAGCTCTATTTAATCGTTCCTTGGGGATGCCAGCCCTTCAAATGATTCACCAGCAGCGGTCTCTTTTAGATAAGAAAAGGGGAATTATGACCCAAGACATGAAGGCGGCTTTGCAGAAGGAGAAATATCAACTGTCTCTTCTAGGACAAGAGTTAGAAGCCCTCAATCCAATGAACATTATGCTCAAAGGCTATTCCAAGGTTGAACTTGCAGGGCATACGGTGACCTCTGTTAAGGGGCTACGGGCAGGAGATCAACTCACCTTAACCCTACCAGATGGGGCTATTGAATCAGAAATTAAGGAGGTCCATCATGGCCATAAGCATTAAATCCTATGAAAAAAAATACGCAGCCTTAGAGGAGATTGTCCGGAACCTAGACCAAGAGGACTTATCTCTCAATGATATGTTGACACAATACAAGAAGGGACTTACTCTTGTAAAAGAATGTTCACAAGTCTTGGATTCTGTGGAAGGTGAGATTCAACAGATTATCGAAGAAGTTCGCATTGCAGAATAAGGAACTAGCATGGATATTAAAGCCTATTTAGAGGCCCATAAAAATCAGGTAGAATCTTGGTTGCAGGACCTCCTAGTCAGCCCTAATAAAGAATATGAAAAGCTCTATGATGCCATGAATTATAGCCTCCTTTTAGGGGGAAAGCGAATTCGTCCAAGCTTAACCATGACTATCTTAGAAGCCTTTGGTCGCCAACCAGCTGATTATAAGGAAATTCTTTGCGCCTTGGAGTGCATCCATACCTATTCTTTGGTCCATGATGATTTACCAGCCATGGATAACGATGATTATCGGCGGGGTAAGTTGACTAATCATAAGGTATATGGAGAGGGAATGGCTATCCTAGCAGGCGATGGTCTGTTGACTGCAGCCTTCCAACTTGTGACCGCTAATAGGATTGCAAATGCTGATCAAGTTTTGGCTGTTATTCAGGTATTGGCTAGGTGCGCTGGCCCAGAAGGTATGGTTGGAGGACAGGCCTTTGATCTAATGAGTGAAGGTCAGCATATTCCTTTAGACGAACTCAAGGTTCTCCACCGGGGAAAAACGGGGGCGCTCTTTTCTGCCTCTGTGGAAATCGGCCTTATTTTGGCCCAGGTTGACAGCCGAGCCTATGATGATTTTATGACTTATGCTGACCACCTAGGATTACTTTTCCAAATTACTGATGATATTTTGGATGTCACTGGTACCGTTGAAGACCTTGGTAAAACACCAGGCTCTGACCTCCGCCAAGACAAGTCAACCTATGTATCCCTCCTAGGCCTAACAGGGGCTAAGGAGGAAGCCGCTCGTGTAGCTGCCGCTGCTAAAGCGAGTATCCAAGGCCACCAAGCTAATATAGAATCATTGGAGGCCCTGATTGATTATTTATTGATTAGAAGTCATTAAGAGGATAGATCGTGTCTTTATTACAGGGAATATTTCATAATTATTTGGCACAAGCGGCCTTCTTCTCTTGGTTTATAGCCCAGGTTATAAAATTTATTATTGTTATGATAAAAGAGCGAACGCTTCGCTGGGAACGTCTGGTTGGATCGGGAGGTTTTCCTTCCTCTCATACCTCCTTTGTAGTGGGGACAACTATGGCCCTACTCTTAAAGTATGGTCCAGACTCTGACCTTTTCGTTTTAGCCTTAGTCTTATCTTGTGTTGTCATGTATGATGCTTCCCATGTGCGCTTGGAGGCAGGGAAACAGGCAGCTGTTCTCAATGATATTATCGACTTTATTAAGGCTCATAAATTGCCAGTACCTCTGGAAAATAAGGCCGCACTCAAAGAACTTCTGGGTCATACACCTATCGAAGTATGGGGTGGCTTCATATTGGGCGTTATCGTAGCCTGTGTACAGTATTATTATGTTTATCAAGGTGCAGTATGAGTACAAAAGAACGGTTGGATGTTTTACTGGTTAATCGCGGCCTCTTTGAAAGTCGGGAAAAAGCTAAGGCTGCTATTATGGCAGGCCAAATTTTTATGGATGAAAGTATTCGTATCGATAAGGCGGGTACCAAGGTTCCTGTGGATGCCAATTTAGTTATCAAAGGAAATACCTTACCCTATGTTAGCCGTGGCGGTTTAAAACTAGAAAAGGCCATTGAACTTTATGGGGTAGACCTTACGAATGCTGTCATGATTGACATTGGTGCCTCCACAGGTGGATTTACCGATTGCGCCCTTCAACATGGGGCAAAAAAAGTTTTTGCTATTGATGTAGGTTACAACCAATTAGCTTGGAAACTACGACAAGACCCACGGGTTATCAATATGGAGAAAACTAACATTCGCTGTGTCACTCCTGATGATTTAGGGGAGTTAGCAGATTTTATATCCATTGATGTAGCCTTTATTTCCTTGGATAAGGTCCTACCTGTAGCAACCACCCTCTTAGCGACTAGTGGTTCTTTAGTGGCTCTTATTAAACCGCAGTTTGAAGCGGGTAGAGACAAGGTTGGTAAAGGGGGCATTGTCCGTGATCCCGCTACTCATAAAGAGGTTTTAGTACGCATCCTAAGCGTAGCAAGTGATTGCGGTTTTTATCTTCATGGACTCACTTTTAGTCCTATTAAGGGCGTGGAAGGAAATATAGAATTCCTTGGTTACTTTACAAAGGTAGCAGAAGGATCCTTAGATATTACGGAGGACTTAATCGATCAAGTCATCGATCAAGCCCATCAATTATAGGAGACGATTATGCGTATTGGTTTCTTCCCCAACATGGGGAAAGCAAATATAATGGAAGTCCTCAAAGAGGCATGTCGCATTTGTGGGAACCATGGAATAGAAGTCTTTATTCCTGACGATTTAGAAGGGGACCACGTGAATTATGATCTAGGTCTCGATGAAGATCATGTATTACCAAGACCGGAAATATTCCAGGTCATTGATATGGCTTTTTCTTTCGGAGGCGATGGGACCATTATCCAATTGGCCCGTGAAATTTACGCCTTTGAAGTACCCATTTGTGGCATTAACTTAGGGGAGTTGGGCTTTTTAAATCAAATTGAAGTGGAGCAATTACCCTGTCATATCGAGCGTTTGGCAAAAGGGGAGTATTATACGGAAAACCGAAACCACCTCTGTGCCTACATTCAGCGAGAAGATGGAACAAAGGAAGACTTGGTTCCAATTATTAATGAAATTGTCGTTACTAAGTCTCAGCCAGCTAAGATGGCCCGCATCAATTTAGCTATTAATGGGCGTCATACGCAGATGTACCCTGCCGATGGTTTAATCGTATCTTCTGCCACGGGATCTACAGGATATAACTTATCCGCAGGGGGGCCTATCATGTCTCCAGATAATCGTTCCCTTATCGTTACCCCTATTGCTCCTCACCTAATTCAGCACGTGTCCATGGTTTTGCAAGAAGAAGATTTGATTGACATTACAATGCCTGAGCGGGAGGACCAGCTCCATGCCTGCATTGATGGGGCCTACGACTATTGGTTCTCCAATAAGGAATCTCTCCATATAGCATCCAATCCAGTATACTGTAAATTCGTCCGTTTTAATGATCAAGGCTTCTTTGGAACACTCTTTAAGAAGCTCTCTAGCCGCCGAGATGAGTATATTTAGAAGAGAGGGACTCTTATGATTAATATCAATAATGCAGTGCAGTTCCAACATCTAGTATGGGACCGGATTTTAGAAGAAGCCCAGACCATTGTAGATGCAACCTGTGGAAATGGGCATGACTTTCTCTACCTAGCGCAAGCTGCCAAGGAGGGGGCTCACCTCTATGCGATTGATATCCAAGACCAAGCCATTGTTAATACCAAAACCATCATAGGGCAGGCTAAGGTTAAGGATTCTGTCAGTATAACCTATATTCAGGGGTCACATGATCAAGCGTTAGATGACCAAATTCAAGAGGATTATATTGACTTGGTCGTTTTTAATCTAGGCTACTTGCCTGGTTTTGACCACGCTTTGATGACAAAGCCAGACCTCACTATAGGGGCCCTTAAATCAGTTCTTCCCAAATTATCTAAACAGGGAGTGGTAACCTTGGTGGCTTACCCGGGGACAGCTCAGGGCTTGGCTGAAAAGGAAGCCTTAGAAGAGTTTCTAGTCAGCCTTAGCCAAAAGGAATATAACTGCTGTCACTGGACTCCACTCAATCAGATTAATCAACCACCTCTTATCTATATGATTCAAAAGCGTTAACTCAGAATCGTAGGATAGCCCTTACAATCTATATTGTAAAAGCCCTTTGGACTCGTGCCATAAGGGCTCTTTTTTATGAGAAGACCCTTATTTGCGGGCCCTGTTGTATGATATAATATACATAAATGAGTGAATAATAATACTCAATAATGTGGTAAAGGATGTGAACCTATGAAACGCTATCGCTACAACAAAATTAAAGAAATCGTTCAGTCCCAATCGATTGAAACACAAGAAGAATTGGCTAATGCCTTATTAGCGGAGGGCATTGAAGTAACGCAAGCGACTGTATCTCGTGATATAAAAGAATTGATGCTCATTAAAATACCTACAGGAGATGGTCATTATCGGTATGCCTTATCCCCAGAGGAAAATGTTGTTTTATCTAGAAGTCGTATCAACCGTCTCTTCCAAGATTCAATCATCCGCGTGGATTCGGCGCTCAACCAAATCGTATTACATACCATTCCAGGTTCTGCTTCAGCGGTAGCTTTTTCCGTAGATCATGCTAAATGGTCAGAAGTCATTGGGACTTTGGCAGGGGATGATACTATTCTCTTGATCTGCCGATCTGTAGAAGAGGTAGACAGTGTTCTTAAACGTATTGCTGATTTGATGAAGGAATAGATTATGCTTAGACAAATGGGCATTCGCAACTTTGCCCTCATCGAGCAAATGACCATTCCCTTTACGGATGGCATTACTATTTTTACAGGGGAAACAGGGGCTGGTAAATCAATCCTTATGGATGCCTTTTCCATCCTTTTAGGAGAGAGGGCTTCCTCTGATTTTATCCGGCACGGTAAGGACTCCTTTGTCATCGATGGTCTCTTTGATATAGGTGATAATCAAGAATTATTGGATCTTTTAAAGAAGAAGAATATCGATGTGGAAGAAGGACAATTAGTCTTATCTAGATCTTTTAACGAGAAGGGTAAATCTACCATTCTCGCTAATGATCAGGCAATTCCATTGAAAGCCCTCAAGGAGATTGGCTCCTATTTGGCCGATATTCACGGGCAGTATTCTAACCAGCAACTCTTAGACGCGGACCGTCATCATCTATACTTAGACTTTTACAACCAGGAAGGGCGTGCAGCCTACGAAGATTATGACGCTAAGTATAAGGCCTACAAGGAGGCTAAGGCCCTCTTGGATGACATGACTGAGACTATGGCGGAACGGGCGCGAGAGTTGGACATGCTCCGCTACCAGATTGATGAAATAGAAGAAGCAGGGCTACAAAAAGGGGAAGACCAAGCTATTTCAGAAGAGTTAAAGAAATTAGATGCTTTCGAACATATTGATAAGGTCTTAGGCGCTTGCTATGATGCCTTCTATGAAGGCCGTCATCCCCTGATTGATACAGTCAACACCATCAAGACTGAAGTAGCAGATCTTCTTCGCTATGACCAAGATGTGAAAGAGATTTCTGAACTCATTAATTCTGCCTACTTTCAACTGGAAGAAGCGGCCCAATCATTAGATCGCTATAGGGATTCCATTTCCTATGATGAGGAACGATATAAGTATTGCCAAGAGCGGGATAGTACAATTTACGGCCTCAAGAAAAAGTATGGATCCAGCATAGAGGACATCTTAGCTTATGAAGATAAGGCTCAAGCTCGCTTAGAAGAGTTGGAAGGACAGGCCTTATCCCAAGATGTCTTAGAAGATGATTTAGCCATCAAAGAGGCAGCGGCTCAAGAAGCTTTACAGACCTTATCAGCAGTAAGGAGTAAGAATAGTCTTGCTATTAGGCAAGCCTTAGAAGCTGAATTTAAAGATCTAGGTATGGATAAAGCTCATATAGAATTCTCTATCCAGGATAGCCAAGAGCTTACTAGATTAGGGGCTAACTCTATTGAACTTCTCTTTTCTGCTAATAAAGGGGAAGGCTTGCGTCCACTTCACAAGGTGGCTTCTGGTGGTGAATTGGCTCGTATTGCCTTGGCCTTTAAGTCTATTTTCTCCAACCATAGCTTAAAAACTCTGGTATTCGATGAAATCGATGTAGGGATTTCTGGCGATATAGCCCTTAAGGTGGCTGAGAAAATTCAAGCTTTATCTACCTCTAACCAAGTATTTTGCATCACCCATTTACCACAAACGGCTTCCATCGGACGCCATCATTATCACTTGGAAAAAGAAGAGGTAGATGGACGGACCATCTCAACTGTCACTAAACTTAACCAAGAACAACACTTAGACCATATTGCTGCGATCATGTCAGGCAAGGGGATTTCCGATACTGCTCTTGCTACAGCGCGCGAACTAATGCATCATTTTGGTGTAATCTATGAAGATTAAAGGATAGCTAGTTTGAATTATAAACGGTAACACAGTCTTGAGAAGTCTCTTGCTACTAGGCCTTCTTGACTGGCCTCAATCTCTGCTGTATACTTTAACTACAAACGACATATGCGGAGATAGAGGTGCATTCATTAAGAGTACCAATGGGGAGCGGGGCACGCGTTGAACCACTGGAAAAGGAATGATTGCCGAAGTTCCATTAGGCCCTCTAATGGTTCTGGTTATGCTACTTAATAGGTGCGTAACTGTCATCAACTATGATGGAGTGCTATTTCATTGATTAGTAAATCATAAAGATCAGTGGATAGTCCGCTGATCTTTTTTTATGGAGGTATATATGACTACAGTTGCTGTTTGTGGCGCTGGCGGTAAAATGGGCCGCGCTGTTGTAAAAGCTGTTTATGATGATCCAGAACTTACCCTTACTGGTGGGATTGACCCTCATTTAGCAGGGCAGGACATGGGTCAATTAGCTGGCCTTGGTGCAATTGGTATTGCTGTATCTGCCTCCTTGGACCAACTCATAAAGGGTCCCAATAAACCTGATGTGATTGTTGATTTCACCTCTCCAGCAATCATTTATGAAAATGCTAAAAAGGTGTTAGCTGCAGGCATTCACATGGTCATCGGCACAACTGGTTTAACTGCTGAACAAAGGACAAATCTGGATGCTATTGGTCGCCAACACGGAGCCAATGCTTTAGTTGCACCAAACTTCTCTATGGGTGCGGTTATGATGATGAAGGTTGCCGCTGAATTGGCACCATACTTCCCAGATGTAGAAATTATCGAACTTCACCATAACCACAAGTATGATGCTCCATCCGGTACATCCGTTTTAACTGCTAAGCTTATTAATGAAGCAAAAAAAACGGCTGGTGTAAAGGCGCAAGAAGACTTAACCCGTGAATCTCTACCTGGCGCAAGGGGGGCTAAGGTGGACGATGTGACCATCCACTCCGTTCGTCTTCCAGGCTATGTGGCCCACCAAGAAGTCATCTTTGGTGGCTATGATGAAACCTTAACGGTTCGTCATGACTCCTTGAGTCGTTTGTCTTTCATGCCAGGCGTTGTATTAGCTTGTAAGCGCATTAAGGATCATGTGGGTTTGACCTATGGTCTTGAACACTACTTATAACTAGATTGTTAAGACTTTATTAAACGGCTAAAACGATTGATTATAAACTATAGTATACATTGCGAGGAATCCCATGAGAAAACCCAACGTTGCCATTTTAGGCGCCACTGGCGCTGTAGGTGCTGAATTTATCACACTTATTGAAGAACGTCAGTTTCCTTTTGAAAATTTAAAGTTGTTGGCCTCTGCTCGATCTGCAGGGACAAAATTGACTGTAGCTGGTAAGGAATACATTGTAGAAGAAGCAAAGCCTGAGTCTTTTGATGGTATTGATATTGCCCTATTTGCAGGCGGCTCCATCTCCAAGACCCTGGCTCCAGAAGCAGCTAAACGCGGCGCTATCGTTATCGATAACTCGTCTGCTTTCCGTATGGATCCAGAAGTACCCTTGGTTGTACCAGAAGTAAACCCTGAAGATATTCTTAAGCACAAGGGGATTATTGCTAATCCAAATTGCTCTACCATCATTATGGCATTGGGCTTGAAACCGCTTCATGACTTGTCTCCTATTAAACGGGTTGTCGTTTCTACATACCAAGCTGTATCTGGTGCTGGTAAAGAGGGGATTGAAGAATTGGCTAACCAAGTTCATCAATACAATGAAGGAAAAGAAATGACGGCTAATTTATTGCCAACAGGTTCTTGTCCTAAACACTTCCCAATTGCCTTCAACATCTTGCCACAAATCGATATCTTCCTGGATAACGACTATACCAAAGAAGAAATGAAGATGGTTAATGAAACCCAAAAGATCTTGCATGATGAGTCTATTCAAGTGGTACCAACAACTGTTCGAGTTCCTGTATACCGCTCTCACTCTGAATCAGTTCTAGTTGAAACCGAAGAACCTGTATCCGTAGAAGCTTTCCGTGCAGCTTGTGCTAAGTTCCCAGGTCTTCAAGTAAAAGATAATCCAGCAGAACAAATCTATCCTATGCCTTTATATACATCTAATAAAAATGATTGCGAAATCGGTCGTATTCGGAAAGACTTATACAATGATAAGGGTATGAACTTCTGGATTGTGGGCGACCAAATTCGCAAGGGAGCCGCCCTTAACGCCTTACAAATTGCTGAATACCTCGTAGAGAAAGACGCATTTTAATCCCCTTAGGAGGTCCTAACATGAAAACATTTGGTCGCGTTATCACCGCAATGGTTACAGCTTTCAACCAAGATGGGTCTGTCAACATTGATGGTACTATACAAATCGCTAACAAACTCTTGGATAATGGGTCTGACGGTATTCTAATTTGTGGTACAACTGGTGAAAATCCAACTATTTCTCCAGAGGATAAATTGACTCTCTTTAAAGAAGTAGCTGAAGCTTGCGCTAGTAAGGGGACCATCATCGCCAATGTGGGTTCCAACAATACTAGGGCCTCTGTAGAATTTGTAAAAAAAGTATGTTCTATTCCTGGCATTTCTGGTCTCTTGGCCGTTGTACCTTATTACAACAAACCTAATTCAGAGGGGCAATACCTTCACTATAAGACCTTGGCTGAAGCATCTAGTTTGCCAATCTTAATCTATAATATTCCTGGTCGTACAGGTAAGGCTATGGATGTAGCTACTATGAAACGTCTTAACCAAGAATTCCCTAATACAATCGTTGGTGTTAAGGAAGCTTCTGGATCGTTAGACAATGTCGCTAAGATTCGATATGAATTACCTACAGACTTTATGATCTACTCTGGTGATGATGGATTGACTTTGCCAATACTCTCGCTAGGTGGTGTAGGGGTTATTTCCGTTGTATCCCACCTTGTTGGTAAGGATATGAATGCTATGATACAAGCTTTCCAATCTGGCAATGTAAAAGGGGCAGAAGAAATCAATCGATCCCTCTATGACCTCTGCAAGGTTATGTTCATTACGACGAATCCAATTCCAGTTAAGTATGCTTGCCGACAAATGGGTTGGCCCGTTGGTCCATTCAACTTGCCTATGTGTGAACCATCGGATGCCGAAGCGGATATAATTAACGCCGCCTTAAAGGCCCATAATATTCTGTAAGAGTACCTATTCATAATAGAATTCTTGTAATCCCTTTTTCTGGGATAATACAGCTTATATAAGCAAAGAAAAAACGACTTCTTAGGAAGTCGTTTTTTTGATCTATATAGGTTAAAAAGAAGAAAAGATGCGGAACTAGGAAATCTTATCCCGCACTAAGCCCACTACTAATCCTTCGATAACACAATCACGTGTAATAATCGGTTCGAATTCGTCGTTTTCTGGTTGCAGACGAATATGATCTGCTTCTTTAAAGAAGCGTTTAACAGTGGCTTCTTCACCGATGCGGGCAACCACAATATCGCCATTATTGGCAGTATTTTGGTTGCGGACAATAATCATATCCCCTTCATAGATACCGATATCACGCATTGACTCACCATGTACGCGGAGCATAAAGCATTCTGATTGGCCTGTCAGTTGCTCTGGTAGAGGCATAACTAATTCGGTGTTTTGTTCAGCTGTAATCGGTGTACCTGCTTGGACATGGCCTATGAGGGGAACATTCCGCATCATAGCCCCTTGCATGATGAACTCATCTTGTGTCCCTTGTGGTTGTGAGGCAACTATAGTCGAAGTATTAGAAGGACGGGACTTTTCTGTTAATTCAATGGCCCGATTCTTATTGGAAGGGCGATTGATGTATCCAAAGCGTTCAAGAGCTGCCAAGTGGGAGGCCACAGAGGAGGTAGAATTTAAACCGATATACTCACAGATCTCACGAACTGTAGGGGGCATATGGTTTTCCATAATATTTTCGATAATAAAATCAAGTATCTTTCTTTGCTTTGTATTGATATCGGTAGCAGGACGTCTCACCTTATACTCCTCTATTTAAATCATTTGATATTCGCATATGTCTAACCTAAGAAAAAGGGACCTATAAGACCTAATCGCCTAGGATTTATCTATAGTATACAGACTTTATATAATTTTTGCAAACAAATGTTCGAAACTATATTGACAGAACATTTGTTCGGCTATTATAATAAGCATGTAAGCAAACAAATGTTCTAAGTAATTATGTTCGAATATATAGATGAGAGGTAATGATCATGAATAAGACATTGATGATTGTAATTGGTTTAATAATGACACTTTTATTTGGTTCTATGGCCTTTGGTTCAACACCTACAGTCGATACAGACCATCCACAAACAGTAGTAGTACAACGCGGTGATACCCTCTGGAATATTGCTGAAACAGTTGCTACTGATGATGTAGATATTCGTGAAGTTGTATTTGCTATGAAGCAGATGAACAATTTAGAGGATTTAGGTTCCTTGAAACCGGGAACTAAGATCCAAGTACCAACCATTCACAATGGTAATATTATTACTAATAATTTTAATTAAAGAAAAAGGACCGCTATGGCGGTCCTTTTTTAATCTATTTATTTTCTTTGTTTAAAAATGGAAGAAATAGGGTTATCCACAAACTTATTGGCTTCATTGATGTAGCGACGAACCATATTAACAGAATGGTGGCGGGTTTGTCGCATAATATTTCGTTCTTCTACCCCGTAAGAGGCTGCTGTTGTAGCGAAACCATGTCGGAGGGAGTGAGCTCCATACATAGCTGGATCTAGGCCAATCAAAGCTACATATTTTTTTACAATCTCTGCTATAGACTTATCGGATATAGGTCCTTTACGGAGTGAGGAGGTTTTAGTAAAACCTCGGAAGACTGGTCCTTCTGTTATGTGGGCGTAATCAAGCCAGTCGCGGAGGGCCTTAACCGCATCATAGTTAGGATTATCAACATGCGGTAGAGCTACTATTGCCCCTTGTCCTTCTTGGTCGGCCTTGGAGGAGGCGATAAAGATTTCTAGACCTTGACTGGAGAAATGAAGGTTTTCTACAGTTAGAGAAGCCAGTTCGCTACGGCGGAAGGCCCCCATAAAGCCAACTAAAAGAATGGCCTTATCCCTCATTTTTTGGATATCTGGTATGGCTAAATCTCTCATGGCCTCTAATATATCTTCTAGATCGTCTAGGAGTATAGGGGTTTTACCTTGTTGGAAGGTACCCTTTAGGCGACGAATACCGCGGAGGGCATTTTTTACTAAAGGTGAGGTGCAGGGATTATCTACATGACCTGCCGCATTATAGTTTTCCGAAATGGCAGAGATGCGACGGGAAATAGTATTTGCTTTGGCGTAGTCCGCTAGGTCGTTAATATAGTTAACGATAGTCACATCCGTAGCGGGGAAATAGCTTACCCTCTTATAGTTACACCAATCTACAAAGTCATTCCAGTCAGATTCATAGGCATCAATAGTATTTTCCGCCTTGGAAAGGAGGATGGATTGCTTGGCTTTTAAGGATAAAGAACGGTTATTCATGAGTGCGTCGTTATGACGCAAATAAAAATGTCTTGTGTCTTTAGTCATAGCGACTCCTTTCATAAACTATATACATTATTGTACCATAGGCCCTTAATACTATATAATAAAGAAATGAGAGTGATTAAGGAGTCTACATGAAACTTCGCGACTTATCCATCCGGAAACGTCTCCTAGCAGGGAACTTCCTCATGGTTTTAATCCCATTAGTGATTATGACCGTTGTCTCTGCTGGGCTAATGGGCCTTATTCGACACGCCCCTTGGGAACAACACCGTAACCTGGATACTTTCTTTCCTAATGCTGGTCGTGGTGTGGCCATTCAGTTTACCCTGGGCATTCTGCAGGGGGATATCAATGATCCAGCAGACCGCCAGGATTCCCTCATCAATATTCAGGACGATGTGAAACGGCTTGCCACCTTTGGCGTCTATAGTGCCGTCATATATAATGATCAACTAATCTATCAAAATGAAAATTTAGGAGACCCTCAACTAAACCTACTACGGCATATAGGAAACGATGAAAAATCATCCTATATTTGGTGGGATGAAAAGGGCCTGACATACCGATATGTCTCCTCAAAGGATAGTCTAATCGTCTTGGGCTATGCGCCTATCGAATTCCGTGTAGGCATGCCAAAGCTTACCAATCGTGATAGTGGACCCATTACCTTCTGGGACCAACTCCAAGGACAAGGGGCCGTTATTACCATGATCATCGGTGGTATTGTTATCCTCATTCTTGGTATTTACTTATCTAGACTCTTTTATCAACAAATCTTGGGCCCATTAAAAGTCCTTCAAAAGGCCACAAAACGTATTCAAGAAGGGGACCTGAAGACACCGGTTCCCGTCATTTCCAATGATGAATTGGGTGCCACCTTGCAAGCTTTTGATGATATGCGTAATAATCTAAGAAAGTCACAAGAGTTACAGGCTCATTATGAACAAAACCGCAAGGAATTAATAGTGGGGATTTCGCATGACTTGGCCACTCCATTAACGATGATTAAAGGATACACGTCAGGTCTCATGGATGGCATCGCCAATACACCGGCTAAGCGAGAAGCTTACCTTAAGAAGATTTTGGATACTACAACCCATATGGAAACCTTGGTACAAGACCTTTTTCTATTTTCCAAATTGGATATAGGTCATATTGACTTCGATTTGCAAGACATTTCTCTTAGTGAATTTTTCTCGGATTGGATGTCTGATAATGCAGCGTCTTATAAGGCTAGGGGGCTGACCATTAAATTAAAGAATACCTTAACCCCAAGAAGGCTAGTAAATTTAGATGGTCGTCAGTTCAAACGAATTGTAGATAATATTGTGTCTAACGCCCTTAAATACAAGGACAAGGATCAAGGGCAATTAGTTATTAGCCTGCGGCAAGTTGAAAACACGATTGAACTTGTCTTTGCTGATAATGGTCCCGGTGTAGACAGCCAGGACCTCTCTAAATTGTTTGAAACATTCTACCGTACCGATAGGGCTCGGACTAATACACAAAATGGATCGGGATTAGGTTTATCCATTGTTAAGCAATTGGTTGAGGGGATGGGCGGTTCAATTGTTGCATCAGAAACACCTGGTGGCGGATTGACTTTTACTATTAGCTTACCCCTAGTAGCATAAAACCCAAAGGAGGTTTATTATGAGTAAGATTTTAATTATTGAAGATACTACAGGCATTGCCGAATTGGAACGTGATTACTTTGAAGCCAATGGCTATGAAGTAGAACTCAAGGCGGATGGTAAGGCTGGCCTCGAAGCAGCTTTGGCTAATGATTATTCCTTGATTATTTGTGACATTATGTTACCTTCCATGGACGGCTTCCAAATTGTACGAGAAATCCGTACAGTTAAGGAAACGCCAATCCTTATGGTTACAGCTAAGACGGAAGAAATCGATAAGATCCGTGGCTTAGGCCTAGGTGTTGATGATTACATTGTAAAGCCATTTTCTCCTAATGAGTTGGTGGCCCGTGCTAAGGCCCATATCGCTCGTTATGAACGGTTGACTAACCAATCCCAACAAGAGGAAAAACAAGTTATTGTCTGTGATGAATTGGAAATTCAATTAGACCGCCGTCGGGTTATGGTTAATGGTACAGAAGTAGTGTTGGCTAACCGAGAATTTGAGCTGTTAGCCTTTATGGCAAAAAACCCTGGTATAGTATTCTCTAAGGACCGCCTATTAGAGCGGGTTTGGGGTTTTGAAGCCCTGGGCGATACGGCTACTGTAACCGTTCACGTCAATCGTATTCGTGAAAAAATTGAGCCAGATCCTAATAACCCTAAGTTCATTGAGACTGTATGGGGTGTGGGCTATCGTTTCCACGAAGCATAAGAGAGATTTTAAACCGCAGGTTTTTGCCTGCGGTTTACCTATATAAGGTGGTGTTTATGACTCCTTTAAGAAAACGACCAATTATAGTTTGCCTGACTTGCTTATTAGTCCTTAGCCTACTGGGAGCCAGTGCCTATGTCTTTATTCCTACAGGGAGACCCATTCATGGGATGCACTTAGAAGATCAGTCCATTGCAGGTCTAAATTCAGAAGCTTTACAGTATGAGATAGATAGACTATCTCATGATAAAGGCCTAACCATTAATTTGATTACACCACAAGGGAGTCAAACGCTAAGGCTTGAAGATTTAGGGGTAAGGGCTGACCCGGATAAGACCTATGAAGCTATCATGGCCTATGGTTATGAGACAAGTCCTTTGCAGTATCTAAGAAATCGTTTACTAGCCTTGATCTACCCAGTCCATAAGGACTTAGTCTTTACAGTAGATCAACCCATAGCCTACGATTATTTAGAAAAGCTTAGTAAATCTATGCTTCTTAATGGTCATGATGCCTACTTAAGCCTATCACCCCAGGGACAGGTTATCCTACATCCAGAAAAGGCAGGCCAAGTAGTCAATGTACAGGCCTTAGTAGATCAATTGGTTTCACAGGCAGACCAAGGGGACTTAAACCAGCTACATATGGACGTACAAGAAGAGTCCTCTTATAAGGTTACTGCTAAGGACTTAGAGGGTCTCACCAGTCTGTTGGCGTCCTATCAATCTGCTTTTGACCCCTCTGCTACCGGTCGCAGTCACAATATTGATATAGCTAGTGCTAAAATTACAGGTACCCTTGTGGGTCCTGGGCAGACTTTTTCCTTTAATGATGTCGTAGGAGAGCGGACTGCTGAGGCGGGATTTGATGATGCTCCTGTCATGATTGATGGTAAGTTAGTGCCCGGCATAGGAGGTGGAATTTGTCAGGTTTCTTCTACCCTCTTTAATGCGGCCTTAGAATCAGGTATGGAGATTGTAGAGCGGACACCTCACTTTGAGCCCGTAGGTTATATTCCTAAGGGACGAGATGCAACCGTGGCCTGGGGATATTTGGACTTTCAATTTAAAAATCCTTACAGTCATCCTATTTATATCTTGTCTACCATCGATAATGGTACTCTATCAATTTATATTATTGGATCTCCTACAGATAAGCCCCGTCAAGTATCCATATCGGTAGGGAATGAGAGAATCCTTCCTCATGGGAGTCAAACAAAGTTTGATCAACATCTCGTAGGGGATCGGATAGAAGAGGGGACTGATGGCTTAGAAGTGACTACATGGCGACATATTGTAAGAGCCGATGGGCAGGCTTATGACGACTCCTTCCAGTCCATCTATGATCCGCAAGATACAATTATTATTAAGGGTAGGAGTAAATAAGATTTGCTATTCTAGCTGAGAATGGTAGAATAGTTTTTGTCAAAAATACTTAGACAGGAATCAGATGGAGACTTTTTTGTGTTCTACTAGGCTCCATTGAATTAACTAATTAATTTTTAACGAGGTAACTATGATTGATGGCGCACTAGCATCTATTGTCCAATTCATTGGTATGCATAATATACTTAGTATCGTCATGGTAGATGCTAAGATTTCCTTTTGGATTCAAGATCATATGATTATGTCTTGGCTTACCTTTGTGGCTTATTGGGTTTCTAAAATAACTTCCTCTGGATTGCTGTGGATTATTATCAGTATTATTCTTATGGCCCAAAAGAAATATCGCATGGTAGGTCTTGGTATGTTCCTGTCATTGGTTCTGGTATTTATCGTAGGCGACCAAACATTGAAACCTCATGTGGCGCGCTTACGGCCATTTGTACAATTCCCTCAAGTGGTATTGCCTGCAACGCCTCCAGATCCACACACATATTCATTCCCATCTGGTCATGCTACAGGGTCTTTCTCATCATCTCTAGCCTTACTTCTAGGTCTATGTAGCGTTAATCCTAAAAAAGTCTATTGGGGTATCCTTGCCATCTTATTTGCGGCCTTTGTTGCCTTTGCTCGTGTATACCTTTTCGTACACTTCACATCAGATGTAGTAGTAGGTGCTATCTTGGGTATCATCATGGGGATTATTGCTTGGGCCATCGCAAGAGCTTTATCTCGAATGAAAGTTTTAGAAAAGATCTTTAACTATTCCTATAAGGGAAAATTTTAAATAATACTCAAATCCCATGTAAGGAATAGACTCAATTAAATTGAGGACAATAAAAGAATAAAAAAGACATCCTAACATTTGACCTAAAATAGCAAGTTAGGATGTCTTTTTTTATGTAATTAGGTAGAAACACCCATAAAATTTTAAAATTGCCCTTAGGAGGCGAATAATTAAATTTTAAGGTTAATAGTATAAAAAAAGAGTAGAAACAAGGGTTAGAATATAGTATTATCATATTTTCCCAGAAAAATAACTTCCGATAATATATCGTTATCGGAAGTTATTTCTTTTTCTCCCTCCAGGAGACACATTATATAGATAGCCTATTTACTTTTAGGTTGTTCTACAATAGTTATATGTTTATAGATTGGTTCTACTACAACCTTGCCGTCATAATTTACGACGCCATAACCTTTTTTACCCTTAAAGACGATATGTTCTTTGGTAATGTCTTTTACTTCCTTAGATTTCTCTGGTAAGCTAAAGCGTTCTGCACCAGTTCGAGCATCAATCATAAGGAGGTCCTTATCCTTAGTGGCAGGAATTAATGTAGAATTTATTGTTGATGTCGCTATAGGATCTATAGAGTCATAGCCATAGGCAGATAACTTATACATTGAGGCTGGTGTTACTAGATGCCATTGTTTATCCACCTTTGCCTTCAATTGGGCCTTAGATACGACAGCTACTTTTTCGTAGTTAAGTGGTAATAAAACCTTATTATTTTCCGATACTACCCCATATTTCTTAGTATCCTTTGCTTGTACTATGTAGGCCTTATGCTGAGGCAAGTATTGCATATCACTATAGTTCATTGGGATAATAGCCTGTCCCTGCTTATTGTAGACCCCGAAGCTTCCCTTATTATAGACCATGATTCCATGGTCTGAGATGGGTCCTACTGCATCATTTTTAGAAGATATAATTTCAATCCCCTTGTGGTCAATATAACCATGCTTAAGCTTAGACTTGGTCCAAGAGTAAGACGCGCCCGTATCTATCCAGATGCCATTATAATCATAGTTAGGCCCCACATAGGTAGAATAATGCCTGTGTTGGTGGAAGGAATAATAATCGTCATCGTAGCCATGACCAAGAGATATTCCGACTAGAACAGTATTGAGAATACCGCCTAGATTCATGGATTTTGTTTTTCGTCCTACATAGGCTAATCCTTGATCATAAGGGTCTATGCTGTCATATTCATCAACAGAAAAAAGGATTTCTCCTTTAGGATTAATGGCATACTGTTTCTTGTTATCCGCTTTAACAAAGGCAATTCCTTCACTAAAGGGTGCGATTACCTCTTTAATGTGGGCCCTATTATTAAGCCTTTCTGGCATAGGTATAGCATCGCTTTTTAGCTTAGGACTCACAGGAATCGGTGACTCAGATTGCTTCTTAACCTCTGCCTCCTTGGCGGCTGCGATTGCTTGGGCTCTGGAGATAGGTGTCCCTCCATAATTGTAATAAACCTTTTCTGTAGAGTTATCTACCAGTGGATTATAGGAAGTTTTGGTCCCTTGACCTTCTGGATTTTTCAGACCAATAATGACGTGAGCCTGATCCATAGGAATCCAGGTATTAATAGTTGGATCAATGAGAGCCAACGTAGGCATACTGTAGAGTTGCCAAGTCTCATTACTCTCTCCTAGTAACAAGTGTTGAGAGATGGGGTCCACAGAATCAAAGACTTGATCATGTAAGATTTGCCCATCTGTACTGTAGAGTTTATATCCCTTGTCCCCGGCTTTCTTGATAGCCAAGTAATCAAAGTCAGAGTAGATGATAGCATCCACATCCTTAGCAATTTGTTGTTTAGTCTTAAGGTTGGTAATGACTTCATTTTGTCCTTGCTTATAAGAACCATAAGCGGGGCTTGATTCGACACCTACATAGGCAATTCTTTGGTCCTTTTGAGCTTGGGCGACAACAATGCCTAGCTCATTAGTAAGGGTTATCCCTTTACCATCATCTAGGGCCATGAATTCTTCAGCCTGAACTGACCCCAGAATAGAGATAGAAAGTCCTGCTAAGAGAGCTGCTTTTGTCAAAGCTTTCATAAGTAAAACCTCATTTTCTAATAGTTAACGATCATTTATATTCTTATTGTATACTATCCTTTTCATAGGATTCTTTCATTTGTTTTACATAAGCTCTTTCTAGCTTTTCCCGAGCAGCGGTTTGTTGAATGATAGTTTTAACCAAGAAATCTAATTCTGTCCCTTCTCGATAATCTGCTGGTGCGTAGTGACGAATGCGTTTATGAACCATCATACGCTGTACCTTGCTCTTATCGAGGCTGTTAGGATCATACACACCAATGGAGTGTCCGCCATTCGTATTAACTAGGCTCATGCAAGGAATATCCGTATCTGAATCCCCCATATAGACAATATTTCGAAAAGGAACACGTTGATTTTCAGGTCGGATATAGTCGTTGACGCTTGAATCGTTTATATCCAAAACTCCCTTTTGAATACGGAAGAGAAATTGGGTCTTATTGGTATAGTTGATAGCTTGGGCAGGCCACTTAGCAACGCCTTTTTTATTATAGTAAAAGGCGGATGCATAAATCCTTTTAAAGTCCCCCTCCTTAGCCATTTGCGTCCCTTCTATCATTTCCTTGAGTCCTGAAGAAATGATATAGTGTTCAATTTGGACACCATGATCAAGACCATATTGGCATATCCGTTTGAACCAAGTAGCTACGCCTGGATAGAGTTGAACTTTGGCCCCATAGTCCATGAGATTTTCTTTTTTGACGATGAGCTGCCCTTCCGATTCTACTAGCATCTTGTACATGTAGGCCAAATTCCCATCCATGTCGTTATCTACCGCCATTTGATTGGCCTCTGCCCAGAATTCATCTACATCAAAACCAACTGATTGTATAAAGCCTTGGGCCTGCATATCGTCAGGTGTTAAGGTTTTATCAAAATCGTAGCACATGGCTAATATGGGGAAAGTTCCCTTTTTTTCTATAGACATTCTATCTCCTCTCATATATATCCATAATATAAAGTCTGTAAAATCATGAATTCCCCTTCCTTTCTAGTTAGGGATAAAGGGGCTATTGTTTCTTTTATCAAAAAGCCATAATCCAATGGTAAAACTAGTTGGCGACGCATTACTAGTTTGGTATAATTAGGTTCATTGGTATGGTTTTTGTTCATAATTTAATTATACCAACGAAAAGGCTCCCTCGGGACCCTTTTTTGCTTAAAAATACACAAAAGGATTTAAGGGGCTGTTTTGTTACAGCCCCTTTGATGACTCTACAAGTATTAAAAGGTACCGTAAGGACCTTTGCAGATTTGATGAAATTATAAGGAGGAAGAATGGAATTAAATAAATACATTAATTTACATATTGATCGCGCTGATGATGCAACTATTGCTAAAAGGTTGATGGGCGAGGCTAATATTAAGGGACCTGCGTTGGTTACCCTGATCCTCTCCATGTTTATCGCCTCTATTGGGTTGAACATGAATAGTACAGCCGTTATTATTGGTGCTATGCTAATATCGCCGTTGATGGGGCCTATTCTGGCAGCTGGCTTTGGCTTCGCTACGCTTAATTTTACAGTTGTGAAAAGTGCTATTTTAAAATTGTCCTTACAAATTGCGATTGCTGTTTTGGCATCTACTGTATATTTTTATATTTCCCCCGTTCAGACGGCTACATCTGAACTATTAGCGCGTACAGAACCGACAATTTTTGATGTATTCATTGCTATGTTTGGTGGGTTAGCCGGGATTATTGGGCAAACGCGTAAGACCTTAGATAATGTTATACCAGGTGTTGCAATTGCGACTGCACTTATGCCACCACTATGTACGGCAGGATATGGACTTGCTATTGGAAATTGGAACTATTTCTTTGGGGCTAGCTATTTATTCTTTATAAATACATTCTTCATCTTCTTTGCATCTTTCATTGTTTTAAAGGGTTTATATCGTTTGCCATTCCGTAAACAAGCAGACGTAGTTAATCGTCGTAACCAGCTAATATTTCTTGTGATTGGTCTTATTATTTCTATACCAAGTATTTATGCAGGCTATGATATGATCATCAAACAATCTGTGTCAAATCATATAGAGCAGTTTATTAAGAATGATATTAATCAAGACGGACGTCGACAAGTGATTGATTATTCATTGGATCGAACAAACAAGCTAGTAGATATAGTATTTATAGGCACTCCTGTAACTTCAGAGGAGGAATCCCAGTTGGATGATATGTTACAGAAGGATGAGTACTTGCAGCCTTATACATTACGATTTATTAATAGCGTAGATGAGAAAAAATCTACTATGGATAAGACGAACTTGAATAAATCTTCAGAGAATCTTGAAAAATATAAAAAATTGATTAATCTATACCAGCCGACTTATCAATTAGTAAGTGAAACTATAAATACTATGAAAACGACAGAAGCTGAAGCAAAGGCGTTATTCCCGTTTGTAAGCAAAGTGGAAGGCATGCCTTTAATAGATAATCTAGAACAGCCTAAAGCGAGTCGCTATATGGTGATTATCCATACTACATCCACTATATCTGATGCAGATTTGGAACGAATAAAAGCTTGGTTAGAGGCTAAATTATCAGCACCTGTAACTATTTCTATCGAGCAAACAACGTCAACTCTATAGGTTGATTATTTGATTTTGATTAGGAATTTACAGACTACATCCAACCAAATATGACTCTATCTAGCCATGAAGTAGATGCAAACTTCTTTGCAAACCTACACATGTCTTCCCCTTGCTTTCTAGTTAAGGATAAAGGCTAGTCTATGAGACTAGCCTTTAGAAAGATTTTATTTAGTCTTCCCCCTTAAGAAGATCATCCTTAAACGTATAGGTTACGATAAATTTAGTTTTAGGATTAGCAGCCATTCCTACTTCTTCTAAGTACTTATCGGTAGCAACCTTAACGTCTTTCTTATATTGATCTAGAGTAGCTTGTAAGCTATTGCTTTGGTCCATCCGTTTAAAGGTTTGGTCCATACATTGAAGTGTATCTGTCTTAGGATCATAGAGGATACTAGAAGCCGGCGAATTCTCTAAGTTTAACTTGATTAAGTTAGGGTTAGATTCATCTACAGAGCCCGGTAAATCTTTAACGCTGACTAATTTCACAAGAGCCGTAGAGAAATCCAGGTGGGCTTCCTTGCTATCTCCTACCATTTGGATAGATTGGATGGCAGGTTGGTTATTAGGGGTAGTAAATTGATAGTTATAGGCCGATAAATCAGCTGTATAGATTGTTTTAGCATCATTTTTAGGGGTCAAAGTTAAGGTAAAAACTGGTGTATCTATGTGATTTTTTACATTATCCAAAGTGTAGCCAGAATAAGCAATCCATTTACCCTCGTAGTTTGGACTCGATGATACTATTTTATCTAACGGCCCTATTCCACAGCCTGCAAGAGCTAGTATAAATACTAGGACTAAAAAGAAGGAAAGAGAACGTACAATTTTTAAGAGCATACTAATAACCTCCTATAAGTTAAGTAGACTAGCGGAGATCCTATAAAGGGTCTCATTTAGTAAAAAAATGATTAACAACTAAGTCATAGGATATGATTATTGGTAAAACGATCTTTCGTAATGCGTAAATTATTAATTTTTAAAGAATTCTTGAGCCTTAGCAATTTCAAACCCTAACCGTTCTTCATCAATCGTTAGGAGTTCCTTGTTATGCATGAGAATCTTACCAGCAACAATAGCTGTTTCTACGTCTGCAGAATTAGCGGAATATACGAGGGCTGAAACATCATGGTAACGTGGCATCCAGTGAACCTGGTCTGTATTATAGAGGGTGATATCCGCCCGATAGCCTTCCTTTATGAGTCCCAAGTCATCATAACCTAGGGCCTTAGCCCCTTCTAGTGTCCCCATATCCCATGCCAGGTGGGCAGGTACAGCTTTAGGATCATAAAGACGACCCTTATGCAGCATAGCAGCTAGGCGTACTTCTTCCAGCATATCCGCATTGTTATTGGAAGCAGATCCATCAGTTCCTAGACCAACAGTAATGCCTGCAGCAACCATTTCTGGCACAGGAGCAATGCCAGAGGCCAACTTGAGGTTGGATTGCGGATTATGAGCTACTGCTACATGATTATCCCGCATGATAGCCATATCTTCTTCCGTGATATGGACGCAGTGGGCTGCTAGAGCGCCATTGTAAAAGAGGCCTAATTCGTGCATATGGGCTATAGGAGTTTTACCTGTTGCTTTGATAACATTGTCCACTTCTCCTTTTGTTTCAGACAAGTGCATATGGATGCCAGCACCAATTTCGTGAGACAAGGCGATGACCTGTTCCATATAAGCGTCTGGACAAGTATAAGGGGCATGCGGTCCCAAGAGGACCTTGATGCGGTCATGATCATAGCCATGCCAAGTCCGATAGAGATCGGCATTTTCTACTAAGGCTACTTGTGCTGTAGGCGCTACACCAGCTAGACCGCGAGATAAGACAGCCCGCATACCAGTTTCCTTAACTTCCTTAGCGGTTGTATCCATAAAGAAGTACATATCGGAGAAGGTGGTGGTACCAGATCGGAGCATTTCGGCGATTCCCAATTGTGTCCCCCACTTTATCCATTTATCAGTCAGCTTAGCCTCTGTTGGCCAAATAGCATTCTCCAACCAATCCATAAGTTCCAGATCATCCGCATAGTTACGGAAAAGACCCATGGCGATATGGGTATGGGTATTGATAAGACCAGGTGTAGCTAAACGGCCCTTTCCATCAATTAAGTCCTTTGCAGAACCTTTTAGGTCATCCCAGGCAGAGTTTAGTTGGTCTTGGGTATAAATCTTTTGAATGTATCCATCCTTGATTGCGATGGCCCCATTGTGTATGGTTTCATGGCCGGAAAGAATGTCTACATGGTGGATTAAAATATCAAAGTTAGCCATTGTATCCTATCTCCTAACGAGGTTTTTAATATATTTTCATTATAACAGAAGAAAGGCCCATCCGCTGAGCGGATGAGCCAAACTTTTGGTCCTAAATCCATCGTGTTTAATTAATGAGCTTCTGTAAGGTAAGCCACTTGTTCAGGTGTCAGTGTGTCAATGCCATAGCCCATTGATTGCAGCTTAATAGCAGCCACTTTTTGATCGAGTTCGAGTGGCAATACATAAACCTTATTTTCCAAGTCTTTACCATGTTTGAGAAGGTGTTCTGCAGCTAACGCTTGCATAGCGAAGGATAAATCCATGATTTCTGCTGGATGACCATCACCTGCAGCCAGGTTGACTAAACGACCTCCGGCTAACAAGTAAAGGGTACGGCCATCAGCCATTTTATAGCCTTCGATGTTCTTTCGAACATTCTTGTGGGATACCGCTACTTCAGCTAAATCAATGCCATTAACTTCACAATCGAAGTGACCAGCATTACACATGATGGCCTTATCCTTCATAACAGTATAGTGCTCTTTCGTGATAACATCTTTACAGCCTGTTACAGTGATGAAAATATCTCCGATTTTAGCTGCTTCTATCATAGGAAGTACTGTAAATCCATCGAATACAGCTTCGATAGCCTTGATAGGGTCAACTTCTGTTACAAACACGTGTGCCCCTAAGCCTTTAGCCCGCATAGCGACACCCTTACCACACCAGCCATAACCAGCAACAACAACGTTTTTACCAACTACGGTAAGATTAGTGGTTCGCATGATACCATCCCATACGGATTGGCCTGTACCATAGCGATTATCAAAGAGGTACTTACAGTTAGAATCGTTTACAGCAATCATAGGAAATTCCAGCTTACCTGCATTTTCAAGGGCATGAAGGCGAAGTACACCTGTAGTGGTTTCCTCAGAACCTCCGATAAGGCGTTCGCGAGCATCTTTACGGCTAGTATGAAGGAGGTTTACCAAATCACCCCCATCATCAATGATGATATGAGGCTTGTGGTCTAAGGCCTTGTTGAGGAACATAAAATATTCTTCTTCGCTACAGTCATGCCAAGCGTATACGGTAAGACCCATATCTACGAGGCCTGCTGCTACATCATCTTGGGTAGACAATGGATTGGAACCTGTAACGATAACATCAGCACCACCCCGTTTCAAGATGGTGGAAAGATAAGCTGTTTTAGCTTCTAAATGAACAGATACAACTACAGTTTGTCCTTTAAAAGTTTGTTCCTTTTCGAATTGGTCACCCAATGCATTAAGGGTTGGCATGAAGTTGGATACCCATTCAATCTTTTTGCGCCCTTCAGGAGCTAAATTAATATCACGAATTAAAGAATCCATCTCTATTACCTCGTTAGTTAAATAAGAATTATCAACAAAACTTATGGTACACCTTTATACATGCTTTCGCCAGTTATTTTATGCTATGAATCCCATCAAATTTCTTAGCTCTTTCAGCCTTTAACCTGGGATTTAAGGACTTCAATGGACTTCTTATAGTCGGACTGCAAGAGACCGCGTTCTGTAATAATGGCAGTAATAAGATTGTGAGGCGTCACATCAAAGGCCGGATTGAGCACATCTACTCCCTCGGGACCTGTTTGAACATGGTAGAAATTCCACACCTCTTCAGGCGTTCTCATTTCAATAGGAATATCTTCTCCCTTATCCATGGTGAAATCGAAGGTGGAATAAGGGGCGGCAACGTAAAATGGAATCCCATGAGCTTTGGCGAGGATAGCTAGGCCATAGGTACCAATCTTATTGGCCACGTCCCCTTCCTGTGTAATCCGGTCTGCACCGACAATAACAGCATCTATAAGGCCTTGTTGCATAGCATAAGCGGCCATATTATCCGTTTGTAAGGTTACGGGAATTCCATCTTCCTTGAGTTCGAAGGCTGTAAGCCGAGCGCCCTGTAAAAGAGGTCTCGTTTCATCCGCATATACCCGCTCTAGTTGCCCTCGTTTATGAAGTTCCCGGATGACTCCGAGAGCCGTCCCCCAACCGCCGGTAGCTAGGGCTCCTGCGTTACAATGAGTAAGTATACGAAGCTTAGAAGCCCCCTGGAACAAAGAGGCACCCCATTCACCTATAGCTTGGTTCATTGCTATATCTTCCTGATGGATAGTTTTAGCTTCCACTTCTAAGTCTTGGATTGCTTCTTCATCTATAGCATCTTTTTGCTCGACCACTTTAAGCATGCGGTTAACAGCCCACATGAGGTTAATAGCCGTAGGTCGAGTGGCCGCTAAAGCTTCTGCAAAAGAGCGGAAGAGGATGAGAGATTTAATCCCTTTTTCTTTAGCGGCTTCTCGAGCCGCTAATACTAAACCATAGGCTGCACTGATACCAATGGCAGGAGCACCTCTAACACGCAACATTTTGATGGCTTCCGCCAAAACTCGCCAATCAGTAATAGAAAGGTATTTAATTTGTATTGGCAAGAGAGTCTGATCCAAAAGGATCAATTCTTGTCCTGTCCAGTCAATGCTTTTCATTATTTTTGGGCCTCAAGTTGAAAACCACCATACTCGTACATACGATTGTGGCAAGCATATCTAGCATCTACATCAATAGCTTCAATAGTTTTTAGAATAAGAGCCTTCAATTCTTCGGCCATTTGTCCCATCATTTCCACTACTTCGCTATGCGTCAAAGCTTCAGGGGAAATGCCAGCAGCGAAGTTGGTAATCATGGAGATAGTAGCATAAGCCATTTCTGCTTCATTGGCCAAGTTGACTTCTGGCACATTGGTCATGCCTACAGTGTCGCCACCCAACATGTGGAACATCTTGATTTCTGCAGGGGTTTCAAATCGTGGGCCTTCCGTGCAGACATAGGTGCCACCATTATGTACATTGAGTCTAAGTTCCTTACCAGCGGCCATAATCATATCACGTAGTTCTGGGCAGTAGGGATTAGTTACATCCAAGTGGGCCACTGGTCGACCTTCCCCATCGTAGAAGGTGGTGATGCGGCTCTTGGTAAAGTCTAAAAACTGGTCAGTTAATACAAAGTGCCCTGGCTTAAATTCAGGATTCAAGGATCCTACTGCAGTAGTGGAGACGATAAAGGTAACACCTAATTTTTTTAGGCCCCAAATGTTAGCTCGGTAGTTAATCTTATGAGGAGGAATTGAATGGCTCTTACCGTGACGAGCAAGAAAGATTACAGATTTTCCTTTATAAGTCCCCTCTGTATAATGGATTTCTCCATAAGGAGTCAATAAGGAATGATTAGAAATATTTTCAAACATAGATGGATCATATACACCAGTGCCACCAATAACTGCGATTTTATTCATGCTTCTCTCCTTGTCAGAACAAACAATGGATATACCTTATTCTACCATATGACAGCCTCTGTCCATCACTTAATTAAGTCATTAGGTGCATAAGAAAAGCCGATAGGTTTACCTATCGGCTACTTTAGCTACTGATTCGTCTATCTCTCTTAGAAATTCATAGGTTCGAGATCAACTTAGTGAGCCTTCTTAGCAGCTTCGAACAAATCTTTTAATTCTTGCCGTGGGAAGGTGTATTTTTCATTGCAGTAGTGACATACGGTCTCTGTTATTGGGTCCTCTAAGATGTGTTCCTTGTCGGCGTCAGACAATGTCATAAGAATCTCTTCAAAGCGATCTCGAGAGCAGGTACACTTGAAGGCAACTGGCGCCTCAAATACTTCTTGCATGGATAAGCCGGCTAAAACGTGTTCAGCTAAGCCTTTACCATCAGGATTACCTGCTAAGTATTGGGTAATAGGACCTAAGTTGTTTATGTTCTCTTCCACTTGGGCCAAAGCCTCATCGCTTGCATCTGGTAGTGCTTGTACCAAGAAACCACCTGCTACTTGGGTTTTGTTGTCTGTATTAACCAGAACTCCCAAGGAAATCGTTGCAGGAATTTGTTCAGATGTGTAGAGGTAGTAGGCCAAGTCTTCCGCGATTTCGCCCGATTGAATAGGGCTAGAAGAGGTATAGTCCTGAGCCATTTGGGTGAAACGAGTAACCTTAACTTCCCCTTGATTCCCAACAGCTGCACCTACATCTAGCTTGCCTGCTCGCTTAAGGGGTACATCTACATGGGGATTGTCCACATATCCTCGCACTGTGGAATCGGAAAAGGCATCAACATGAATAAGACCCAAGGGGCCATTCCCTTGAATGCGGAGGGAAACGTTTTCATGATTCTTAAAGTCCCCTGCCATGAGAAGAGCTCCTGTCATAGACCGTCCCAGTGCAGCCGTAGCAACTGGCCATAAGTCATGACGTCGGCGAGCCTCCTCAACAGTAGCTGTCGTAACAGCCACAGCTAAGCGTACTCCCTCTTTTGTTGTATATCGTTTAATGTAATCCATAGGTACTCCTTTTATAAATAGAAGGCCTTGAGGGATATCCTCAAGGCCCTATATAGGTATTATATCATCTTGTAAAAGCCTAGGTTCTTACAGGCTTTCCAAGAGGTTAACCATTTCGATGGCACCTACGGCCACATCGAATCCTTTGTTACCGGCCTTAGTACCAGCCCGTTCAATAGCTTGTTCGATGTTCTCTGTAGTAACTACGCCAAACATAACAGGAACACCTGTTTCTAAGGATACATGTGCAATGCCTTTAGCCACCTCATTACATACATAATCATAATGACTAGTGGCACCTCGAATAACGGCTCCTAGACAGATAACTGCATCATACTTGCCAGATTTAGCAGCTTTTTGAGCAATCAAAGGAATTTCGTAAGCTCCTGGAACCCAAATGGTTGTTATATCCTCTGGGGATACATTGTGACGGGTAAGGGCATCCATGGCACCAGCAATCAATTTAGAAGTGATAAATTCATTGAAACGAGAGCCGACGATGGCAAATTTCTTGCCAGTACCAACTAGTTTACCTTCTTTTACGAGAGAAATTGTGTTGCTCATTGTTATACTCCTTCAAATCTAATTTTCTTAATCGTCCAATTGATGACCCATCTTTACAGCCTTTGTATGAAGATAGTCCTTGTTAACATCATTTGCTTCAATGACGATAGGCTCTCTGTTTGATATGTTGATACCCAAGTCTTCAAGACCATGAGTCTTAGCGGGATTATTAGTCATAAGACGGATGGATTCAATCCCCAAGTAGCGAATAATTTGAGCCGCTAAATGATATTCCCGCATATCCGCAGGGAAGCCTAACTTTTCATTAGCTTCTACTGTATCTAGGCCTTCTTCCTGAAGGGCATAGGCCTTAATCTTATTGGTTAAGCCAATACCACGTCCTTCTTGGCGCATGTAGATGACAACCCCTTCCCCTTGATCTTCAATCCGGTGGAGGGCATTGTGAAGCTGTTCACCACAGTCACAACGCTTAGACCCAAAGACATCACCGGTGAGACATTCGGAGTGTATGCGAAGAAGGACATCCTTCTTGCCTTTTACATCCCCCTTCACAATAGCTAAGTGTTCTTTGTCATCTAAGGAATTTTTAAAGACTAGAATTTGGAAGTCCCCAAAGCAGGTTGGAAGTCCTGCCTTAGCCCCTAATTCAATAAGAGGCTCATGGATTTTTCGATAGTCTTGAAGGTCTGCTATGGAGGCAATTTTGAGACCATGCTTTTGAGCAAAGGCCAAAAGATCTGGCAAACGGGACATGGAGCCGTCGTCCTTGGTGATTTCACAAATCACCGCCGCCTCCTTGAGACCAGCTAGGCGACAAAGGTCAAGAGAAGCTTCTGTATGGCCGTTGCGAACCAAGACCCCTCCCTCTTTATAAATGAGGGGGAATACGTGGCCTGGTCGACGGAAGTCTTCTGGTTTGGAGGCAGGATCGATGAGCTTTTGCATGGTGTAAGCTCGTTCTGCTGGAGATACACCTGTAGTAGTATCCACGTGGTCTACTGATACGGTAAAGGCGGTTTCATGGTTATCGGTATTATGGGTTACCATAGGCCCAATATCTAAATGAGCTAAGGCCTCACGTCGCATCGGTGTGCAGACAATCCCACGGGCCTCTTTAACCATGAAATTGATAGTCTCTTGGGAGGCAAATTGAGCGGCGATGACTACATCCCCTTCGTTTTCACGGTTTTCATCATCTACGATGATAACTGGTTTACCTTGACGCACATCTTGTAGGACTTCTTCAATTGTATTTAATTGGATTGCCATACTTATAACTCCTTACATAAAACCATTCTCCACCAGCAGGGTGGACATATCTTTTATTTCTTTTTTTTCGTTTGTCTCTTTATCTTCCTCTGCATCCAGCTTCATAAAATGGTGTATATAGCGACCTGCTATATCACTTTCTAAATTGACCTGGGTTCCCATCTTTGCATAGGCTAAAATAGTTTCTCCTAGGGTATGAGGAATAATAGATACAGAAAATGTGGACTCCGTCCGTCTCATAACGGTAAGAGAAATACCATCAATAGCTATAGACCCTTTATAAATGACATAATCCATAATGGCCTTAGAGGCTTTAAAGGTAAAGATAATAGCGTTATCATTTTTCTCTATGCCACAGACCTGCCCCTTGCCATCTACATGCCCTGCTACCATGTGGCCGCCGAAGCGTCCATTAGCTGCCATAGCGCGCTCTAAATTAACCGGATCTCCCACCTGTAGAAGACCAAAATTAGTTTGCTTCATAGTCTCTGGCATGACATCAGCAGTAAAGCTATGCTCCTTAATGGATGTGGCTGTAAGGCAGACCCCATTAACTGAGACGGAATCGCCAATAACTAGATCAGAAAAAATGCGCTTACCGCCAATGGTGAGGGCAATGGATTTAGGCCCCTTTCGTATTCCCTTGATGAATCCAATTTCTTCAATGATCCCTGTGAACATAGGCGCCCTCCCTTCCTTTCCGCTCTGCGACGATTTTTATATTATTGTCGATGATAATTACAGATTTAAAAGTCAACTGCGGTGTATCCTCTAGACTAGCAAAGCCCTGGCCTCCTAAAGCAGGTGTGGCCTCAAGTCCGCCAATAACCTCATTACCGATATAGGTTACGATGGCATCAAAGGATTCCTCTTCTGCAAAGGATGCCAAGAGTGCGGATCCTCCTTCAACCAAGATGGACATATACCCCATTTGACCTAAGGTGAGAAGGATTTCCTCCAGATCTAAAGCTCCCTCTTGAGTAGCCACCTCAATGACTTGAGCACCTAAGTCCTGTAAAGCATCACGGGCCCCCATCGAACACTCTTCTGAGACGAAAATCAGGACTTGACGCCCTGCCTCTTGAAAGACCTTAGCACCCAGTGGTGTTCGACCCAAAGAATCCAAAATGATGACATCTGGCTGGTGGATAGGATGATGATCTATGCCATAGACCGCTTGCGACGTGGTTCGCGCATTGAGAGATGGATCATCCGATAGAATTGTTCCAATACCAACCATCATAGCTTGGTGTTTGGCCCTTAGCACATGCCCATCAGCGCGGGATGATTCATTGGTAATCCATTGGGATTGTCCGGATTTAGTAGCGATTTTACCATCTAAAGACATGGCAGACTTTAAAGTGATATGAGGCTTCTTGGTTTGAATAAAAGTAAAGAAATCTTGGTTAAGGTCTATACAGATATCCTCTAAGGAAGACCGATCGATCTGAATTCCAGCAGCTTTTAATATGGCGATCCCCTTTCCCGCAACAAGGGGATTAGGATCTACAGAACCTATCACGACTCGTTTGATACCCGCTTGAACAATGCGATTAGCACAAGGCGGTGTTTTTCCATAATGGGCACAAGGTTCCAAAGTCACATAGAGAGTAGCGCCTTGTGCTTGTGAACCAGCCATTGCTAAGGCCTCCACCTCAGCATGGGCTTGACCGAATTTATGATGGTAACCCTTTCCGACAATGACGCCATCCTTCACAACCACAGCCCCTACCATGGGATTAGGTGCGGTAAAACCAGCCCCTAATCGGGCTAGCTTGATGGCTTCTTGCATATAGTCTTTGTCAGTCATTTCTTCACCACCTATAAAAAAAGAGGAACTATTAAAGAATAGTTCCTCATGGCTATGCTCATCACATATACTCGTCTTTTCTCATCCAGACTTTACTGTCGGTATCGGAATTACACCGATTCATCCCATTCGGGTCGCGGACTATACCGCCGGTAAGGAATTGCACCTAACCCCAAAGACTAATCTTATGTATTTATAGTAGCACTTGTAGTATATTTCTGCAAGAACTTAGCCGATAAAATGATAATGATTATACTTATCTATGCTATAATAAATATATCAATATTTTTAAATATAATTGAAGGAGGTCACCATGACTGACATTAATAAACAAATCCTCGACGCCTTTAACTTCCGCTTTGCCTGCCGTAAATTCGATCCTCAAAAGACAATCTCACAAGAAGATTTTGTACTTATTTTGGAAACAGCCCGTCTCTCTCCTACATCCTTTGGTTTGGAACCATTTTCCCTCTTAGTTGTACAAAATCCTAAGTACCGCGAAATGGTTTTTGACCATGCCTGGGGTGCTCAAAAAGCCGTTAAGGAGGCCTCTCATTTCGTCTTCCTCCTGGCACGTCGTGCTACTGATTTACAGCCAGGCAGCCCTTATCTAGACCATATCATGAAGGATATTGAACAACTTCCAGATGATCTATACAAGGCTTATAGGGGAGCTATTCAAAATCATGGTGATGTTGACTTTGGCTTCTATAAATCAGAAGAGGCTACCTTTGATTGGGCCGCTAAACAAGCCTATATTGTTATGGGCAATATGATGACAGTTGCTGCTTTAAAAGGCATTGATTCACTGGCTATTGAAGGCTTTAACCAAAAAGAGATAGATAGTCTCTTTGGTGATAAAGAAGGTCTTTACGATACGAAGCATTTTGGCATGGCCGCTATGATGGCCTTTGGTTATCGCAAGGAAGGGCCAAGTCGTCCTAAAACACGTCGCCCTATGGATGAGGTTGTATCTTGGGTTAAGTAATATGGTAAAAGCACTGGTTCTAAGGAGCCAGTGCTTTTTTGTTTTATTTAATAAAAAGTTCTATCAAATATAAATAAGTAAAAGGCTTAACCAAATAAGGACATTTGTTCGTTATCTGGCAAATCCCCTGCTCCCCCAATATCCTTAATGGTTTCAAGGATACTTTGGGAAACCTTACAACGGCGTTGCAAGTCTTTAAGAGAGATAAATGGTTTCTTTTCCCGTTCTTCTACGATGGCTTCTGCTACCTTTTCCCCTAGGGCATCGACCATAATGAATGGAGGTAGGAGTTTGCCATCTACAATCTTAAAGCGCTTAGCATCGGATTGCATTAAGTCTACTGTAGAGAAACGGTAGCCCCGTTGATACATTTCCATGGATACTTCCAGTTCCTTCATCAGATTTTGTTCCACCGGAGAGGCAGCCTTATCCAGTGCCTTGATGCGGCGAAATTCCGTCAATTGCGTAGTAAGGTCTCCCGTCATGATCTTGATATCGAAGGCCTTGGCCCGAATGGAGAAGTAGGCTGCATAGAAGGCTAGTGGATGATTAATCTTGAACCAAGCAATACGGAAGGCCATCATAACATAGGCCACTGCATGGGCACGCGGGAAGAGATAAGAAATCTTCTTACACGATTCAATGAACCATTCAGGAATATTGCCCTTCCGTAGTTCCTCTTCATAATGGGTATCTTTACCTTTTGCATCAATCCCCTTACCCTTACGAACGTTTTCCATAACTGAAAAGCAGGTTTTAGGTTTAATTCCCTTGTGCATAAGATAGTTCATGATATCATCCCGGGTGGAAATGGCTTCGTTCAGCTTACAAATGCCTTCTGTAATAAGGGTCTGTGCGTTGTCTAGCCACACATTAGTCCCATGGGAAAAACCGGAAATCCGCACTAGGTCCGAGAAATGTTGTGGTTTAGAGTCTTCTAGCATGCCCCGTACGAACTTAGTACCACATTCTGGCACAGCTAGAGAGGCTACCTTGTCTCCCTGTAATTGTTCAGGCGTAAGACCTATCCCCTCTGTAGAGGAGAATAGGCTTAGCGTTGCTGGGTCATCAAAGGGAATGGTCTTAGCATCGATACCTGTTAAATCCTCTAACATACGGATGATAGTAGGATCATCATGACCAAGAATATCTAGCTTTGTCATGCAGTCATGAATAGAATGGTAGTCAAAATGAGTCGTATATACGCCAGATTCCTTCTTATTAGCAGGATGCTGGATAGGTGTAAAGTAGTGGACATCCATATCCCGCGGACATACGATGATGCCACCAGGATGTTGACCAGTCGTATTCTTAACACCTGTAAAGCCCTTGGCTAACATTTCATAGTAGCCAGACCGGGCCTGAATACCATTGATTTCTGCGTACTTGCGAACATAACCAAAGGCGGTTTTATCTGCCAAGGTACCAATAGTACCAGCCTTAAATACATTATCACGACCGAAGAGTTCTTCCGTGTACTTGTGAGCCTTACCTTGGTAATCACCGGAGAAGTTCAAGTCGATATCAGGAACCTTGTCTCCATTAAAACCTAAGAAGATGGCAAATGGAATTTCATGACCATCACAACCAAGTGGTTGACCGCACTTAGGACAGTTTTTACGAGGCAGATCAAAGCCCCCTGCATATTCCCCATTAAGAAAGAACTCAGAGTGCTTACATTCTGGATTATGACAAATATAGTGTGGTGGTAGCGGGTTAAC
>OKVI01000405.1_pt1 | contig 33616 bp, 50 predicted proteins | sample 1607001 | NCBI WGS metagenome assembly OKVI01 (sample SAMN03281018, study PRJEB24777) | human gut metagenome | isolation source: fecal sample PR128 from 1 month old male Malay infant, vaginal delivered...
TTATTACAGAATCAGAAAAAGATGCAAGCGAGAAACGCAGATTTTTCAAACTCTTTTTTGATTTTCTTTGAAATCAGTCGACTCGATGGGTTTCTCGCCAAACAAGATGCGGAGAAGAACGAGCTTCTCCGCATCTAACTGAATGCGCTATACGAGCAAGTATATGGTGGTGCAGAGCCTAGACGCTACAGACAGCCTGCATAGAAACAGCAGTCAGCGCGCGCATAAATCGCAGTCAGTACGCGCAGAAATCGCAGCCTGCGCTTAGAATCCGTGGGCCGTGAGCGCGGCGTCCAGGCGATCCAGCGCCTCTTCAATCTCTACACGAGGAGCTGCCAAATTCCAGCGCTTGAAGCCTTGGGCGGCCTCGCCAAAAAAGACTCCGTCGGTAAAGAAGACCTGGGCCTCAAACTGCAACAGGTAGTCAAGCTCTTCTGGCGTAAGACCAAGATCTCTGAAGTCAAGCCACTGTAGGTAAGTTCCTGTAATTGGCGCGAGCTTCACGCGAGGGTGCTTGGTGGCAAAGAAGTCCAGAACCAGCTTCTGGTTGTCGTCGATGGCCTTGATGCATGCGTCCAGCCATGCTCCACCCTTGCTGTAAGCCAGCTCACAGGCCTTGAAGCTGATTGGATTGCACGAGGTGGTCTCTCGGGCCTGAAGGCGTTTCTCGAGGCGTGTGCGCAGCTCTGGGTTGCTCACGATGATGTTACTGAACTGTGTGCCGGCCAGGTTGAAGCTCTTTGAAGCGGAGGTGCAGGTGATGGTGCGCGCTGCGACCTCCTCAGAGATTGTTTCAAAGACGGTATGTGTAGAGCCTGGCATGATGAGGTCGTGGTGGATCTCGTCAGCGACCACGATGAGGTTGTGCTTAACCGCAATCTCTGCGATGCGCGTGAGCTCTTCTTTGGTCCACACGCGACCGCTTGGATTGTGGGGTGAACACAGGATGACCATGGTGTTCTTTGGCTCGACGGCAAGTTTCTCAAGCAGGTTAAAGTCAATGTCGTAGTGAGGACCCTCTGACAGGACAAGCGGGCACTCTACCAGTGCACGGTTATTCTCCTCAACTGCCATGTAGAACGGATGGTAGACAGGAGTAAACAGGATGACACCCTCGTCTGGCTGGGTGAACTCGGCAACAGATGCAAAGAGCGCAGGCACCACACCTGAAGAGTTGAGCAGCCACTCTGGTTTTACATCCCAGTTGTGGCGGGTCTTCATCCACTTGCACACAGCTTGCTTCATCTGATTGGTTGGCACGGAATAGCCAAGGATTGCGTCATTGATGTACTCCTTGAGACCTTCGACAATCTCTGGAGCTGTGTGATATTCCATGTCAGCAACAGAAAACGGTGGAATACCAGGAGCTACATCAGGATTAACGTCGTACATGACGTTCCATTTTCTAGAACCAGTACCAGCACGATCAACGCGAGATTCAAAATCGTAAGACATACCGTCTCCATTCACATAAGCCTATAACCAGTGTAGCTGCTTTTAGTGTAGCCACTTTTCTTTTCCTTTGTCATTCTTCTGATAAGAAAATCTTTGATGGCGCAACGTATTTGCAGTCCTTATTGCTATAATGAACGACGCTATATGTCTCCTTAGCTCAGCTGGATAGAGCGTCGGTCTTCTAAACCGCAGGTCGCGCGTTCGAATCGCGCAGGAGGCACCAAAAACCCAAGGTAGACGGCTTGCTGTCTACCTTTTTTGTTAAATTTTTTATCAGCTGCCTCCATTTTGCCTCCAAACTGTATGGCTACTGTAAAAGTAGAATACCTGTTCGAATAAAAGTTTTAACTATTTAGATAGGCGATTTACCTCGATATATTCAAAAGAAGAGAATTGAAGGGGAAACATTGTTGTTAACCGTATTGAAACAATCAATAAAGAAAAGCGACTAAATATACCTTTACAAATTCCCAGTTAAACGGCTTGTTGTAAGGCATTTTAAGACACGTAAATTGTGAGTTGGAGTATTTACCCATGAAAAAAGCCCCCTCTCGTCAAAACGAGAGGGGTAAATATTACTTAATTCCAGCGATGTATCCATCGTCATTAGTTGTGACTGTGATATCACCTGTGAGAAGCTTTCCTTCCTTATCGAAGGCACAGATATTATCTGCTCCGACTCCATAAAGGCAATCTTCAACTAGAGAACCGTCAGAGCGCAGATAGAACCAGTCATCGTCAAGCCTAAGCCAGCCAGTAATCATACGACCAGTCTCATCGAGATAGTACTGCTTGCCGTCACGTTCAGCCCAGCCCGTGGCCATGCGACCGTCAGAGCCTAGCAAGTACCAGCTTCCATTGTATTGAAGCCACTTATCAGCTTCGAGCGCTCCGCTGTCATCGAAGTGCCACCAACACTTCTCCGAGCCGTCCCAGCTAGCATGAACCCAGCCTGTGAGCATCCAACCGGATTCATTGAAGTAATACCACTTCATGCCTACACGATACCAGCCGACTGCGTATTCACTTGATGACTCACCAGTCTGGTACCACCACGAACCCTTACCGTCAGTATGCCAGCCAATCTCAGAGTTTGAGCGCGCGCCAGTCATGACTTCGTACCAGTAGCAAACGCGCTCCATATAGTGCGCGTTTTGTGAGCCTGCAAGCTCACCGGGGCAAGCGGTTGCCACGATCTGTTTGTGTGGCCTGACGTTGCCACCCCAGCGAGGGTACCCAAGTCCGTACTTAATCAAGAGAGCAGCCACGAGATGTGCGCCGCTTTCCTGCGTAGTCTCTGATACCGTCCAAGGGGCCGCATGATCATTAGCGTGTTCAATGGAAATACTACGCTGGTTTTCTTCCCAGCGACCTACAGCATAAGCCGTATCGCTCTCGTAGACATGCTGCGCGATTGCTCCCTCATTATCTACTGAATAATGCGCACTGACTTCACCATTAGCCGACCACATAGCGGCGATGCTATAAGGGGAAGAGCCAACAGAAGCTTCATGATGGACAGCAATGTACTCAACTTTATGACCACCACGACCCGAAGCGTATGAAGTTGTAGGTGCCCAAATATCTGCAGTAATCTCGCCCGAGAAATCAGCCATTAGTGTACCTCCTCGCCTAAAGGGCTCACACTTGGCTTTGTGTATGTCATCGCACGATCACTATCGCTAATTCCTTTTGTAGTTGGGTCAACTGTGACACCGATAGCACCAAGCACCGCAACGACAACGGTACCAATGAGGTATGGGTTGCTAATGAACTTCACGGACACATCAGCAAGGCTGCTCCAAGTTGTGAGGTCAGAGTATGCCAGGCCAAGGTAAGCCAGGACAGGACTCATGACGATTCCAATCATTCCAAGCCACCAAGTGGGGTTATAAAGACGTACTTTCCAGTTAATCATTTCTAATCTCCTTATTTCTCAAGTCTAGTGATGCGCGAGTCTAGATTTCTTACGTCGGTTTTGACCTCTGCAAGGTCTGTTGCTGCTTTTTTTGAAACTTCGTCCGCCCTTCGCGCTACGATGCCAACCACTGAAAGCTCAGCCGTATGCTGCGTAAGTGTTGCGGTCAAGTCAGAAAGTGATTGCTGGTATTTACTCAGCTGCTCATTCATGACTTGCTGGCGCGTCTCTAGGCGTGTGAGCGTGTTAGTGATGCTTCCCTTCCAAGCATCTTCCTTCTCCTTGTCCTCTCTACTAGCACGCTGCCAGTTTGAGATAGCAATAAGACCACCCAAGAATGCACCAGCGATAGAGATGAAGAAAGAGACCATCTCAGCTGTAATGTTCATGCTGCCCTCCTTAGTGTCTTACCGTGTATGTAAGAGAGCCTTGTCGCCAAGCGTTGGAGACAGCGCCGCCCATGTCTTGCAAATAGATATTTCCATCTGGGCGAGCAGAAATGGCTGTAATCACGTTAGCGTGACCGGGGCAGAAACCTGAGTTATACACAATAGATTCTGTACTGTCAGAGACTGAACCATACTTTTCATGATCTACTAGAGGCGGTCTCGCTCCTTCAGGAATGGTAAAGGGGCATCTAACTGCGTCATAAGCGATGTTGTTAGCAAGCCATCCTCTTACCTTGATAGTCACAGAATCACCGGTACGATATATATGCCAGTAATTCTTATAACTTCCCTGATCTTGCAAAATCACCGTCTCAAAATCGCCGTTATCATCTTGATAGAGCGTATTCGCAAACATAAAAAGCTGCTCTGGCTTAGACGCAACAACGCCATTAAGCTTTACACGATAGAGTGGGAAGTAGTCTTGAGCGTCACCATTTAAGACGTTGCCTGCTGGTACTAATGGGTCCTCTGCTTTACCAGATGTAGGTACACCACGTAGAACCTCAAGCTTTGCCGACTCAATTCCCTGCGCGTTACGCTCATATTTAAGACAGATAAAGTCGTTACGGTTCTGTCCTTGAGTTCCAGAAGTGATTGTGACCTGCTCTGGGGCGGTGACACTCACTTGTCTACCATGAAGAGAGGCATCCCCGGTTGCAATAGTGACTCGATTTGCACTCTCTTGCGTAGCCGCCAGACGCTTACCAACCGCAAGAACTACACTTTTCTCGCCAAAAATACCAGCGTGCAAACGTCCTTTATCCGCACCGGTAATGTGAGGTGCTTGACCCTGTCCATCGACGCATGTAACCGCCATATTAATTCACCTTGCTTTCAAACTCTTTGAATGAAGCATCATGCTTTGCAAGAAGCTCGAGATATGCTTTGTAGCAACTCTCGCAATAAGTGCGATTCTCCTCTCCTCGCTGTGACTGACGCTTAATGTCATGCCATTGAGCGAGCGAGTATGTATTACTTGGAGTAACAAACTCAGACTTACCACATCTGTCACATATATATCTGGAGCCTTGTTCTTTAGCCATTACGCCGTCCTTTCCCACTTAAAACCGTCAAGTGACGGCAGGCGTTTCCATGTACCGCCGAGGCTCGATGGATTAAATGATTTAGTTGTTTCATAGATTGAACCGATTGGATGAGCTGCAAGAAAGCCTCCGCCTTGGTTGGCTCCCCCACTAATTTGAAGGGTCACCATTGATTGAGCGATTGAAGTAATACGTCCGAACTCGTCAACCGTAAGACGCGGAATCGCAAAATTGGCATTATTCCCAGCCACAATTGATTCTGAAAGACCGTATGAACCAGCCTCTGCACCAGAACTTTGAAGGCTTAAAGTGACGTTGGAGCCCGTCTGGGAAACTGCAAGCGGCCCTGTTGAGGATACATTCTTGACGCTTGAATTTGCCGAAACTAACGCATTGTTACCAATATCTTTTGCCTCATGTGCCTGGCCTTGAGCTGCAATTGCAGCAGACTGTGCAGCTGCAATATGAGTCTCAATATCAGCAACCTTCTCATCCGACATAACCGCTGATATTCGATTGCCGACAATCCGAATGCCAGTGCCGGCTACATATGTAGTTCCAGCACCTTGAGACGCTCCAGAAGACTCAAATGAAACGCCATGTGAGCCTCGAGTTTGGTTTGGTGAAGTCACTTCATAACTTACACTCATTACCCCACTTGCGACTTTTACTATCTTCTTGCCAATAGTCGCTTGGGTTCGTCTTCCTGTGTCTTGATTTTCAGCTACGACAACATCATCAATGTAAAGATTCAAACCGTCATGAACCGTAACGTCTACAGAAGACTGAGCTTGAAGCTCTTTGAGCTTCTTTGTTCCCTCTTTTTCAAGCTCCGCATCCTCGATATTGTTGTAGTCATAGAGCATTGCCACTTCATCTTGTCCAAACAAGCTTTGCGTCTTTGAAATGCGCCCTGCACGGTCTGCATAGAGGTGGATAACCGTACGACTTGCAAGCTCACCTTTACCAGCACAGATTAAGTGATTTACAGGATGATATGACGTCTTAGATTTGTAATCCAGGGCATCAGAATCAAGTCTGTTATCCGTGAGAGGCTCTAGCCAAATAAGTGTCTTACCATCAGCGCGTTGAATTCTAAGACGTGAGCCCGCAGCATTTGCAATGTGTCTTAATGCTGTATAAGCGTCACAAAAACGAGGCAGCTGGCACTTAATAATTGTCTCAGACTGTCCCGTTTTAGCCTCAAATACTGTTGCAAGATCTGCTGCAGTAACAATGCTCTCGATGGCTGTTTGAGCCTTATCTGAGATATTGATGTAATCAGTGCTCGGGACCAAGATTTTTGAAGCGAGCATACCGTGCCAGGTACGCCCGCTCCATGTAGTCGTAGACACACCGCCGTCAAGCGAGTCTGAAGCTGTGTCGATGATGCCGCCATATTCTGTTCCATCGATAGATACTAGATATCCATCTTTGATTGGAATCGACGGGGCAAATACTTCAAAAGTATTTCCCGTATCTCCAAAAGAAAGGTCGAGCACATAGTCCTCTGTACCAGCAATATCTTCACCGTCAGCCTTTGACACCGTTAAGATGTCCATGGAAGACCTCCTCTTGTTTCCCACCATTCAATATCAAAGCCAAATGTGCCGTCCCATGAGACGCTCTGAAAGCCTTGTTTCAGTGGTTCAAAGCAATAGTTGCCACTGCCCTTTCCGCTGCCACGGCTACCAACATCGAAGCGGTCTGACACGTCCCCAAGTTCAGTAACAAGTGTGATTGTCTTGCGAGTACGAGTGCCATCTACAACAAGACGGCCTCCACTTGGGACCGTTACTAAAAATGAGTAAGTGTTATCACCAATCACAATTCGTGGCTGGAGAGCTGTCCCGTAAATGGTGAACTTTACTGGACATTCTGAGGATGAGCGAACTTCAAGCTGGTTTGGTGGTCTTGTAATACCAAGGTTGTATGGAGCATTAGTCGGTAAATTAAGCCAATCACTCTGTACATCATCGTGAGTCACGCTAAAGCTTTTAATGTGGCTTTTGTGCCATGACCCTTCTAGCAAAATAACTGTAAGAGCAACTGTTGCCTGATCATGAAAGACTGATTGGACCTCACTTTTAGACACATACACATCTTGTGACCACTCATTGTTATAGACCAGCGCTCCTGGCTTTTGATTATTGAAATCAAATTCAAATTCCTTGGCCATTGACTCTGCAAGTTCAGAGCCCTCAATGAAGAGATCTAACGTGACTTCTTGAGCATTAGAGGAGATGCCAGAAATAGAACGCGCTCCTAGCGTGTATCCAGGCTTGTAACCTCTAAGAGATGTGCCAGTACCAATTGAGGCTTCTGGCACATCAAGCTCAAAGCTATTACCGCGGGAAGAAACGTATTTGAGCTTACGCATTCGTCTTCACCGCCTTCTGAACCGCTCGAGCGAAATCACGGTCTCCAATATTGTTAGAGTTCTCATCAATAACCTGTCCGAGCTCACCGTTGCGCATGAAGTCATAGATATCTGCAAGCGTGATTGCATTTGCGCGTTGCTGCCTTGAATCAAGCTCAAAAGCGGCACGATAAATACCGTTTGCATTCGCGTCAGCAACCGCTGAGAAGCTCAGAGGACGAGCATTACTAAAGACGTCATGTACGCTTGACAGAGCACTCATTGCTTCTGTTTCAGCAAGTGCGGAACTTCCCTTAATCCCCTTTGCGAAGTCTCTCATAAGAGCACGGCCAGAATACGTCGTGTAGCCATGTCCTGAGAATGGTCCTTTCTTTGCAGGTGAGAATGGGAATAGCTTACGCACCGCACCGAGAGCGTCTGATGCTGCGCTTGTTACTGCATTTACAGCATTTCTGATGCCTTTGGCAAAGCCATCTAAGAGCGCTTTACCAGAATTAACAAGCCAATCGCCTGCATTAGAAAAGAAACTTTTAATCTTATCTGGAATGCTCTTCACAAAATCAACTGCTGCATTTAGGCCATCTGTAACCCCACGGAGAAATCCGTCGGCGGCCTCTGATGCTTCTGCCGCCATGTCGATTGCCCAGAGAGCAATATTTGCCAAAAGCGTTGCAAGGGCAGTTTGAACTTGTTCTGGAATCGTCGATACAAATAAGACGAACTGAGCAAATGCGCTTGGTAGGTCAACAGTAAAGAAGTTGACAACGTTCTGAACAAATTCAGAGCCAATCTGTACCGCTAGCTGGGCAAGTTGAGCACCTAGTCCAAACAGAAATACAACTGCAAAAGTAAGCGCATAAAGAACCATTGATGGTAGCTCTTGGATGAATTGTCCTACCGCTGCGGGAATTCCTTGAACAAATTGGACGAATTGAGTGAAAGCTGTTGGCAATGTTGTTGTAAAGAAACCAACTATGGAATCTACTGCACCACTAATGGCCGAGCAAATAGAATCCCAAATACCAATTACAGCATTTCTAAAATCTTCATTAGTATTCCAGAGCCATGTAAAAACAGCCCCGAGAGCAACTACCGCGACTGCAATCCAGCCAATAACAGGGATAGATCCTACGAGGGCTAGAAGGCTTGTTCCAACGCCGCTAATGGCCGTTGAAATCGTTCCGAAGACACTCGCGAGTGCCCCGCCCTCACCAACAAGCTCACCAAAAACAGAAAGCGTTGATAGAACGCCTTCTCCGCCTTTGATGGCATCAAAAGCCAAAGAAGCGGCACTTTTTAGAAGTCCAAAGTCATCTGCTATTGAACGTACGGCCTTAATTGTCTCGTAAGCAACCAGAGCAGTTGCTACGGCAACAATGACGGGCGCGACAACTGTGAGGTTATCTCTCAAACCTTGGACTGCGTCACGTGCGAGCTCTATAGCAGACTTAACGCCATCGACGGCAGATTTAAGCAAATCTGCCGCGCTGCGGGATGTATCCTCTGAGCTATCTAAACCAGTAAACGTTGTTATGAGGTCGCCAATAAGCCCGATAGTACTATCGAATACGTCTTTTAGCGCATTTAAAGCATCACCAAATGATGTGATTGCTCCGTTATTTTGAAGCTGGTCCATAAAAGAACCAACAGTGGAAATAACGGGGCCGAGATACGTGATAACTGTATCGGCTATGCCAGAAAAACTACTGGAGAAATCGTTGATTGCACCTGCAATATTGGCTTGTCCAATATGGTCAATAATCTTAGCAACGGCCTTATTAATGCGGTTTTGGACATTAGTCCAAGCGGTACCAATTGACTCCGTTGAGATACGTGCCTGCTCCGCAAATGATGCATAGCCAGGAAGACCCTCACTATTGAGGCTTACAATTGCAGCGTTGAATTGGTCAAATGTAATTGCACCGCTTTGCATAGCCTTATACAGGTCTGCTTGGTTTGCATTAGCTCCGAGCAGTGCTTTAGCAATCTGATTCAGCTGGCCTGGCATGGCTTGCGCAAGAATCTTCCACGACTGCATGTCAACTCTGCCAGTTGAAAGCATCTGAGAATACTGCTCAAAAGCAGAATTCATTACCTCTTGGCTCTTGCCGCCAGCCAAAAGTGCGTTATTAAATGCCAGGGCAACATCTGTTGCTGTGGCAAGTGAACCAGACACAGGCGCAATCTTCTGGACAGAGCCAACAATGGCATCAAGTGATGTTGGAAGACCGTCGATACCAGATGAAAGCCGTTCAATAGTCGCACGAGCTTCGTCTGCAGAATAGCCAACAGACTGCATAATCTTAGGGAAGTTTGCAATCGTATCGACGCGGTTGACTGCAGAGGCAATTGAGCCGGAAATCGCATCTAAAGCGCGTGATGTAACGCTTGATACAATTCCCATAATGGCGCCTGTTGCGCCGCCAAAGCCGCTTGCGTAGTTTTGAGCGGCCTGTCGTCCAGCGTTTGTGTGGACAGACACCGCCGATTTATATCCACTTCCCAGTGCTCGCTTTACATTAGCACCAAGATTGTCGAATTTAGGAGTAAGAAGGACGGAACCTCTTACTACTGTTCCAGCCACTATTCACCTCCTAGCGTTCTCTAAAAAGAAGCTCCTCAACGCGGTCCTGTGAAACGTTAAGAAGCTTCTTCTTACTTTGTTCTTGTTTCAGTTCTGGACGCTTAACAGCGTCAGGCTTTCTGCCTTTACCTCCTGCTTGTTCGTATCGAAGATACGAAAGGTTATCAACCGCCAGTGCAAGCAAATAGTCGCTATTGGACCAATCATTTCTGGGGTCAACATTGCACACTGTTCTTGAGCCATGAGGGAGGTTTATCATCAAATAAAACAGACGCTCAAACTCACAAGAGTCGATGAGCGTCTGTAGATTTACTTGGTAATACTGCTGAAAGTCTGCTTCCAGCTTGCCCCTTTTTGTGTCATCACACAGAATCGGAGCAAGCGGAATTAGTTTTTTGCGTCAAGTTTTTCCAGAAGAGCGGACTCAATGCGCATGATCTCTTCAGCGTCGTCATATCCGAGCTTGGCGGTTACGATTTCCACAACATGATTGTCACAATCGCCACCAAAAAGATAGTCGTAGAGAGCAAGTACAGGAGAAAGTGCTTCTGGGCTATTTTGCTCTGCATCACTAACACGAGCCATGCGACGCATAAACTCACGAGACTTAGTACGACGCATATCAACGACATACTCTTCACCCTCGAATTCAATTACGCGCTCATATGGAGCGTGCTTAGGCTTATCCTGTACAAAGTCAAGATAATCGTGCTCCAACTTTGCACGTGAATTTTCTTTCTCCGCTGCGAGCTCTCGAAGCTGCTCCGCTGACATGTTGGAAATATCCATATTGAGTCCTCTCAAAACTTAATTAATGTACAACGCCAGGAGTCGCGCTTGCTTTTGTGGTGTCGTAGAAGACATCACGGTAAGTATCACCATCAAAGACCTCGGCTGGCATACACTTAATGGTTGGGGTATAGCCAAGGAAGTCAGAGCTGTTCTGCTTTACGGTATCGCGCTCAAAAATGCGTCCAACAGGGATAATAGAGCGCTTAACCGTTGTCTCATTAATGACCGCGTCAAAAATGTAGACACGAGGTGCGGTAAAGCGTGGGTTGTGGCGAACGGTAATAGAACCGTCTGTCTCAACCTTGACGTTATCGTCTCCATAAATGACCTTCAAAATAGTCTCAGCAGACTCAAGGAATGTCACCTTTGCAGACTCTGAGTACTTAGAGATTGAGGAACTAATGGCATTTCCTCCCCAGTCGTTCTTATCCTCTGCAGAGAGATCAACAGAAAACTCAACGCCATCCTCAGAGATATATCCAAGTGACTTAATCTTGCCAGGATTTGCGGTCATCAGATCCTTAATGGTCTTCTTAACATCAAGAAGAGTCTTAATGTCAACGCTTGGGTCAACGACTGCGGCATATCCGCCAGGACGGCCCTTTGCTGCTCCAACGGAATTTGCATTGTAAATAGCATCAGCCATGATTACTCCTTACAGACGTGTAGTGATATACACATCTAATTGATATCGATATTTCTTTGAATCCGGGTCTGGGAAGTCGTAGATACTTTGAACTTCAACCTTGATGACCTTATCAAGCTCTTGCCAGCACTCAAGCAATAGCAACCTTAAAGCTAAAGCCAACTTATAAGCTGCTTCATCTGTAGTACTCCAAGCCTGTACAGCGAGATTAGCCGTATCCCAGCCAATTGTAGAGCTGCCACCAGTTCGAGTAACGATAATAAATTCTTTTGGTTCGCGGGTGGGAACTCGTGTTGAAGCTGGGATATTTAGCTTCCGAGGAATGTACTTAGTAAGCTCTGAAAGAATGTCATAACTCATCCATTACATCCTTTCTTGAGAATATTAAGCTTTGCGTTAGCACGTCCAGCCCATATACCGTTCTCTGCTCCAGAGCAATACACAAGGCCAGCTGCGGTGTACTCGCGATTAACCCATTTGGCGTCAAATCGAGCACCATGTTTGAGGTATTTTTCTGGCAGTAAAGAATTGCATTTTGCTGCACAAATCTGAGCCGCCTCACGGCACATATCAGCTACAGGAGCGGTATGAAGTACCTCACGAATACCAGCCAAATCAGGTTTAAGCCCTGTGACGACAAAATCATTACCCATCGACAACCACCGCCTCGACTTCCCTGTCCCAATCGAGTGGCGTTAGACTGTCGAGATAGGGTTGCGGGTCACCAACGACTGCAAACCTTATGCCATCAAACTCAATAAAAGTTCCCCTTAGACTTCGCTTATAAGTCTTTGGAAAGTGAAACACCATGTCTATGCGGTCGCCGTTTGGGCGCACCGCAGACAAATCAGATGTCGCAACTGGAGCTGGTAAGACATTGTCAACAAGCTCATAAGACTCTACTCCAGAGGTCTCATTGCCATGATCGTCTAGGACAGTAGTTACTCTAACCACTTCTACCCGAACGCCCCTAATTGCTGCCATCATTCACCTCGTGGTCTTGCTTACACATCGGCTGAATTGAGCCAATTCTGATACCACTCAAGCCGAGTCGAGTGCGCTCAGAGCGCGTTACATACAAATCAGCTGTTGGATTTGCAAAGGTCAATGTCGACTCATAAGGGCCGGCATGCTGACTGTACTGAGAAGCACCCTCAAAACCAGCAGGAACATTCACAGCACGAGCAACAATCGCACAAGTAACGGCGCAAGCATTTTCATCAAATCGAAGATTCAAGCCTTCTTTGTAAGCCGTTTGATGATATGCAATGAAATTAGAGCGCAAGAGGGCTGAGGCATCTTGCAAAAGCACCTCAACCCTCTCTGGAGCGCCAGACCCATAACGTTTCTCATAGTCGGCCTTTGTGGCAAAGCTTCTTGTCTCTGCCATATAAGCCTCCTATTAAGCGGCAGTACCGTTTGCAAGACGGACAAACTGTGCCTTATCACGAGCGACAAAACCGAACATAAAGGTGCACTTAAGAGCAAACATATCACGCTGATAGAGGTTCATCGCAGTGCCTCCAGCATTGATGGTTGCCTGGTCCGCCATAGAGACAGTGATGTTCTTTACAAGGCCAAAGCGTGCACCAGTCCAGTCTCCACCAACGCCAACAAGCTCTGGTGTCTTAGAGGCAACCTTTGCCTGATAAGCTGCACGGGAGAAGAGAGATGGAATAGCAAGAACAGAAGAGCCGCCGTCTTTACCCTCAACTGCTGGGTTGGTGATAAAGAGTGGACGCTGCTGGCTGTCCTTAGCCTTAAGAAGCAGGGTGCGTGCCTTTGGAGAGAGGACCCAACCGTTAAGGTCACCGTTAGCGTTAGAAACCTTCTCGAGCGCGTCAACAAAGCCGTCATAAGGCTTGACGGAGAGGTCTACAGACTCAGCGTCTGCAAGAGTATCAAAACCAGTGCCAGGAGCAGTGCCGTACATAATAGTGCCGTCAACCTTGCGACCAATGGCGCCTGGAAGACGATTCTGAAGCTCGGCAAAGATGGCCTCATAGTTATCCTTGAACTCATTGGAGAAGAGCTCAATAACGGTGAGCTTATAAGGCTTCATTTCCTTTACGCCAAGAGAGGTATTAGATACCTTAGCCTCTTCACCTTCAGCGGTAAAAGAAGCCTCTGGGTCACCAGTTACAACTGGGATAGTCATACCGCGGCCAGGAAGCTCAATTGGAGTTGCAAGCTGCATAATTGCTGACTGGTCTTGGACGTTTGCAAAGATCTCGTCAGAGAGGTCTTTTGGAAGTGTTGCAGAAGTTGTCAAAATACCGGTTGCCATACTTAAATCCTTTCAATTAGTTGAATGTTTCGGCCATGAATTGACCAAATTTTTGTGCTGGAGTCTCTCCAGCCTGTGTAGAAATGCCTGATTCTGGAATGATTGGAGCAGAAGGCTTTTTGGCGAACGCCGCTACGGCTTCTGCAAACGTCTTCATGCTCTCTTCATCTGCGCCCTGAATGAGGTCCTCTGGTACCCCTGTGTCTTTAGCGACTTGCTTGCGCATCTGCTGCAATTTAGCGTTCTCATCACGTGTCTGCAGTTCACCCTTAAGGTTGTCAACCTCAGCGAGTGCCTTTTTCAGCTCCTCGGAGCCACTCTTTTCGAGTTCGTCAAGCTTTTCAGCCTTGGCTTTCAAGTCATCATAATCAGAGAACTCAGAGCGTACTTTTTCACGCTCTCTTTCAAGCCTGTCTTTCACGATCTTGTCGAGCTGCTCTTGAGTGGTTACAGGTTCCTTCAAATCCATTTCTTTCCTTTCAACAGGTTCCGTCCGCTCGGACGTTTACGAGTGGCATTACCCTTGCCACGAGGTAGTCACCGCTTTTCCGCAACGGTTGCGTATATGAAAAAAGCCACTTTTCAGTGGCTTAAATCAACGAAATTGGGTATAATTGAATTAAGAAAACTCGCTTATTCTATTTAATATGGATTAAGCGAGTTTTTAATTAGCATTTTTTAACTTACTTCCTTCAATTACTGATACCGTAAATTTCACTTTGTACTTATTACAGTAATCAACAGCCACTGGAATGACATCATTAATAGACACGTGCGGGTTATCAGTCACATCAATAATGAGTCTTTTTATACCTTCTTTGTTTCTAGAATTTTCAATAGAGTTGCTAACTATATTTTTTGCTGAGATAGACTCTCTTGGTGCTTTTAATTCATACCCGTTTGTCATGTCACACCTACCGACTATAACCCGTGAGCCATCAGGTAAATCAACTGAATAATGGTCCTTGATAAAATCCACTGTAAGTCCAAGTTGTCTCATTCTTTGAGCAGTTACGTACTCATGTGGCTCCACTTTTTGTTTTGCAAATTTATAGTCTCTGACTACCTCATTTTTCTCTCCGTAATTTTCAATGTAATGTATTGCAGGCGGAGCGCCAGTATAGAGCCACTTAAAGTCTCTTCTCTCGCATTCAGCAACAATCGCGGAGCGGTTTCCCCATACAGGCTCAAGACCAATTGTGTTAGCACACTCGACCCAACGAGCGTACATCTCATCAGGATCATATCCTTCGATGGTTGTTTTCTTTGTGCCTGGAACGATTATGCAATCGCAGTGCAGATGAAACTTATGACCAGCTCCACCTGCGCTAAATTCTGACTCATAATCAAAGCCACGCGTTGAAAGCATGAAGCAAAAACCACAGGTTTCCGCACCAGATGGAACTCTTGCCCACCAAATCTTTGACCTAAGTGCGCTTCTGTGCATGTTGATGTTAGCTTCACGCTTAACATAGAACCGAGTAAGCGCAGTACAAGCGTCAATAAACTTCTGGTTGTTGCCATCAACTAAGTCTTTTGCAAGGTAATGAACTTTTTTCTCAACTAAGCCATGCTCAATAGTCTGCTGATAACGAAACCTTGCCTTAACACCCTCTGCTTTTACTATCTCATCAAACAGCTCTCCTGCAATCTCTCCCGCTTGAGGAGAAAAGGCGTTGAGGGCTTGTTTTATTGACTTAATAGCCATGTTGCGAAGCTCTGCTACTGAAGAGTTAGGATTAGCAGTTCTGAGTGCATCATAATAGTCAGACATAAATTCAGCCGCATCGTCTGCGGCTGAATCAAGCTCTTTTCTGTATCGAGTAAGTCTATCCTTGTTTACCCTCATCAATTACACCGTCCAGCAAGTCTTGATTATCAGCTGGGGTCTTTGTAGCCTTAGCCGCAAAGCGTGCCCTAAGAAGCTCTTGTGCTGACGCTCTTTCCCTGTCACTTTCAAGCCTTTGAACTTGGTCATCTGTAAAGCCTAGTTCCTCAAGAAGAATCTCGGAATTAACAATCCATGGGACAGCCTGAGCAATTTTGAGCATGGAATCAGCCTGGGAAACAATTGACGGCATCGCAGGATTGCGCCATTTAGCCGTGATATTAGGCTCTGTTGTAAGCACCTCGGCAAATGATATGTTTCTCTTAACTGCCAATGCCATAAGAGCAATATCTCGAAGAGCTTCACCGTTGTCAGCGTTGAGGTTTTGAGCATCAACGACCAAAGGCTCTTTTGCAGCGTAGATTGCTTCTGCTGAACTTGGGTTATCAGATACAATTCCGAGTTCTGATATTGGAACATTTGTCTCAGCAGAAAAACGAGCGGCAAGTGAGCGCATGTAGTCAATGTGTGGCTGCATTGAACCCTGTTGTAGCTGTCCAAACGTTGGAGTATCACCATCGGCATCTTTTGAGACCGCAAAGATTGAACCAATATAGGCATCCCATTTTGAGAGCTTGTTGAGAGCATCTGGGTCAGCACCAACAAGGTACTTTTGAGGTGCTGTCATAAACTCCGCTGCAACTTCAGCACGTACGCTTGAGCGCATTGCATCATCAGTCAGATCCATAACAGCTCGAGTGATGCGTGACTTACCGAATGGACGGTCAAGCGTTGCCTCGTAGACCAAAGGCTCCATGAGGCAACGGCCCATTCCATGCGGAATGTATTCAGCAACCCAGCGAGTCGAGTCGAGCGGTCTACGAATGCGGATAATGTCGGTATCGGTAAAGACATTAATCCACGTTGGAGCATCCCTGCGATTCGGTCGATTGTCACGATCAACTACAACAATGCCAGCCTGGATGCGATGTAAACGTTCATCCCAAAGAGCAGCGGCGGATACTGCAGAATATGCTGAGATAATAACCGCAGGCTCTCCCGCATCAACATTTCCAGCGGTAACAGTAAGAAACGCACAGGAATTTCTAAGCTGGCCTTTAACGGCCTTACGATAGCGTCGCTTGAGGGCATTTTCACGAACAATAGCCTGTAATTCCTTGGCAGTATCCTCATCCGTGCAAGTAAAGCCATCGAACTGAGAACGGTCAGCAAGAGCGTCTACAGCCTTTGCTGGCCATGAAATGGCCTGCTCCAAGTTTCTTAACCCATCAGGCACTGAAATACCGAGCTGCTGAGGCTTTATATGCATGAGATAGTAGCCATCACGCAAACGATTACGTGCAAGTGTCTTTGAGTAAACTGCGCAGAGATTTAAAACTGTCTGCCTATCTTCTTTTCTCAGTCCAGCCGCTGTTGCAATTGCAACAGGAATAATTCCAATTGTCACCAGACTACCTGCTTTCTAGCTGGGTTTCTTTTAGTGGTCCTAACTCCATAAAGTGCAAGTGCCGCAGATTCAGCAGCGGTACACGTTGCTTTTGGAGAATCTCCAAATCCAAAGCCACCGTTAACTCCAATTGCACGCCTGGACGAGCCCGTAACAGACTCGTCCAGTGCTGGAGAGGGGACGTGACATATGCTGTGTGCTCCAACTTCATCAACAAATCTTGAAGCTGCCGCTACAGCCTGTTTTGTATCGCAAAGAACAATGCCCCGCTTTGGAAAACGTAGCTCCTGCAAGCGTTCAGCCAGCTGAGTTGCGCCAGAACGGCCATCAATAACAACGCATGCAATGCGGCTCTCACGTTCCTTGATCCATTGAGCGAGGTTTTGACCAGCACCATAAGCGTCTGCGATATCCACGAGCTCAACATAAGCTGTTGGGTTATCTTGCTGAGTTAGAGCTGCTGAAATTGCTACTTTCTTTCCATCGAGCGAATATTTGATTCCAAAAGCAAGAAGACCATCGTCATAAGGCTCTTCTGTTATGCACTCATTCCAGTCATTTGCATTGACGATATACTCAACTGAAGTATCGAGCGTTGACCACCAACCAAGGCGCTCACGAGCAAATCCATCTTTTGTCATCTGATGCCATTCATTGAGTACTGCTCTTTCCGTAATGCGAGAGCCGAGAGCCGGATTAGTCTCATAAGCAAGGTCAAGCGCTTCTTCATCACTGGTACCCTCTCTCGGAACAGATTCCGCGGCCCATTCAAGCCACCAAGCCTCGCCAGGACTGTCTGAATGAGCTGTATCGTGCATTCGTTTGAATACCGTTCCTCTACAGGTTGGATCTGGCGGAGTTCCAATGTAAATGACTTGAGGAGAACCATCTTTAGACGCAGAAACAGTTGGCAAAATAGCATTTAGCTGAGCGTCTGTAAGCTCCTGTGCCTCATCAATAATGATGAGCGAGCGTGTGCCTCCGCGTGCCTTTGAGGTCGTGCGAGTCGAGAACTTAAGTCTTCCGATTGCGCGTTTGCCGCTTTTGTAATGTCCACAATCAAAGAGCAGGTACTGCTTTCCTGGCTGCCTATACGCCTTAAGAAGAAGTTCAGCTAAGTCTGGATACGTTTCGTCGTCCGTAAAAAGGTTCACGATCATATCAAAGAACTCATCAACGGTATCTGCATTGTGAGCTGAATATACAACGTCCATTCCACAAATCGCTGCACACCAAATACCGTAGAGTCGTGCGGCAAACGATTTGCCATTTTGACGTGGCTTGGCTGCACCAATAGTTTCAGCCGCTGGCATACCTTTGGCGTCTTTAGCCATATAAAGTTCAAGCTCGTATTTTTGCGCATCGTCAAGCTTAAACCCGTAATGAGAAAACATATTTATGCAAGCTTTTGCATCAGAATGATGATATTTTCCAATGCGTTCAAAAGTCGGTTTTTGATTTCCAACACGTTTTTTACGCCTTGGCATCACGAGACCTCTTTGAGGTATGTCTTTCTGGCTTGTTTAGCAGGGCTTGGCTTTTTGGCTGCAAGCAACTTCTCTTTTTCCATTACGTCGACTTCATCAACTACCTGTACGAATGTCTTCACAATGGCTGCAAAATCACGGCCAGATTCACAATCATCTAGCTTCTTTGCCATAGTTATCTGCAATGCTTTATAGATGTCATATCGACTGCCTTCCCTGCAAATAGTGACTAGTTTCTTGGCCATTAAGACCTCCTTTCAGGCTCACTTCACTGTGGAAAATTTGAGGGTTCGCTATGTTCTGACTATGCCAAGGGGCGTCTTTTTGGGGCTGTGGGAGGGTGTACCCCCCCTACCACAAACGCGTTCTTACAATAGGAAGTGCATTACCCTTAAGCTCGTCCATCATGCGGTTACCGCGCTTCTGGTTGCATATGCGGTGTGCCGCTTTAACATTCTCTGGGTCGCATGCGGCAGCTCGTCTTTGTTCAAGAGGTAGCCTTGAGACAGGTACAACCTCATCCATCTCAAAGCTCATCGGGTCACCCGCAGGAAGCGAGTAATCGATTGGCATACCACAAATGTGACACGGTTCTTCTCGTGCAATCATCTGTTTCCGCAACTGATCTCTAGCATATGAGCGCCTGATGTTGTAGCTCATTTGCTCACCTGCCTAACAAAAAAGCGCCCTGGCTTATAACCAGAACGCTTATTAGTTCCTTTGTTGCGTAAATCGCTACAATACATAATATCACAAAACACCGCGCAAGAGTGCGCAAGAGTACGCAGAACTTAATTTCTCGAGTTCTCCATATCTTTACGAATTAACTCTTTGATATAGCTCGAGCGATTCTTCTTTGACTCTAGAAACTCTAACAAGTCTTTATCACTTGGATACAGGTTAAACATAATCGCCTTAACGTTGTTTTTACGATACTTAGCACTTGCCCGCTTTTGAGCTTCACTAGTAGCCATTATCGATTTTCCTTCTTGCGAATGGTCTTGTAGAGAATATGCGTTACTGCAACAGTAACTAATATGAGTAATACGTTTTCCATTTTGTGCTCCTTTATGCTAATCTTAGAGCCTAGGAGATACCAGCTGCAACTGATATCCCCTTTGGCTTTAAGTCCTTACTCTTCGTCGGGGTGGGACTTTTTTAGTTTCTCTGCAATCTTTTCAACTGTGACTGTGGCTACTGCTGTGAAGACTGCAAGAAACAATTGCCATATCTTTTCTTCCATCTCTCACCTCCTTTCTTGTTGTATATAGTATATAACTATTATCTATACAATACAAGCAAAAAGGCAAAAAAGATTATTTATTTTTCAAGAATTTTTCGATGTAATTCTCCTCATCAATTGTCTCAAAGACTTCACGTTCCAACTGCTGAAGCGTTCTTACAGGAGTAAGAAGTCTTTCGGATACATCACTCCAAGTAAGACATTGAAGATAGCGCCATTGCAACAAGTCAGCATAGATAGAGCTGCTCATTAATTGACATATGCCACCGTCTCCGAGTTGACTCACGCCGTACAGAAGCGTGTAAGCATCATTGATATAGTCATAATTGTCATTCATTCTTTTAGACAACAATGCTTCTAGATCTATGCGTTTATCTACTTTTGCCATGGTGTCTTGATTAGAACCCTTACTTCCACCAGATGAATATGATTGTGCTTTTGCGCCTTCGGTTTCTTGAAGACTCATTATTTGCTGTAATGCCCTGGTGTTTTCTCTTGATGCTTCTGCCACACCATGAAAGAACTCTGACGCGGTCAAACCACTGTAATCCATAATTCTCCAAACGTATCCACGTTTAGTTAGAGTAGTTATTTAAATTATATGATTTAGCTGGCTTGATAGAGAGTTTTCAACATTATGTATACAAGTTTTCTACAACTTATAAACATTATTGTATTGTTGAGCGGAATAATCTCTAATTTTTTATAGAAGGGGGCGCAACCGGTACGCTTGCGAGCCTTTCTCCGCCGCTTTGCGAAATTGCTTTGCGTGCAATTCGCAAGCTGCTTGCTTGCTATACCGTTACGTTTTTCGATAGAAAAACAAAGCAAGTATAGCACATTGAAATTCGCATAATGAGCGTATCGAGCGTAACGGAATTTAATGAGCGCTACCAACAAAATCTACATAATTTTTAGCCTAGTTTTATCAATTTAGGGGTCCTAGAACACTCTAAGACCCCTTTGTATAGGTTCTACCTAACTAATAAATAATTTAATTATTCTTTAGAACGGAATGTCAGAATCGTAAAGCTCTTCTTCTGGCGCTTGCGGTGCCGTGAATGAAGGCTGGCCCTGATCTGTAGCGGTCGTTGTTTGAGTCCTGGATAGAAACTCAATCTCCTCTACAACAACCTCTAATTTACTGCGTCTCTGACCGTCCCTTGTTTCCCAAGAGCTGTAGTGCAGTTTTCCATCAATAGAGACCTTTGCACCCTTGGAGATAAAGCGTGAAAGAGCTTCAGCACGCTGACCGAAAACAATGCAGTCAACGAAATTAGGAACATTCTCCCATTTGCCCGTTTGCGGATTCTTACGGCGGTCATTAACAGCAACGCCAAAAGAAAGGATATTTGTTCCTCCTGCTGTAGAACGGAGCTCCGGATCTCTTGTAAGGTTTCCGGAGATATTAACGTGATTAATTGACATGTCTAACTCCTAAAAGTACTTGTCGATGATTTTTTCAACGTCCATTACACGAGGTGAATATGAGTAATTAGACATTTCCCAGACGAGAAACTTATGTGGGAAGCCTCTAATATCATCACCGTATAGAACTGAAACCCAGTTACCACGAGATTTGAAATAAATGTGCTCAACACATGCGTTGCTGCGGTCAGTCCAGGTCTTACCATAAAGCTCTAGAGCGTCACACAGTTCTTGACAGGACTTACTTCTCTCCATGCTTACCGAGCACCTCCAGAATCTCTTCAGGCGTCTTAGGCATCCCTGTTCCGAATGCATAATCATCTATCGAATTAATAATAGAAACCTCAAGCTTTAACGGAAATCCTCTTGTGACACCGTACTCAATGCCGCTTGGCGTTATATAGTACGAGCACAGACAACAAAGTATTGACCCATCATCTAATGGAATCCAAGTCCGCTCAGTAGTAAATCCAGAGTGGTCTTCCCAAGGAATATTTTGAACATCGAGAAGCCTACGCAGATCCTTTGTAACCTTACTAATAGCCATGATAATATCTGCCTTTCTCTAATTGTCTGATAATTACTTCTTATCTAGCACTCACTAAGGGATAAAAAGAATTTCCAAGTTGAATGAACGTTTTTTGTAGAATTTAACTTGATTGAAAAATGCTAATTGCAACAAATTGCAACAAGCGTTTAAAGCATGGAGCGACTAGAGTTCTCTTTGTTCAATGGTTCTCAGAGCGTCTCTAAACGCCTCTGCCGCTGTCCTGTCACGTCCAGGGAGCAAATGAGAATAGATTCTCAATGTCGTTGCTGGGTCAGTGTGACCAAGACGCTCTGACAAAGTCTTTAAGTCAACGCCACTTGCCAAGCACCAAGACGCGTGAGTATGTCTGAGTGAGTGGAACGTAATACCTTGAGGTAGCTGAAGAGTGCGTCTCATACGTGTAAATGACCTCGAGACGCTTGTAGGGCGCATATAAGAGCCATCAAGACTAATTAGAGGTGTGGAAGACTCAACAAAAGGAATATGAGCTTGCTGGAGCTTCATGTAATCGCTAATAAAGCTGATGTCCGAGTCTGTAATGGCTATGTTTCTTGATCTCTTGCCTTTAGTTGATTCTCGCCTGTATGGCTTCCTGTAAGACTCTTCAATGACGGTGCCAGATACATGAATATGCTTATAAAGCATGTTTACATCACTGTATCTAATGGCACAGACCTCACCACAGCGCATACCAGTTATCAACGAAAGCCAGGCAGCAAACGCGCAAACAACACGGGAATTAAACTCATTCTCTTGAATGGCTGTGGTAATTCTGGAATTAATAAGAGTACTTATTCCAGCAAATCCCCATTCTTCAATAGAAACAGCTTCGTGAACTTCCCTGGATGGCTTTGCCACATTAATAAGCGGGTTATAGTCGCATATGCCAGCGGAAACAAAGTAATTGTAAGCACCTCTCAAGAACTGATGCAGGTTTATTACACTGTTTCGAGACAGCCCCTTCTTCAACAGATCCTGCTCAAAAGAGGTAAGTAAAGAGGATGTAATACTTCTTACATCCTCTTTACCAAGCCTTCTATTAATATGGTTTCTGATGAAGCCTTCATGCTGCCTTGTAGTGTTAGGACTCGCACCATTCCTTCGCTTAATTGACACGTATTCAAGGAGCAAGTCAGTAAGCTGAGTGCTTTTGACTTTACCATCTGACGTAATGTGTGAAGCCCACATATTGGCTAATTCTTCAGCTTCTTTCTGCGTTCTTGCAGCAGGAAAGCTTGCATAAGGCTGAATGATTTTGCCGTTGAGATTCCTTCCCAAGTAAAGTCGACAGCACCAGATTCCGCTTGAATTCTTCCTAACTTTTATGGCGCGATTCATTAGTAACGCTCCATGTAGCAGCCTTTAAAGCGTCTCCATTCAACTATCGCGTTAATTGCGTTAGCCTTCCGAGTTTCCTCCCCGCGCAGCACCATACTTTCTTCCTTAGCGATGGCCCTGATCTCTTTCATCGTCATCTTCTCAAGACGCTTTCTGTCTTCTGCTTCGGTAATCATTACTTCACCGCCCTTAAAATTTCTCGTAAGAACATGCCTTGTGGTGCGTTTGACCAGTTGATATAACTCGCAAGAGTGAAAATGCCAGGAATAACAACAAACAGCAGAAGCGCTATGAACAAACAAGTCAAAAACAATTTAAGCTCTCGCTCTATAGAGCGGTCTGGTAACAATGCGAAGAAAAAGATGGCAATAATTAAGAGAGCCATAATAAAAAATACAACTGAAAATATAAGACTTTCTGTTGCCTTTGCTTGCGCGTACTGTCTCACAGCGTCAGAAAATACTGAATATCCAACGCCTAAACGGTTAGTTATTTCCGTAATAACACGGTTAACTGTCTCTGTATCCATTAGATACCTTTCTATTCGGTTGTTAAAAATAGGGAATTAAAATAAATAAGAATTTAATCGCTAATTACAAAAGCGATACCAGCGAGAATGCAAAAAACCAGGACAACAACATCTGCAGCACCCATATGAGCCTCCTTTCTGTTAACAAGACTGCTATAAGCATTTCTCAAGAGTCTCTTTAAGGGCGTAATACAAACCGTAAATAATCTTGTTGTTAGTAAAATCAACAACGTGTATTCCACAGGCAATCGCAACATCATGTTCAAGTCGAGCGCCAGAAGAAGATTCCCACTCAGGCAACATTACCACCGTGTCATAACCAGTAATTTCTGACAAGCAGTGCTTCATTGCCTGTTCCCAACTAAATCTTGCTGGAATCCGTACAGCGGGGTTATAAATCTTCGCAGCACCACCAAATTCGACAAGATCTGCAGCAAAAAAGAACAAACCTTTATAATTCTTTTCGCCTGTAATTGGTCCAGATAAGTACACTCGCTTATCTCTAATGTCAGTACCGAGGAATTCACCATTACTCAGAAATGCTAACTGAGCATAATCTTTAATAAAGTTAAGAGCTGTATCTACACTGTCCACTACTACTCCTTAATTCTTAGTTTGTATCTGTTTTCGTATGCTCGACATGTGAGCGCACGCAAGACGGGGTGCAACGGCATATAGCCATTCCGCACCTTGCACTTCCATACGTCTGGTATTTGTGGCGCGGGTGAAAGAAGACATCTTGCATGCACGCAGTTTTCACATCTACGCATTGTCTTCCTTCCTTTCGCCCCAAGCACAGAAGCCGTCTAATTCAACCGGCATGAAAAAGCAGTCGAAACTACGAACACGGTTACATTCCTGCCGGTCGTGCTTATGGTCTCCACCAAAATGGGAGCTTAAATCAACTGTCTCCATATACTTGCAATCTTGACATCTCACGATTGGTTCGTTTGTGAACCAAAGCTTACTGACACCGTCAGTACCACCAACGTATTCGCTTTCTTTCATCATGGTTCCTCTGGCTCATATGTTTGTTCAAATACATCCGGCTTACATGGATAAAGCTCACCTTTGACACCTTTAATAATCCAATCGTTAGGACTTACTACCATCTCGCCCTCTAAGGTTTTAATGCACCAACAGCTATCTCCATCTGCATCTCTTGTTTGACAGAAAATACCTGCTGCCTGTGCATCAACTAACCAATGAGGTGGTGTCATATCAGGTGTGTACTGCACAGCCTCTATTACTACGGGTTTCTTACGATATTTCATTGATTCTCCTTTACGTTGCCAGTGCGAGTGTTTGATTGTCGATATAGTCATCTGCTGATAGAGCGGCTTGCTCAAGCGCCTCTGGTTCTCTCATAAACAACACCCAATGCGTCTTAGACGCTTTGGGCCGGCGATTACCGATGATTGGTTTTGCTGGACAAAGCTTAAGTACATCTTTAAGCGGGATGTGATACTCGTACCACTTAAAGACGAGGACACCATGAGGTTTGAGCACTCTCAAACACTCACTAAAGCCTTTGGCCAAGTCCTCTTGCCAGCTGTCGGAATCAAGTTTGCCGTACTTATCGATTTGCCAACCTGCGCCAACGTCTAAATGGGGCGGGTCAAAGATGACGAGGTTGAAGCTTTTATCCGGGAAAGGTAGCTTCCGGAAGTCGGCAACCTTATCGGGGCTGACATCGAGCGTGCGTCCATCACACAGCGTGAGATGTCTTGGGTGTGCGTCGCACTTAAGTACGCGCTCGTCTTGCTTGTCGAAGTAAAAGCTCCGTGCCCCGCAGGCCACGTCTAGGGCTGGTGGTAAGTTATCCGTCATCTCTTACCACCCTTGCGCCACATCCAGGACAGTAATTAAAGCGAGGAATTAAGCGGTTGCCATGCTCCTTGCGCTCATAGTCAAACCAGCCTTCTTCTCCCGTCATCATTTCATAGCCGCAAAAAGAGCAGTACGCATTTTCGGAGTTTCCCAACGCTTCTAAACTTGTGTCCTCGTGTTCTTCGTCGTTATCATCAAACCATGTGGCGCATGTAATTGGTAAATACTTACATGTAGGGTCGATAAGATCGGCTAGACGCTCCAGTGCTAGCTTGTATGTGTTTACAGCAGGTAGCTGCGGTCTAACGCCGATACAAAAAAGAAGAAGCACGTATGCCTCCTCAGTGTTACGAGCGATACCGCCTTCACGTAGCTTCTTCGCTACCTCTTCGCGCTCTTCACGGTTAGTCATCAGAGTCACCTTCAAGCTCCGCTTTAAGGGAATCTAAAGTGTCGCTAAATTCAGAGTTTGCTTCGACATATTTTTCGATTTCACATTGAGGAATATAACCGCGAGCATATAGAATTGCTACTGTGGTATTTGTCACACATTGTAAGTTTTCCAAGCACTCGACGATTCTTTTATCGCAGCTAGTCATCGCTATCACCTAGGCTCTCAACATAAGCTAAAAGCTCGCGTAACTTATCTTGAAACTCGTCAATAGCAGATGTAATACTTTCTGCGAGTTGCTCCGCTTTGCTGATATATCTATGTGTTAAACAGTTAGGAGAATACGTAACAACAATGTCAGTCAAAGAGTTAAGCGCAAAAACACGTACATTTTCGTCTCTTGCATATTTGATACTTTTTACAACAGCCTTGTCATTGAATTCGTCATACACCGTATCGCCAACACGAATAACCTCGCCGTCTTTATCCAGTGGTAACTCAACCATGTGAGACGTGTCGCATAGATCAAGAATGACGCGGGCGATATCATGGATATCACCAAGGGTTATTTGGTCGTTTGGAATCGTTGCTCCTGTTACCACTCGATAGAGTTCGTGACTGTCAAATATGCGTGTCTTTTCTATCCTCTCTGCTATTTCCTCGCGCTCTTGTTTAGTTAGCATTGATGCTCCTTTTCAACTAGTTGCTTGTAATGTCTGATTGCTGCGTCAAAGTCACATTTACATTCATCAAGAGTTTGAGTTGTGACGTTTCTTTGACGGTATGCAGCCAAGCAATCATGCTTTGCACTCAAGGCTTGCAGATACAATTCATCAACTTTAAAATCCAGCTCATCTTTAGTTGGCGCTTCACAAAGTTCCACAATACGTTCTAAGAGCTCATCATCATTTCTCCAGCAAGGGAAACCTATAAGAACCTGTGTAATTTGATCCCAGACAAGTTCTTCTCCTTTGTGTTCTTTAGCTCTTTCTGCAATCTCTTGACGCTCCTGTCTAGTCAGCATTGCAAACCTCTTTCTCTTTGTCCTTGAGCCATGCGGCTAAAGCTCCAACAAGTCCATACGCGATTAGGGCATATCTAAAAGCCATCAGATATGCCACATTGTGCGGCTCAAAAATGCCCAAGCAGTCCGCTGTGAAGTAGACCAGCAAGGGCAGCAAAGCCACAAGAAATATTCTTTTGTTCATTTGTTATTCCTTAGAATGTAAGCCATAAAGGCTCAGAAGAATCCGTTTGTTAATGAGCCATCGTTTACCGGCTTTCTTGGCATACACCTCCCCTCGAGCGCACATCTTGCGCATCGTGGAGACCGGGACGCCTAGAAGTTGAGAAGCCTGTTCAACGGTTATAAGCTCGGTGTTTCGCAAGCTCTCCATAAGAGCTAATCAACGAGTGGAGCTGTACAGTAAGCGGTAACGCACCAGTCAAAGCCTTTCTGCGTCATCCTGGCATAAGGCTCATTAGATTTACCATCTCGGCGGGTACTCATGATCTGCACGAATCTACCTGTCTCAATTCCTCGCTTAGTAGGAGCGTTACTCCCCTGGCAAATCATTCCATCGGCACGGAGAAGCGCAAAGAGACGTTTGCGGTTCATGAGCGGATCGTACTGCGCAAGGTATCGAGCAGCGTCCGTGATTGTCATCGTGCCTTTAACATTGATAACCGTGTCATACACGCCAGCTTTTGGTGCGAGCTCGTCAATTCTGACACCCTGTTCAATAATAGTGGTGTCTTTCTCATAGAGCTGACGTTGCTGTTCTTTAAGCTGTGCATCCTTGCGTTGGATAGCTTCGTTTGCGACTAGGACCGCACGAGCGAGAAGGTCTTCGTTGCTCTCAGAACCATCCGTGACAATGTAACCACCAGAGCGTCGGATGGATGGAAGAATTTCATGCGTGACCCAGCGCTTAAACTCCCGAGCTTCTGGCTTTCGACTGCGCAAAACGAGATTGTAAAGACCAGCTTCAGAAACGATGAGCGGGTTTCGTCCGCCAGCAACCCCAATAGTATTGGGGTTCGTTTCGTCAACTTCATCATCGTCTAAAATTCTGCGAATTGTATCGGTTCTGATCTCTAAAACATCACAAACATCTTTAGCGACAAACCAAGGCTCACCATCAGATCCTTTGAGGGCTCTTAGCTCACCAAACTGTTGAGAGCTAAAAACCTGTATACTTGTATCGTCCATTTCAACTCCTTAAAGTTTTGGACACGCTCTCCCACGTTGCCGCGTGAGGAGGGCACTTTTATCTTGTTAATAAATAAGTCCCGCAAAGCAAAGAGCAAACACTGCTACACACAAACCAACGACGCTTGTCATCTTTGAGCAAGCAAAAATGCAGTAAACTGAAAACATAAGTGAGAGAACAGAAACCAAGCATGAAAGCATGCGAATTGGATGTTTTCTAATGGATGATTTAAGATCCCTACAAAAAGTAGCTACTTTTTCTAATGACATTTTGCCCACCTTTTTAAGGCTTCATTTGCTTCTTGATCCGTTTCAAAACTACCAAGAAACCAAAGATTTCCATTGTCTTCCCTGGCGTAATACACATCGTTAAAACAACTCTTTATGAGTGATGCTTTCTTAATACGCGATATTGTTGTGTGGGGCGGTTTGGCCTTTTCTGGTTCGAGCTTATGCTCGACTTTTGGCTCCCAGTGGTATGACCACGCTGAGCCAGTATTTTGAGGTATTGGCATAATCTACCAACCAACTAACTTGTTAGGACTAATATCTAAAGCCGTGGCAAGTTTAATGACAGTACGAAGCTCAGTTTCCTCTTCAGACTGAATGCCTCTTTCTAGTTTGCCAATGGTCGCAACAGCAACGCCTGCACGATCTGCAAGGTCTTTTTGAGTCAAACGTTTGCGTGCGCGGCAAACTCTAATATTTTCAGCAAGTTTGATGACCGTCATATATCTCCTTTCTTACAAAAGATAAATAGAAACTATGTGGAATTACCACTATCTGGTTTTCAAAGTTCATAATGTCCTTAATTTGGACAATTTATAGTGTAGGGACAAAATTTGGATAGTCAAGAAGTTTTTTCCAATATTTGGATTTTTTTGTGAAATAGTGTAATATCTCCAGTTAAAGGAGGTAATTCTAATGTCCGCTTACAATTTGCAGCTACGCTCTATTAGAAAGTCAAAGGGTTTAACAATAGGTCAGCTAGCAGATCTAATTGGTTCAACACAAAAAATAGTTGGCAATTGGGAACGTGGCACAACGGAAATAACGCTTGGTGACGCCCTACGCGTATGTAAAGCACTTGACTGCTCTATTGATGAGCTCGCAGGATGGGAAACCAATGATTCAATAAAAGCAAAAGAGGAAGCATACACCGCAGCAACTAAAAAGATACAAGAAGCAGTTGATATTATGCGTAATGGTGCTTAGTAATTGTTCAGTTCTCAAGGAACGCACGTTCCAATTTAGTGTTAATACCGGACAAAAACTGAGTCCGATATATAAAAGTTTGAAGGAATTGTGAAAGGGTTTGAGTAATGGCTGTTTATCAAGACAAGGCAAAGGACCGCATTAAAAAGGGTTTAAGGCGTATGACGACAATTGTCGAAAAGGGACGCACTGAAGACTTCAAAGAAGCTGACACTCGTAAAATTGTCTCAGACATTCTGTGTGAGTATCTCGGCTGGGATAGATTTGACAATGTCACAGCTGAGCAAATGATTGGCTCACGCTTTGCTGACTATGTTGTTCGCACATCAGATGAAGAGGTATTTGTCGTTGAGGTTAAGCAGATTGGGCTTAAGCTCAAGGAAACACACCTTAATCAAGCGCGTCAATATGCTGTTGACGAAGGTATTGACTGGATTATTCTTACCAACGGTGATGACTGGCAGGTCTATCGCACTAAGCTTGAAGGCAAAATCCCTGTAACAAAGCTGGTGTTTAGAGTAACTATCTCCGACAAAGAAACAGCCCCAGCACAGAAAACAGAGCTGCTTTATTTGCTCTCTGAAGAAGCACATCGCAAGAATGAGATTGATGACTATTACCAGAGACGCATTGCTCTCTCTGGAGAAAACCTTGCAGACCATATCATCTCAACCGAAGTCATTAATAAGCTGAGAGTTGCTATCAAGAACACAACAGGGCAGAACCTGAAGAATTCAGAAATTGCAGAAGCACTGGTGTCACGCCTGTTCTTACCTGAAAAGGTAACGGATGACAGCCGCAAAGCTATTGCAAAAATGAAGAAAGACGAACGCAAGAAGCCTGTTACAAAATCGAAAGCTGTGTCTGAGGAAGAGTAAATAGTCTTAATATAAAAGGTCTATTAAGGTTACAAAATTGTTAAGGGAATAATTGTTTTTTTAGTAATACTCTTTACATGCGTATACATGACATATATATTATTGGCAGTGATACGTCTCGTTGACATTCTACGGAACCGAGACCAAAAAGCGGCTGCCTACGTGTAGTCGCTTTTTTCTTTGGGAGAATATATGGACAAGCCTTTTCTTTCTATCAAGGAGCAGATAAAACTTTTGAATACCAGAGGAGTAAAAACCGATGATAACACATATAATTTATTGTTATCTGAAGGATACTACTCACTTGTAAACGGCTACAAAGACCCGTTTATTGATATGGAAAAAACGTCGAGCACAGGAACCGATACATACATAAGCGGCACCCATTTCGACCACATATATCAACTGTTTTTATTTGACAGAAAATTGCGTGGCATTACATTCCATTATTTAACTAAAGTAGAAGTAATGGTACGTACTATTTGTTGTTATACATTTTGTGAAAAGCATAAAGATCCTATGCCATATTTAGTACTGTCTAATTTTACTAGCCCTGACAGCTATCTACCAGGTAGAAAAAAGTTTAATGACGCTTACAGCAAGTTCCAAAACGTTATTAATAATATTTTGTATGGAAAATGTCATTATGACTTTGTGGCACACTATAAAGAAAATCATGATGAAATACCGCTTTGGGTTATTGCTAATGCTATGACTTTTGGAAATATTGAACATTTCTATGATCTAATGAAACCCAAAGAACAAAATAAGGTCTGCTCTAGGATCATTAAAGTCATTGGCCGTAAACCAAATCAAAAATATCTGTCTAGAAATAAGTTGCAGTCTAAACTAAATAAACTTGTAAAAATTAGAAATATTTGCGCTCACGATGAACGTCTGTATTGTGCAGAAGTTGGTAGAAATAAAACAACTTATGTCGAATGTTTGAATATATTAATTTCTTTGTTGTCAAAAGAAGACACCAAAGAATTTGCAGTTGAAGTTGCCAAATTGATTATCGAATACAGTACCAAAAACGAAGCATTAATTAGCGTGTTCTCTGACTGTGGATTATTAAAATTTGCTTCGAAGTGGATTGATTAAAACTTACCGCATAAAAAGAGGAGCTTCAAGCTCCTCTTTTTATATCGCTCGACGAAGCTGCAACACTTCCGCACCGTCTTTATGCGCATCATTAAGAGCTTCTCCGATGATTTTCCCTGCCTTTTGAATCTGCTCTAAATCTGTATCTGCATAGCGCATTGTCATATTAATATCACTATGGCCAAGAATATCCTGAGCACTCTTGATATCCATGGTTCTAACTGCAATCGTCGCATACGTATGTCTTAGATCATGAAAGACTGGCCGCCTTCCTTGTGTTCCGAGAAGTCCCCACTCTTCCGAGTGTCTCTTCCACCATGCGGTCACTCGCTCTGGCCTGAGATACTCACCAGAAAAATCACCTAAAACGTACATCTCTTCATTAAACGCAATTCCCATCAGCATGCAGTCTTCAATGTACTTAGTGCGCCACTGCTTAAGAATATCTACGAGTGGGGCTGGGACAGGCACCGTTCTGGTTTTACCGTTTTTTAAGCCTTTGACATAGGTCTTGCCCCCGTCGTATGAGATAGCGCGACAGAGATGTGCTGTGACATCTTCTACTTTGAGCTTCACATCCTTCCACTGAAGCCCGCAACACTCCTCGCGTCTCATACCAGTAAAGTACGCCAAATACGTTGCAATAACCATGGGAGAAAGCTCTAGAGCAGCAAGCATAACTTGAAGCTTCTTGCGGGAAGGTTCGTCCAAAGGATTTGGCGTCGCAAGATGTCCCCTTGGAGCCTTAATTGAAGCGCATGGGTCATATTGCAGATCTCTAATTGCCACAGCATGGCGTGTACACTGGCGTAAGCCATTGAAAGCCTTCTTGATGGTGTTTGCTGAGTAGTTGGAGTCATAAAGCCAGGACACATACATCTCAACGTCTGTAATAGTAAGGTCCTGTAAGCGTTTCTCACCAAAGAAGAGATCTATGTATCGAATACTATTCTTGTAAGACGTATAGGTGCGGCGTTCTATTTGCTGCGTGGCCACAAGGCTCTTAAAGTAATTGAGACAGTATGTGTACGCCGAACAATCAAGCCTTGTTGCTTGACTCTGTTCAACAATCTCAACAAACCCCGCATCCTTAACCCATTTCTCAGCCTCGAGCATGGCGGTCTTTTTTCCTCGACCAGATTTATCCGATGGAGCACTCAAAGAGTGGTGCTTCTCATGAATAAGTCCATCTGCTCCACGATACCTCACCCTTGCTTGCCAAACCTTGCCACGCAATCTGACTGAGATATTCATGCCGTTTCTCCTTAACGTGCAACAAGTTGGTTGGAGGCGCTGCCTCCAAACTGCCTCCAAACTGTATGGATTGTTTTACTATACACACCGGACAAAAACTTGTTTTTGCAGGTTGTAACGGCATTTATTGAGCGTAACGAAACATAATGAGCGGTAGAAAACATAACTTCTAAACCGCAGGTCGCGCGTTCGAATCGCGCAGGAGGCACCAGAAACTCCAGGTAGATGGCTTGCCGTCTACCTTTTTTGTTAGGCCAATACTACAGCCGCCCCCTTTTTGCCCCCAAACTGTATGACTACTGTAAAAGTAGAATACCTGTTCGAATAAAAGTTTTAACTATCTAGATAGGCGATTTTTGCATAAACACTTGCCAATATGCAGGAAAACTAATCAAGAAATTGATGTATCAAATGAGAGGTGCTGTTTTGGGTAAAAAATCCGTTTAGTTGGAGTTTATTTTTGGTCTTCGAAGTTTTGGCACTTACGTTTACCCAGCTCAGAAATTTTGTACTAATTTCCACAATTTTGTCCACGCAAAATTGCTGGTAGATGGCTTGCATAGAAACTAAGCATTTTTGGATACTCCAACTAAACGCATTTTTTACCACTTTGCCGCCGAATGGTACTCTATCGCTGAAAAATTTCACTAGGACGCACAAAAATACCCGTTCGATTCCACGAAATAGAATCGAACGGGTACTTGGTCAACGAAAATGATGCGTGCACGACTGCACGCCAGATATTACAGCAGGTACTCTGCAATCTGGACAGCGTTAGTTGCGGCGCCCTTTCTGATTTGGTCACCGCAGCAGAAGAATGTCAGTGCATGAGTGTCCTTATCAGCAGAGAGATCCTCGCGAATACGACCAACATAAATGAGGTCCTGGTCGGAGGTATCAAGAGGCATTGGGTACTGAAGCTCTGCAGGGTTGTCCACAACCTTAATGCCTGGTGCGTCTTCAAGAATAGCGCGAGCCTCATCTGGGCTCAAAGGACGCTCGAACTCAACAGTGATGGACTCAGAGTGAGAGCGCATCGTTGGAACACGGACGCAGGTGCAGTTAACGCGCAGCTCAGGAAGGTGCATAATCTTGCGACCCTCGTTTTGCATCTTCATTTCCTCAGAGGTATAGCCAGCCTCGTCAAAGCCACCAATCTGTGGAATCAGGTTGACTGCCAGCTGGTATGCAAAAGGAGCAGTCTCGGTTACTTCCCTACCTGCAACAACATCAGCCATCTGGTTCTTCAAACTGGTAAGACCAGGAAGTCCAGCGCCAGATGCAGCCTGATAGGTAGAAGCAATAAT
>OKVI01000419.1_pt1 | contig 32575 bp, 20 predicted proteins | sample 1607001 | NCBI WGS metagenome assembly OKVI01 (sample SAMN03281018, study PRJEB24777) | human gut metagenome | isolation source: fecal sample PR128 from 1 month old male Malay infant, vaginal delivered...
AATGAATCCTTTCCAAAGCCAATTGTATTACTAATGACTTCTTTTCTCAATATAATCCGTAGGATGCTTAACGCTTTTGCATCATGACCTTGACATCGGGACAATCCCGCGTGAAACCAATCTCTGCCTTTGCGCTCATCAGCTGGGGAGCTCACGGTCACACTCATGCGTCGCAGACCACGAGCCTCACGCGCCTCCTCATTCCACATCTGTGTTAACAACATGTGTTAATCGCATGCATCGCCACCATGATTCCCCAATGATTCCAAGGGTTCCCCGGTCTCACTATTGTTTCTTCCCTAAAACGGCCTCAATCATCGGCACCTTCCTGGTAGCCACCACCACCTCCCTGACCGGCAACGCCTCGTTCGGCGTGCTTTCCATCGCCGTCCTGCTCGTCGCGGCGCTGGTCTTCCTGCTGCTGCAGAAAGACCCGACGCGAAACTAACTAATTTGCGACGCGCAATCAGCGCTCGCGATAATTCTTGAACAGTTGGATGGCGGTGGCCGCGATTCCGCACAGCACGCCGCCGATAGGCCATGCGACCCAGAACATGCTTGTAACGCCGGTCGACCAATCACCGCGCAGAGCAGCTGGGCTCAGGAACAGCAAGCACAGGCCAATCAGCGTGGCTATCATCATGATGATGCCGCATACCGCGCCGGTCAGTTTGTCGTAGAAATCCTGCTCGCCCGCATGCTCCTTGCGGTCGTCCTCGGCCGCTTTGTTGTATGCATTGATATTGAGCAGACTGTATCTCATGCCGCAGTAGACAAACCCGAAAACACCGGACGCACAGAGCAGCAGAAAAATCGCGTTGGGCCAGCCATCGGAGACGCCGAGCATGTCATCGGTATACACCGTCACCGCAATGCCAATCAGAATAGCCGAGATGCCACCGACGATGCCGATTACCAGCAGCCGCAATTCTCGGCTGCGGTCCTCCCCGGTGTAGAAATCTTCTACGTATGGGTGACGCCGTTTGAAGTCAGTATGCGACAGACCTCCTGGAATCAGCATCGCCAGCCCCGCAATCACACCCACGCAGACGCACAGAAACGTCAGAAAATCGTTGAGCGGCGTCGCTCCGAGAATGGAATTGCTGGAATCGAACAGGTTGCCGATGCCAACCCCGGCGATAATCGCAGCAACACCGCCGGCAATCAGCAGCGCGAATCGGCGGCGATGTTCATCGTAGCCAGTGATATCCTGCGCAAGCTCCGCGATAGGAGCGATTATGCCCGCCGTTTTGGAAGAAGCGGCTAAAGGCGATGCCGTCTCAGCCGAGGAGTCAACATTCGACGAACCGGCCGCAGAAGCCGACGCGGCAGGCCGACTCACATCGCCAAGTACCAGATCATCAAGCGTGCAGCCGAACAGGTCGCAGATCATAAGCAGCTTGTCCATCTCGGGATAGGCCTTTTCGGATTCCCATTTCGAAATGGCCTGACGCGAGACGCCGAGCAACATGGCCAATCGTTCCTGGGTCAGGTTGCGTTGCGCACGTAGGTACTGCAGGTTAGCGCGAAAACTCATTGGAATGTCCCTTCATACGTAATCTTTATCATGTCATGTTCGGCCGATGGCCCCACTATGGCATGCCGTCCATGTCACCCGCCACCATCTTTGGGTTGCAATCGCCGGTTATTCGAGCGCAACCACAAGTTGCATCGGCGGAATTCCGCCATTCCGTTGACCTGAGCAGCTTTAACATCGCACTCCACGAGACCGAAGCTTTTCCAGCTATGCGAGGGCAGCTTGTCTCACCTGCCACCACGAATCCGCCTCGACCCACGTACACATCTGTGTACAGCAGCGCTCGCAATCGGTTACCTACGACCCATATGATTTGCTGAGCGACCGCAAAACACGCAATAGCCGAGACAACACCGGCAGCGTTAAAGCTTAAGGCAACTACTTGCCCAATAGTCCGGAAATCTGGCCGATGATGTCAGCGGGCAGTCCTGCTTGTTCGGCAATGGACCCGAGGTCCAGATTGACACCCTGCTCCTGAATTGTGCCAGCAACCTGACTGATCTGGTCGGCGGAGATGTTTTCCTCCGCCAGCGCCTGCAGCTCGTCAAGTTGGTCGGCGTTCAAATGGTCGCCGACGACCTGTTGGATTTCACCCAACTGATCGGCATTGAAATGCTCACCGATTACCGCCGGCAAATCACCAATCGAACCGAGATTGAAATTCCCACCAAGCACATTGCCTAGATTGTCTGCGGCAAAATTTTTCAGGCTATCGAACAGTCCCACATGTGCCACTGGTACTGCTTGTTCAGCAACTGCTGCAGAGCATCGCACAGATTCTGCATCAATCGCCGCTCTTCGGCAGACAAGTCCCGCGTCTTACGCATCACAGCCCACGCCATCAGCCGCCGAAAAACTGGCATTGGTATCAGCTGAAGCCGCCGCTTCCACGTGCGTTGGTTCTCAACCATGCTCATCAATTCGTCGCGAGCCTCTTGACCCATACCCCGAGCCAGCGAACACGTATTGGACAACCAGTCCCTCGATGCGTTCGGGATGGAACTTCGCCACGATTTGCGCGATCACGCCACCCAGCGACTGCCCAACCAGCCACACATGCTTATCCAACCCGTCCAGCAGGCTAGCGACGGCCCGCGCAAGCTCGGCGTTCATGGTGAACTGCTCCTGATAATCAAACGTAATGACCGAATAATGCTCAGCGAATCGCTCGAAATGCAGATAGAACAGGTCGGGCAGCCCGATGCCGCCTGGCAACAGCACAACCGTAGCGCGGGCGACGGGATTGCGATAGTACCGATATGAGAATTCCGCGCCGCCCGGCAATTGCATGGTTTGTTGCGAGTATCGCGCGCAGAACGAGGCAAGATTACTCATTGCCGATATCCCTTTCGATTGGGGCCTCACACAAAATCGCGTCTCTCACTAATTGCGTGAGCCAACATGACTCCGATTGCGGGAGCGCAACACCGGTAGCGCCACTAATGCAGACATAGGCGTCCGGCAAATGGGCCAGATGGGCAAATGAGCACAACAAAAAAACTCAGCGTACGTTCTTCCAGACATCGCCGAAAATAGTCCGGGAAATCGTACGTTGAGGGACCGAATGCCCAAGGGGAAGCAAAAACGCTCGCAGTATATAGCTAGCGAGCGCGAATCTCAGGTGGGCGATGTAGGAATCGAACCTACGACCCCTTCGGTGTGAACGAAGTGCGCTAGCCGCTGCGCCAATCGCCCGAGGCAGTGATGAAAAAACCGGCAGTCACCTGCCGGCAATCCATCAAGTGGGCGATACAAGATTCGAACTTGTGACCCCTTCCGTGTCAGGGAAGTGCGCTACCACTGCGCCAACCGCCCGGGTCATTCTCCAGCCGAATCAATCGCGATTAATTGGCCTTTCGAGAGCGGACAACGGGACTCGAACCCGCGGTCTCAACCTTGGCAAGGTTGCGCTTTACCAACTAAGCTATGTCCGCATTCGTCACCCTCACAGGCAACAGATGTTAAAGATACGCGCTCCGTTGGAGAAATGCACCTGCCCTGCGTGTCCCGCGGGTTTTCGGGCTTTGCGGCCAATCACCGAGTCCGCCCATGAACGTAGTTCGCCGTAGCCGCATACAGCAGCCATGCGGCGGGCATGGCCAGCATGGACAACGGATAGAACCATTGAATCGGCGCATTGCCGTACAGCAGTCCGCCAACAATCGGCCCCAATGACATGCCCAAATCGATGCCGGCGTAATACGTGCTGTTGGCGATGCCGCTGCACACAAACAAGTGGCCAAATGCGACGTTGGCCACGATTTACTGAGTAATGAGCGTGTTCCACGCCCGCAGCCACCGATTCTTCGCTTAAGGCGAAGTGGTTGTCAGCGCGGCAACTGCACAATGAGAGCGTTACCAACAACCAATGCAAACCCGCCGGCAGCCGTAGCCGCCGCCCGCAAGGCCGTGGTTGAGGCCGACGGCGTGTGGATCTTCTCCCCCGAATACAACTACAGCTACCCGGGCGTGCTCAAGAACCTGCTCGACTGGCTGCCCCGCCCGCTGGAGCCGTTCCCGGCCGAGTCCGCTTCCGTGATGGTCGGCAAGAAGGTCGCCCTGTCCGCTGCCGCCGGTCAGTCCGCCGGCGCCGGCAAGCTCACCAAGCTCAATGAGGTGCTGGGCTTTGGCAAGACCGAACTGCTGCCCACCGGCAAGCAGGTCGGAGTGGCTCTGGCTCCCGAGGCTTGGGGGCACCGGCAAGCTCACCCTGTCCGATGAAGACGAGGCGCGTCTGGCTGCCGAGGCTGACGCCTTCCTCGCGCTCGTTGCAGAGTAGTTCATACTCGCAATAGCCGAGCCCAATAATCTTTCAGAACGTAAAAATCCCTCCGGTTCCTCTGACCGGAGGGATTTCTTATACGTCATCGATTACGCATAGATTCAATGGCGGCAATGTCACCGCCGCCAAGGGTTAGCTCATGCGATAATCAATGCCCTCCGAGACAGTGACGCCCAATCACGACGTGAAATTGCGAGTTTTTCTTTAGCGAGAGGCATCTCAGCCTGATCAAGCGACTGGACACATGCCCATCTTCGTTCAAAGAGGTACATTTGAGACTTTGCAGAAAGCTATCTGCCTTCAAAGGGGTATTGAAACTCTGATATCGCAAGTATGAGCGTTGATATTCCAACGAAGATACTCGCGGTCTCGCAGTCTAGGTACCTCTTTGAAAGCAGATGACATTCTGCAACCAGGTGAATGTATCCCTTTCAAAGCCGAAAGCCACTCACCTACCACCAAAAATAGGCATACTCCTTCTTTGGAAAGCTGATTTAGAGGTCTGAAAATATCTATCTCCATTTCGAGAGGCGGATGCGAACCATTCCGAAGGTCTATCTCCGTTTCAAGGGGCTGATCATCCTATGCACCACGAGTATCAATGGCATAACGTCAACGCCATTCCGCCGTTTTTGCGTCTTGTCTACTTGGGCAACAACCCCTTGAAACGGAAGTAGGCTTCCGGCGAATGTCAAATCCGCCCCTTGAAGTGCGAGAAGCCCCTCCTTCACGGAGGGGCTTCTCGCACTTTGTTAATTTTTTTCTCACTGAGGCTGTGTCAGTGAGAAAAATATGCGAGGCCGCTCCCCTCAACCGAGGGGAGCCAGGGGATATCAGGCCTCGTAGTAGCCGTCGGCACCGAGACGGGCGTCCGGGTTGAGGAGCATGGCCTTTTCGACCTCGTGGTGGTCGTAACCGCGGTGATCCTCGTGGAAGCGACGGTTGTCAATCGGCTCATAGAGCGCGGCGCGACCCATCATGCCTTCCTCGAGGTGACGCTGGCCTGCAGCCAAGCGCGCGTTGGCACGCTCACGCCAGGCTTCCAGCGCGGCCTCGCCATCGGCCTTGGCCACGGCGGCCTCGAAGGCACCGGGGTGAACCAGCGCCACGAAGCCGGAGACGTGTCCGAAGCCGAGCGAGGTGGCCAGACCGGCCTTGACCGGGCGACCAGCGGTCTCACGACCGAACTCGTCCTCGCCGCCGCCGATGCGCAGGGGCTTCCTGACCCAGACCATATGGTCGTCGCGCTGGAGTTTCGGATCCACGCAGTCGAGCGACGCGTTCGCCGGAATCACGCCGGACTTGAACAGCTGCGTCAGACCGTTGACCTGGAAGATGCAGGCACCGCCCTTGGCGTGGCCGGTGAGCGTCTTCTGGGAGATCACGAACAGCGGGTTGCCGTCGGTGCGGCCGATGGCGTGGGCCAGCGTGTTGTGCAGCTCGGACTCGTTCGGGTCGTTGGCGTTGGTGGACGTGTCGTGTTTGGAGACCACGGCGATGTCATCGGCCGAAACACCGAGCTTGGCCAGATCGCGCACGAGCTTGGAGTCCTTGCCTCCCATGCCGGCAGCCAGAGCGCCGAGGCCCGGAGCCGGAATCGAGGTGTGGGCACCATCCGCGTAGGAGTGGATGAAGCCGACCACGGCCGCAACCGGCAGGCCGAGCTTTTCGGCGATGTCACCGCGGGTCACGAGGATCGTGCCGCCGCCCTGGGATTCCAGGAAGCCACCACGGCGACGATCGTTCGCGCGGCTGAAGAAGCGCGCGTCAATGCCCTTGCCGTACATTTCCTCCGAGTTGGCGGTGGCGTTCATGTTGCCGAAGCCGATCACGGATTCCACGCCGATGTCGTCGATCGCACCGGTGACCACGAAGTCGGCCTTGCCGAGGGCGATCTTGTCGACGCCCTCTTCAAGGGAGACGGCCGCGGTGGCGCAGGCGGAGACAGGCTGGATCATGTTGCCATAACCGCCGATGTAGGACTGCATCACGTGAGCCGCGACCACATTCGGCAGGGCCTCCTGCAGGATGTCGGTCGGAATCTCGTGATTGAGGAAGCGGTCGAGGTACAGCTTGCGCATCGACATCATGCCGCCGAAGCCGGTGCCCTGGGTCGAAGCCACCAGCGAGGGGTGGATGGACTCGAGGATTTCGGCCGGGGTGAAGCCGGCGCCCAGATAGGCGTCCACGGTGGTGACGATGTTCCACAGGGCGATCTTGTCGACATCGCCGACCATCGAAGCGGGGATGCCCCAACGGGTCGGGTCGAAGCCCTTCGGGAACTGGCCGCCGACCGTGCGGGTCATGGTGGCGCGGCGCGGCACGCGGATCATCGAGCCGGCGTGGCGGGTCACGTTCCATTCGCCGGATTCCTCATCCGGGGCGATGGTGGTGTGCGCCTCGTCCAGCTTGACGTATTCGGCGGCGACATCACGGGTCGGCACGGAGAAGGTGACGTCGTGGTCCAGGAAGACCTCGGCCTCTTCTTCGTCGGCGCCGTCCTTGTAGTCGTCGCCCATGCCCTCCTCGAACGGGCGGATACCGGAGCGAGCCACGACCTCATCGTGGTAGCGCTCGGCGATGTCCTCTTCGGGCACCAGGTTGCCGTCGGTGTCGTACCAGCCGGGCTTCGGGCTGTCGGCCCAAGTCAGCAGGCCCATGTTCCATGCAAGTTCGAGCACTGCGCCGGCGCTCAGGTCGACGGTGCCGTCCGGGTGGATGCCGAGTTCGGCCTGAGTGCGCGTACGACCGGAACCCCACGGGCCCAGCTCACCGACGGAGACGATGACGATTTCGTCCTCCGGGCGGGCGGTGACGTTCTGCCAATCGGCAAGGTCGACCGGGGCCTGCTTGGTGACAATCGGGGTGGGCAAAGCCTTGAGAGTGGAGCCTGCGGCGCCGCCCTCCGGCTTCTCTCCCCCAATCGCAGCCTTCTCAGAGGAAGCTTCCTTCTCCGCATCGGCCATGGCCTCCGCGCGCAACGCCTTGATGTCGATGGGCTCGGAGCCGAGGCCACCGGTCAGATCCACGTCGAGCGGAGCTTTGAGGGCCTGCTCGCGCGATTCGGCGGTGCACAGGTCGAGCAGTTTGGCCGCGATCTGCGCGGTGGAGTAGGTGTGAATGCCGTGGCGCTCGACGACGGCGACCAGCGGGTCGTTGCCGCCCATAAGGCCGGTGCCACGCACCCAGCCAATCTTCGGGTGAGCGAAGGTGACGCGGCTCGACCACACCTTTTCGGCGCGGGCGCGGTTGACGATGGCGTCGAAGGCGCTCTTGACCTCGCCGTAGGCACCGTCGCCGCCGAACACGCCGCGGTTCGGGGAACCGGGCAGCACCACATGCAGCTTGTGCTGCACGTTGGTGTCGGCACCGATGTGGCTGAAGCCGGCGATGGCGCGTTCCACGCCCCACAGCATCAGTCGGGCCTGCGACTCGAACAGGTCGCCGGAGTCGGCAAGCGTGCCGTGAACCGGCGGTGCGGCGAACGGGAAGAACAGGGTCGGCTCCCACGCGGGCTTCAAGATCGTGGTGGTGGCACCAGAGGTCTTCTTCTGCTCGTGGCCCACCCAGTCGACCAGCGCGTCAACGTCGCGATAACTGGAGAGGTTGGCTGGAACCAGCCACAGCTTGGCGTTGCCGGTGGCGTGCTCGCGGTACGCCTGCTTCGCCCAAGCCTTGATGGACGGCTTGAAGCTGTGTGAGGTGGCCACCACGGTGGCGCCGCCTGCAAGCAGGCCTTCGACCACCTGAGCGGCGATGGAGTTCGGGCTCACACCGGTGACAATGGCGATGTCGTTCGCGTAGCGGGAGGCGTTCTTGTCGGAAGTAACGGATTCGAGGGCTTCGGAAGCGGCCTTCTGGAAGGCGGCCTTGAGCTCATCGTTGTTCGACTTGTCGGCGAACCACTGGGCTTCGGCGGCGATGGTCTTGCCAAGGCCAATGAAGCTGCCGTTCAGAGCGGCGGGGTCGTTGTCGTAGTAGGCACGGGCGAGGTCTTCGCGGGCGGAGGCCCAACGGTCATCGAAGAGGATGGCCTTGTTGGCATCAAAGCGTGGAGCGACCTGCTTGGGCCAGTCGGAGCCGAGCTCGGCTTCGACCGCGGCCACCACGGCGGCATTCTCGTCCTCGGATTCCTCCGGAGCCGGAGCGGCCACGCCGAGCTCGTTCAGCACGAAGCGGGCGGTGGCGGCAAGCACGCCGTTGGAACCGGTGACCTTCTCGGCGAAGGCGTCGAGTGCGGCGGAATCGACCACGGCACCGCCAGCGGCACCACCGGCGGACGGCAGAGCCACGGCAACGCCCTTAAGCTGGGCGACCACTTCAACAGCGGCGTCGATCAGCTTGTCGGCTTCCGGCTTGTTCTGCACGGCAGCGGTCGGCAGCTTGGCCAGGTCACCGCCACGGGAGCTGGAGCCCTCGCGGGTATCGAGCAGCAGTGCGGCAAGCACGCTGGCCACCCAGCCTTCGCCGAGCTGCCACACGTTGGCCACACGGTCGCGAATGTACTGCTGCTTGACGCCGGCGGCACCGAACAGCGAGCGCAGACGATCGCGCAGTGCCTCGGAGAGCACGGCACCGAACGGCTTGTAGTTCGGGGCGGCCTTGTTGACGATTTGGGCGAGCTTGTCGAGCGTCGCCTCGGCGGCACCGTCCACGCTGGCCACGCCCAGCTCGGAGCTGATGTCCATGAGCAGCTGGTTACGGCGAGAGGAAACGCCGTTGGTCAAGGTATCGGTGGTGTCGTTGCTGCCGATCTGGTCAAGACGAACCTTGGCGGCGTATGCCATGAGGACGCCGATGCCATCGGAGGCTTTGAAGGGCAGGTCGGCGACGGCGGCACCGGACGGGGCGCCGGCGGGAGCGGCAGAAACCGGAGCGGCCGGTGCGGGAGCAGCGGCAGCAGCCGGCGCTGCGTCAGCGGCTGCGCTCGAGCCAAGCTTGGCGACGGTGGAACCGCCGGCGGGAGCGGTTTCGACCGGAGCCGCGGTCTCTTCCGGCTCGTCGTCGGGAACCAGCGAATCGGTGTCGGTCATGTAGACGCGGCCCTCATCGCGGCCGACGTTGTAGACCACCGTGTCGTTGCCGGCGAACTCGGGCAGACGCAGGGTCTTGGCACCGAGGTTGGCGAGCGTCGGGGCGTTGCCGAGGCCGACTTCGACGTACTCTTCGACGCCGAGGCCGCCCTGTGCGCGCTTGCCGAACAGCAGCGCCTGGGTTTCGATCCAGCGCACCGGGGAGGCGAACTGCCAGGAGAGCAGCTCAGTGAGCAGCAGTCGGCCGAGCTTCTGGTCATCGGCGGCGTAGGAATCCCACACGGCCGGGTCGTCCAGTGCGGCCTTGATACGCTCGGAAGGCACGACTTCGAGGATCTTGGCGGCGAATTCCTTGGTCATCTCGAACGGCGAAGCCACGAGGTTCGGAATGTAACGTCCCACCAGACGGCCACGGTAGTCGATGTAAGCGGGCAACAGCGCGTCGAGCTTGTCGCGGAATTCCGGCACGCCCTTGCGCAGCAAGGTGGAGTGGAACGGCACATCAATGCCGGGCACCAGCATGAACGCGGGTTTGCCGCCGAATGCGGCCACGCGACGGGCGGAATCGGCCTTCAGCGCCTTGAGACCGGCGATCGTGCCAGCGATGGCGTACTGCTGGCCGGCGAGGTTGTAGTTCACGATCTCCAGGAACTCGCCAGAGGCCTTGGCCACGGATTCCACGTATTCCTTGACGTGAGCGTCGTCCACACCGAACTGGTTCGGGCGCAGGGCACCCATGCGGTAGTTGGAGCGGCCCTGGGCGTCACGCTCGATGAGGTGGTGCATGGTGGAACCACGGTGGAACACGAGCTCCAGTACGGTTTCCAGCGGAATCACGTCGGCGAATGCGGACAGTGCGTTGTACTCGCCGAGCGAGTGGCCGGCGAAGTAGGCGGGCCAGATGTCGGCGCCGGCTTCGCGCAGGCGCGCGGTCTGGGCAAAAGCAACCGTCGCGAGCGCCACCTGCGTGAACTGCGTCAGGTTGAGCAGGCCTTCGGGGTGACGGTAGGTCACGCCGTTGGCGGTGAGCTCCTTCGGGTTATCGCGCACGAGGCCCAGAATCGAGAAGCCGAGCTTGGAGCGGGTGAGCTTGTCTGCGCGCTCCCACACGTCGCGGGCGGCGGCGGACTTGGCGCGCTCGTCCAGAACCATGCCCTGCTTCTGAATGCCCTGGCCGGGGTAGACGAAGGCGGCGCGCGGCGCGCGGACCAGTGCGGTGCCGCGGGAGACGAGCTGGCCGTCGATGCGGCAGGTGACTTCGAGGGTCATGCCGCCGTGGCGCACCTTGCCGACGCGCTCGACGGAGATCTCGACGGTGTCGTCGAGCTGGACCATGCCGTACATGTTGTAGGTCCAGCCGGCGATCTCGTAGTGGGCACCCTTCTCGTCGGTCGCCTGCACGGCGTGCTGGGCGGTGGCGGACAGCCACATGCCGTGCACGAGCGGGGCGGCCAGGCCGGAGATGCGAGCGCCACGAGTGGAGGTGTGGATCGGGTTGAAGTCGCCGGAAGTGCGGGCGAAGGCGGTCATGTCGTGTGGGGCGACGACCTTCACGCGGCGCAGCAGACGGCGCGGAGTGGCCTGCACTACTTGCAGGCCGCGCGAGGAGGCGGACAGTCCAGTGGACTGTCCGGCGACGGAGCCATCCGCTTCCTTATTCAGGAGGGCACCACCATACTCGGGGGCGTCTGCAGGCAAAGCATCGGAGTAGACGCGGCCGCGGATCGCGAAACGCTCGGTTTCGCGGGCAAGCGGCGTGCCGTCGGCGGCGGTGTGGGTCACGTGGATGGTGACCACGCGGCCGGAGGCGGACTCGAAGTAATCCTCGGCCCAAGACTTCAGGGTGATGGTTTCGCCGGTGTGCTTGAGCAGGTCCTCCTCGTTCACCTCAAGTTCGATGAGGTGGTCGAGGTGGACGGCGTTGAGCAGGCCTTCAATCACCGGGTAGCCCTTGACGTACACGGAGCCGAGCGCCGTGTAGATTGCCGGCCAGGCAGGGCCGACCAGCGCATCGGGGGCGATGCGGCTGGGCTGCAGGGTGGTCGGCAGAGCGGCGCCAGTGGCCGCTTCGTGGTCGAAGCCGAGGTTGGCGGATAGGGTGTAGGTTGCGGTTGCGGTACCGAACGGACGCTCGTCAGAGGTCTTGTCGTCAAGCTGCGGCATCTCGGTGAGCTTGTCGCCGGTGATGGCGGTGTTGCCGATGCCTGCGGTGGCGGCGAGCATCGCGTAGACGTCCGGAATCAGGCGTTCGCGGTCCACGACCGGCACACGGCCGGGCTCGGTGCCTTCCACGATGAGCGGGATGACGATATCGCGCACGGCGTGCTTGGAGGTGCCGCCGTCCGGGTCGTTGTCCCAGTAGGTGTCGAGGTGGATGTCCAGATCGTACTTGCCGGCCGCGGCGTCAAACGCGCGGATTTCGTAGTACTGGTCGCCCAGGGCGGTGCCGTAGGCCGGGTTGTCGGTGATGTGGCCGACCCAGGAGATGTTCGGGGACTTGCGGATGAAGTCTTCGGCGCTGGTGGCCTCGCCAAGTGCGGCGAAATCGTCGTTCTCAGCGGCATCGGCGGCTTGCTGTTCGTCCTGCACGCGCTTGATGGCGGCGGTTTCGAAGCGGCCGAGGATGTCGGCGATCGGCTCGTCGATGGTGGTGATGCCGGCAACGGAGATCGGGCCGGGGATGGCACGCACGGAATCGGCGGAGTAACGCTGGTCTTCGGACTGCCAGAGCTGGTCCTGTCCCCACCAACGCAGCAGATCGTTGTCGATGACCGGCACGAACGGCATGGGCTTGGGGTATTCGCGCACGAGCACCGGGAACCAGGCCACGTCGGCCGGGACCACCTTGAGTTCGGCGGTCTGCGGGTAGGCCAGAGCGAGCTTTTCCAGCGCGGGGGCCGGATCGGCGAGAATGCCGTCGCGGGTCAGCAGGCCGGCGGCAGCGGCCTCATCGGCAGAAACGCCGTCGGCGGCGAACAGCTTGGAGGTGAACTCGCCGGAGTCGGTGTCGTTCGCACGGGCTTCGATGCGCTGCAGCAGATGCTGGAATCGGTCGGCGTAAGTCGGGTCGGCCCACGGGAAGGCGAGTTCGGCGAAGCGCTGTGCCCACTCGAGGTAGGTCATGGAGGCCAGATCGCCGAAGTAGGGCTTGGCGGTCTTGTTCAGGGCCTCGATGATTTCCTTGCGGCGGGAGTCGAGCTCCTCGGGGTGCTTCATCACGCGCACAAGCAGGCGGCCGCATTCGGCGGAATCGTTCTCGAGCTCGTAGATGTCGGCATGCAGGTGGCTCAGTCCTGAGGACATGCCACCGACCGACTTGCCGGAAGGCACCCAGTGGGCGGCCTGCGGGGCGAACACATCATCGGACTTGGCGTCGGCCGGAATGCCGGGCGTCTTGACGAGCATCTGCTTGACTTCGGGGCTGGTGTGGGCTTCCTTGGCGGTCATCGCAGCGGTGCCGATAAGCACGCCGTCGACCGGCATGTCCGGCAGACCGTAGGCGTGGGCCCACTGGCCGGAGATGTAGTCGGCCGCGCGTTCGGGGGTGCCGATGCCGCCGCCGGCGACCAGCACGAGGTTGTCGCAGGCGCGCACTTCGGCGTAGGTGGCGGCGAGCAGGTCATCCAGGGCTTCCCAGCTGTGGTGGCCGCCGGCCTCGCCGCCTTCGACCTGAATCATGATGGTGATGGGGGCCACGGCCTTGGCGATGCGCACGACCTGACGAATCTGGTCGACGGTGCCGGGCTTGAAGCTCACGTACGGCAGACCATCGGCCTGCAGGTTCTTGATGAGTTCCACGGCCTCGTCCAGCTCGGGGATGCCGGCGGAAACGACCACGCCGTCAATCGGAGCGCCGGAAGCACGCTTCTTGGGCACGATGCGGGAGGAGCCGAACTGCAGGTTCCACAGGTAGCGGTCCATGAACATCGCGTTGAATTCAACCGTGCGGCCTTCCTCAAGCTCGTCTTCGAGGGCGGCGATGTGGCGGTCGAACACTTCGGCGGTCACCTGGCCGCCGCCGGCGAGCTCGGCCCAGTAGCCGGCGTTGGCGGCTGCGGCCACGATTTCCGGCTCCACGGTGGTGGGGGTCATGCCGGGCAGCAGCACCGGCGGCTTGCCGGTGAGCTTGGAGAACTTGGTGACCAGCTTGGCGCCGGCCGGGGTTTCGATGACGCGCGGCGCGAGTGCCTTCCAGTTCTGGGTGCGCTCGGGCTCGCTTTCCAAGGTGGAGAGAGCGGAACGTTCGGACAGCGTGGTGGCTTCGACCACGCCGATGCCGGTGCCCTGCACCAAGTTGCCGATCAGCTTGCCAAGCGTGTTGCCGGGACCAAGGTCCACAATCCACAGCTTGGCCGGGTCGGCGGCGTTGAACAGCGCCTTGACGCGGGCATTCCAGTCCACATGGTTGAGCAGCACTTCCTCAGCGAGTGCGCGGGTGCGATCCTGGTCAAAGCCGCAGGCGCCAGCCCAAGACACGGTCTGCTCAACAGCTTCGGCCATGAGCGGAGAATGGAAGGGCAGGGTGACTTCGAGGTATTCGAGAGTGGGGTTGAACACAGTGCCGCCGTGGAGCTTCTGTTCACGCAGCTTGGCCTGGTGCTTGTGCTCGCGCTCGGCTTCGAGGGCGAGTGCTGCCAGGTCTTCCGGGTAGCCGGAAAGCACGTGGTGGTTGTCGGAGTTGGTGACGGCGATGGAGATCGGGCCTCGGGCGTTGTTCACGCGCTTGACCAGAGCCTCAACCTGTTCGCGGGTGGCGCCCTTGACGGAAAGCATCGGGCTGGCCTCGCCGTACTTGGGGTTCAGGCCCAGTTCGCGCATGCGGCGAGTGCCGGCTGCACCGATCAGGGCGGCGACGGCCAGAATCTCGTCGAGGGTCTTGCCGGCGGCTTCGATGGAGCCGGCGGCCTCGATGGCACGGGTCATGTGCACGGCGAGCACGCCCTGGGAGTGGCCGAGCACGGCAACCGGCTTGGCGGCGGCCACACTGTAGCCAAGGTGTTCCAAGTCGAGCAGGGCGCCGAGCTGGGTCAGGGCCACGCCTTCCACGGATGCGGTGGCGTCGGCTGCAGCGCTGAGGCGGGCCGGGTTCGGGGTGAAGCCGAACAGGTCGACCGGACGACCGGTGGTGGCCAGCAGGTCAGAGGCGGCCGGGGCGAGCAGTCGGTTGGCTGCGGCGACGTGGCCACGCAGGGTCTCGTCAAGACTGGGATCGGTGGTCTGGTCTGCCAAGGCGACCGGCCACGGGGTGGACTGGCCGGCGAAAGCGAGCGCATGAGGCTCGGTGGTCAGGCGGTTGAGGAAGAAGGTGGACATTACTTTCCTTACTTGTGTTTTGGTTGACGTCTTCAAAAATCAAAGTGGCTGGTTGCCGTGGTGTTTGGTGGTGCGCTTGATGCGGCGCTTGGTAGCAAGCGTGGCCAGCGATTCGACGATCACTTCACGGGTTTGTTCGGGGTCGATCATGCCGTCGATCTGCCCGATTTCCAGCGAGAGGTTCGCGTTGACGGTGCTGGTCTCGTACTCCTTGATGTACTTGGCCCGCAGCGCATCGACGTCCTGTCCGGAGGCTTTGGCCTTGGCCAGGTCATGGCGGTGGATGATGTTCACCGCGCCGGCCGCACCGAGCACCGCGATCTGGGAGGAGGGCCACGCGAAGTTCAGGTCCGCGCCGATGGCTTTGGATCCCATCACGATGTACGCGCCGCCGAACGCCTTACGCAGCACCACGGTCACCATCGGCACTTGCGCGTTGGCGTAGGCGTAGATCACCTTGGCGCCGCGGCGGATGATGCCGGCGTGCTCCTGGTCGGAGCCGGGCTTGTAGCCGGGCACGTCCACGAGGGTGACCACGGGCAGGTTGAACGCGTCGCACAGTCGCACGAATCGGGCGACCTTCTCGGACGAGTCGACGTCCAGGATGCCGGCGAGCACGTTCGGCTGGTTCGCCACGATGCCGACCGGCTTGCCGTCGATGCAGGCGAAGCCGACGAGCGCGGAGGCGCCGAACAGTTCCTGCACCTGCACGAATTCGCCGTAATCGACGATGCAACGGATCACTTCGAGCATGTCGTACGGCTGGCGTTCGTTGGCGGGCACGATGGTGGCTAGTCGCTTGGCGGTTTCGCGTTCGGCGCGGGTGGCGGCGTAGGCGTAGACCGGCGGCTTGCTTTCGCTGTTGGACGGCAAGTAGGCGAGCACGGTGCGCGTGTAGTCGATGGCATCCGATTCGTCCTCGCCGAGGTAGTGGGCCACGCCGGACACCCGGTTATGCACTTCGCCGCCGCCGAGGTCGGCCATGGAGATGGTCTCGCCGGTCGAGGCCTTGACCACGTCCGGTCCGGTGACGAACATGTTCGAGTTCTCGCGGGTCATGATGATGAGGTCCGTCAGTGCCGGGCAATAGACGGCGCCACCGGCGCAGGGGCCGAGGATCAGGCTCAGCTGGGGCACGAAGCCGCTGGCCTCGCAGGTCTTGCGGAAGATGCGGCCGTACTGGGTCAGGGCGGCCACGCCTTCCTGGATGCGGGCGCCACCGGAGTCCACGATGGCCACGATCGGCACTTTGAGGTCGATGGCCATGTCCATCAGTCGGCAGATCTTCTCGCCTTCGGCGGTGCCGAGGGTACCGCCCTTGACGGAGAAGTCCTGGGCGTAGACGGCGACTTTGCGGCCGTAGACCTGGCCGAAGCCGGTGATGACGGCCGCACCGGCGTTGCCGCCGGCGATGTTGCCGCCCTGGAAGCGGCCGATCTCCTCAAACGTGCCAGTGTCGAAGAGCAGGTCAAGGCGTTCGCGCGCGGTTTTCTTGCCTTTGGCGTGCTGTTTGTCGCGGGCGCGCTCTTCGGCGGCGCGAGCCAGTTCGGCGGCCTTGACCACGGCGGCGCGCAGCGGCTGGTGAGCCGTAGGCTGGGAGGCGTTGGTCGCCGAGGCAGCAGTCACGGCCTTGACGGCCGGCGAATCCATAATGTCAGTCATTGCCGCCCTCCTTCTTGGAGTCCTCGGCCTTGGCCACATCCAGCGTGACCAACGTGTCGCCGGCTTCCACACCATCGGCTGGGCCGACGAAGATCTTCTTCACTTCGCCTGCGGCCGGCGCGTACACGTAGTTCTCCATCTTCATGGATTCGAGCACCACCAGCAGGTCGCCCTTGGCCACCTGCTGACCTTCGGACACGTTGATGCGCGTGACCACGGCCTGCATCGGGGACGCGATGACGCCGGATTTGGCGCCATCGTTCGCCTTGGCGGCGCCGGAGGCCACATTGTGCAGGCCTGCGCCGCGCAACGGCTGAGTGGGTCGCTTGGCACCGCGGGCGCGGGCCGATCCGGTGATGTTCTCCACGATGTCGAGCGGCACGGTGAGCTTGACGCGGCGGTTGTTCATCTCGATGACAAAGGTTTCGGACGTGGACTTGTCGGGCGCAGCAGGAGCTGCGGCACCAGCCAGCGATGCCGGCTGACCCGAGCTGGCGGAAGCTGGTGTGCGGTTCAGGTACGTGCGTTCCAGCCACTTGGTGGACACGGAGAACGGGTGACCGTTCTCGGCGGTGAAGTCGTCGTTGCGGAAGATCTCCTTGAACAGCGGAATCGGCGTGGGCACACCTTCGATCACCAGCTCGTCCAGCACACGGCGCACACGGGCCACGGCGTCAAGGCGGTTCTGGGCGGTGACGATGACCTTGCCCATCATCGAGTCGAACTTCGGGGAGATGGTGTCACCCTGCTCCACACCGGTGTCGATGCGCACACCGGGTCCGGCCGGCCACTGAATCTTCTCGAGGGTGCCGGAACCAGGGGTCAGGTTGGTGGCCGGGTCTTCGCTGGTGATACGCAGTTCGAAGCTGTGGCCGCGCGGCTCAGAGGCACGGGTGAGTTCACCGCCCGCTGCAATGTTGAGCTGTTCGCGCACCAAGTCAAGGCCGCTGACCTCTTCGGACACGGTGTGTTCCACCTGCAGACGCGGGTTGACTTCCAGGAAATACACCTTGCCGTTCGGGGTCACCATGAATTCGCAGGTGCCCAAGCCCACATAGCCGACCGTGGTAAACAGGCGGCGGGAGTACTCCTCCAAAGTGCTGACGATTTCCTCGGGCAGGAAAGGCGCGGGGGCTTCTTCCACAAGCTTCTGGTTGCGGCGCTGCAGCGAGCAGTCACGGGTGGAGTACACGGTGAAGTTGCCGTGCGAGTCGCGTCCGGACTGGGTCTCGACGTGGCGTGCCTTGTCCACGAACTTCTCGATGAAGTATTCCTTCAGATCGCCGCCTTGCAGCGCGTCGTGGTTCATGTAGAAGCGGCGCAGTTCCTCGTCGTCATGCACCACGGTGATGCCGTGGCCGCCACCGCCATCGGTGCGCTTCATCATGATCGGGTAGCCGTGGGTGTGTGCGAAGTCGAGCAGGGTACGCACATCGGTCACCGGTTCGGACAGACCTGGCACGGGCGGTACCTTGGCACGCAGGGCCACGCGACGGGCGGTGATCTTATCGCCGAGATCCACGAGCGCGGTGTGGTGCGGGCCCACCCAAATGGCACCGGCATCCTCGACCTTTTGCGCAAAGCTCGGCACTTCAGACAGGAATCCATAGCCGGGGTGCACGGCGTCCGCACCGGTTTTGTGCAGGATGTCGATCAGCAGATCCTCGTTGAGGTAGGTGTCCTTGTAGGTGTCGCCGGAAAGCAGGTATGCTTCGTCGGCCATGTCCACATAGCGGCTGTTGCGATCCTGTTCGGAGTAGACAGCCACGGTGGAGATACCCATCTCCTTGGCCGTACGCACTACGCGAAGCGCAATCTCGCCTCGGTTCGCGATCAGCAGTTTTTTGACAATATGAGCCATAGCGTCAAATTGTGCCCTTGATATGAGGTATGGGGCAAGCTGAGTTCGCACAAAACATATCATCGGCTTTTGTAGGCCATGAACAAACGAGTGCGTAAGTTTCAGGAGCGTAACCGCATGCCCACGCACCCCTTAAGACTTGGAACATCAGGGTTTTTGGCGCTATTGACCAAGCACGCCGGAAGTTGACGCCATTCATGTATTCGTCAACTTGCAACAAACCAGAATCGGAAAATTTGTGGGTTATCACGAAATCGCACGAAACCGAACACTCCTACGATGGCAACCGTAAGTTCGGGGGAAGGCTCAACGTACAGGCGGATACAGCCAATGGATCGGCACTCGATTCAGGCATCAACCGCCTCGTTCCGCAGTCGATGGTACGCATGCCAAGCCGTCCGCAATATGGACGGCTAATGCGCATCAAGGCCACATAAGGCCACGGCACTCCCACTCCATCGCATACCGCCTGCCAGCAACGGCGATAGCACACAACATAGGGGTTATTCATCATGCAGACTTCACACACCACCTCATCCACTGCGGCCACCGCATCACTCGGCCGCCGCATCGTCGCCGCTTCATGGAAGCCGGCGCTGTTCGCCGTACTGATGTGGCTGTCCGCAGCCGCAGGCGCAATCCCGATTCCGGGCACACCGGTACCGATCACCCTACAGACTTTCGTGGTGATGCTTGCTGGCCTGATGCTGCCGTGGCGTCAGGCGGGTTCCGCCGTCGCCGCTTACCTGGCAGCTGGTGCAGTCGGTCTCCCGGTGTTCGCGGGCGGCGCTTCCACCATGGCTCTGGTCGGCCCGAGCGCCGGCTTCCTCTTCGGATTCCTGCCTGGCGTGATTGTTATCGCGCTGCTGCGCGGTAAGGCCAACACCTCGTCCGCTTCCGCCGCCGCTCTCACCGCAGGCCGCTACCTACTGGCCGCTCTGGTTGGCGGCGTCGTGGTGGTGTACGCCCTTGGCTTCGTCATTCAGTCTGCGCTGACCGGCGTACCGATCGCCGCCGTGGCCTTGGCTTCCATGGGCTTCGTCGCCGGCGACACCATCAAGGCAGTCGTCGCCTCCTTGGCCGCAGCCGGTCTGTCCAAGCTCGGTCGCTGACCTACAGCACTCCTACATCGGCGGTGCGGACCGTATGGTCCGTGCCGTCTTCTGTTCTTAAGATCAATGAGGCATCTTCATTAAGCCCGATTGCCTCACCAATCAGTGTGGTGCCATCGGTGAAGTGCGCCTCGACCTGACGGCCGCGCGCCCAACATACCGCCTTCATCTCTTCACGCAATGCCTCGGCCTGCCCGTGCGGATCCGCAATGAACGCTGCCAGGCGCTCTCGGAAGCCCTCAACCTCACGTTCGGCCACCGCGTCACGCATCTCGTTGAACGACGGCAACCCCGAAACGTGCAGCTGCAGCGAAGTCGATTGCGGCGTCGGCAAACGGCTCGCGCCCAACGCCAGATTCAGGCCGACCCCGAAGACGACGACAATATCATCATCAGCTTCCCCGTCCGGCAACAACACCAGTTCAGAGAGCAGTCCGCCGAGCTTGAGCCCGTGGCAGAACACGTCGTTTGGCCATTTGAGCTCCAAAAAACAATCCTGCTTATTCGGAGCGGCGCCATATTCCTTAATCATGCCGTTCAGCGCATCGAGCGTGACCAGACCAGCGATCATCTGCAGCCAGCCGTTCACCGATTCGTCGGTGGCGATCGCGCGAGGAATGCGCACGGCATAGGACATCGTTGAGCAACGGCCAGGCTGACTGATCCAGGTATGACCATTACGCCCTCGTCCGGCGCTCTGCCAATCGGTGGCGACTACACCGACGGCAAGCGTGCCGCCCTTGCGCTCAGGCAGCGTCAACGACCCGTCACCTATCATGCGCGCAGCCAACGCGTTGGTCGAATCAGTCTCGTCCACGGCGACTACTTGATCTGCAACGGCTTTGGTTCTCGGTAGCTGCGGCGTTGCAGCTTGCAAAGCAATCATCATGGGAACTACGTTACCCCGATTTGCGCGACCAGATTCCCGATGTCTCGCGAAAAAGCGCACAAAACCGCCCATTTTCGGCCAATACCTCGGTGTGAACGCTCACACGTGAGCAAAGTCACACCATGCAGATGGCCCGCATACGATTGCAGTCATAGCGGCCTTGCCTGCGTCTGCAATCCACCGGTGAGACGGCGACCATCACACATCTGCATCCGTTGACCTGTGCGGCTACCATAGACTGTCATGACGTCACCAGCCTCTTCACTGCCTGCTGCCGCAGCCCACCCACGCCTTGCCCGTGTGGGTGCTGCTGCACGGTGGATGCTGGCCGTACTGGCTTGCCTGTGGCTGGCACTATGCACAGCGGTGGGACCGTTGTACTGGGATTTTGAAAACGGCACCATCGCCAATTGGAATTGGACCAATACCGCATTCTTTGTGCTGTCGTTTGCCATCTACCTTGGGCTCATCGTGATTATGGTGCGCTTTGCGGCAGGACAGCGCGTGCTGCCACGGGCGATCAGCGGGAGACTCAGCCGGGCCGGGCAGCAGCACAGCAATCAGGCTCTCGAACCATCGCAGTCCCAGTCCGTCGTCGCCGACTCCAATGTCTCCAAGCGTCACGCCACCGCTGCGTCCCGCTTCGCCACCTTGGGCCGTTGGATCACCCGCGGCACGAATCGGTTCTGGAAGCTCGCACTCGTGTTCTTTATCGGTTGGCTGTGGGTGCCGACCACCCTGCTGGCCGCATTCGGCGCGGATATCCGCTCGCAAATCCGCGAATTCAGCTGGGCCTGGAACCAATGGACCGGCCTGCAACAGCCGTATATCGGCTTCTTCTCCTTCGTGCCAATGGACATCTACCCCACCGCGCACTATATGTGGCCGCCTGACTCCACTTATCTGACCGACCAGCATAACGTAGTGCTCACTGTGTTCTACGGTGCGGTGGCCGCATTCTCGCGATATCTGACCGGCTCGAACGATGCAGGCATCGTGGCGCTTGCCGCTGGACAGATGCTGCTCGCCGTATTCTGCTGCGCCGCAACCGCCAACCGATTCCTCAATCGACCGTGGATGGGCGTGGCTCAGTCAACCAAGGACAAGAACGGCTCCAGCACCGGCAACGTATCCTCGACTACCAGCGCGCGCATCGCACAGGATGCCGCACCCCAGCTTGCCGGGGGGCGTGCCCGATTCCTGATTCTTGCATTCTTCCTGTGCTGCCCGCTGGCCGTGTTCGCCACGATCTCCATCACCAAATCGCCGCTGTTCGCCTTCTCGTTCGTCTGGTGGTTCGGCATCTGGTATGAGCTCACCCAGACATGGAAGCCCGCGGGAAAGCGCAAAGGTCTGACTGCTGCCGCACCCATCCGCTTACCACGTCATAGTTTTGTTGCGTTCGTTCTTTCCACTGCAGTGATGCTGATTTCCGCGAAGTACGCCTGGTACATCATCGCCCTACAGATCGTGTTGGCGCTCATCGCCGACCGCCGTCGTTGGACAACCTACGTCGTGGCTCTGCTTATCCCCACCATGCTGATTCATGGCGGCATCTCTCTTGCAATCTCCTCCGGGGCGATTATCGGCGGCGACCCCATCGAAAGCCGCGGCGTGCAGTTGCAAATGATCGCCCGTGTGGCCAGCCGCAATCCAGAAGGCATCTCGGAGGAAGCCAAGAAGAATCTCTCTGACGTGTTCAATCTGGACCAAATGGCCGACGCCTATTCCCAGCAAGATGCTGACCCGGTGAAATCCTCGGGTATTCAAGCCAAGAAAGTCAGCTACAAGTGGCGCACGGCGACGCCCGAGGACATGACCAATTTCAATAAGGCATGGTTCGAAATCGTCAAGGACAATCCGGTTATCGCACTGGATGCATTGCTGGCCAAGTGTTTCGGCTACTTCAATGTGACCGACCAGCCATACGTGTCGATGGACTACTACGTGACCAGCGACTATGTGCAGAAGAACTCCACATGGATTAAGAGCTACAACCACAACTGGCGCGAGCGAATTACTGGATTCACCCGGAGCTGGGGCAAGATCCCGGTGATCGGCTGGATTACGCACGGCAATTTCTATGTGGTGATGACGCTGCTGATCGGTGCCGCCGAAGTGATTCGCCGCCGCTGGCTCACACTGATGACCCATATTCCACTACTGTTGCTTATGGGCGTGATGATTACCGCACCGGCCAACAACTTTGAACGGCACATGCTTCCGGTGGCGTTCGTGTTCGGTTTCGTAGTGCTCACCTATTGGCGTGAATCCTTGGTCGAACGTCGGATTGCTCGGCAGGCACAGTCTTCAGCATCGACGACAATGACCCTGCCGCAATAGTTGCGTAAAACGATTGACAATGTGATGCCGGCAGAATCGTTGTCCAGTGCCGGTACCGCCAACGCTAGACTGGTATATATGTCAGATTTTCTCGAACTACTTGCCGCCGACGCCGCCAATTCGTCTGATTTCACAGACCGTTCCGGCATCTCTGCGACCGACCGTGCACGCACTGTGCTGTTCGAGTGCCTGTTCAATCATCTGGCCGACGACCGCGTGGCCTCGCTCTTCACCATCCTTGGCTTCGAGCATGATTTTACCTGCTACGCCATTGCCGGCTACCCCGCTCGCTCCGCCGCCCGCAGCCGTGTTGACATTGAAAAGATCGTGGCCGATTTTGGCGGAACATGTCTGACTGCCGAACGTCCGATAACCGGACTCACAGGCGCTGACAATGGTACGGGCCGTACCGCTGTTGTGGCCCTGATTCGTCCGGTCGGTGCGGCCACACCGGAAATCATCTGCAACACCATCGCCCCGGCTTTCGACGCCGACCGTCCTATCGCCTTGGGACCGCAACGTACCGGCGCCGAAGGCGCCATGCGATCCGTTCAGGCCACGCTGTACTGTCTGAAAGCCGCTCCGGCCTTGGCTGCCACCGCGCAGTCCCTCCCCCGCCCGCTGCGCACCGATGACGCGCTGCCAGAACGCGCGCTGATTGGCGACGAAGATGCTCGCGATGAGCTGATCCGTGTGGTGTACGGTAGCCTAACCGCTGCAGGACCGGATGACCCTACATTGCTGACCGTCTCGACGTTCCTGAAATACGGGGGATCACTGGAGACCTGTGCCAAGGAACTCAATGTGCACCCCAACACCATCCGGTACCGTCTCAAGCGTGCAGCGGAATCCACCGGCTGGGACGCCACCGACCCGCGTGAGGCGTACGTGCTTATTACGGCCATCGCTCTAGGGCGTATGGCCACAGCGCAGTAAATCGTTTTTTCGTGCTCCCCGCTGGCATGCGCTGAATCGTATCCCATACCAATTCAGCCTATGACGCGACAGCCTCATCAGACAAGGCAGACGAAGGCCACTGCGGCTATTGCAGGGCGTTGTCTCGTGCAGTAGGACTGAGCCGCCCCCAGCCGGCTGTTGCCGACATGCAGCGTGAAATCACCCAACCCAACAACCAACCTGCATATAGCAAAAGGCGGCTCCCACCACAGTGGGAACCGCCTTGATTAGCTACTCGGAGCTAAGCCCGATCAGGCCAGGGTGTTCGGATCAACCGGAACGCCCGGGTTCATCGTGGAGGTGATCGTTGCCTTGGTCAGGTAACGGCCCTTCACGGTGGACGGCTTCAGACGCTTGACTTCGTCGGCCACGGCCTTGAAGTTCTCGTCCAGAGCGGACTCGTCGAAGCTCATCTTGCCGATGAGGAAGCTCAGGTTGCCGTTCTTGTCGACACGGAACTCGATCTTGCCGCCCTTGATGTCCTTGACAGCCTTGGTGACGTCCATGGTCACAGTGCCGGTCTTGGGGTTCGGCATCAGGCCACGCGGACCGAGCACACGACCCAGACGGCCGACCTTGCCCATCATGTCCGGAGTGGCAACCACGGCATCGAAGTCGAGGAAGCCGCCCTGAACCTTGGCGATCAGGTCGTCATCACCGACGATGTCGGCGCCGGCCTCGGTGGCCTCGGTGGCCTTCGGCCCACGGGCGAACACGAGGACCTTGGCGGTCTTACCAGTGCCGTGAGGCAGGTTGACGGTACCACGCACGAGCTGGTCGGCCTTGCGCGGGTCAACGCTCAGACGGAACACAGCCTCGACGGTCTGGTCGAAGTTGTAGGAGGGCATGCTCTTGAGCAGAGCAATGGCCTCGTTGGCGGTGTAGAGGTTGTTGCGATCGACGCGCTCAGCGGCTTCGCGGTACTTCTTGGAACGCTTTACCATCTGTCCTTCTCCTTATCAGTCCGTAACCGTGATGCCCATCGAGCGAGCAGTGCCCTCGATGATCTTCATGCCGGCTTCGATATCGCGAGCAGACAGATCTTCCATCTTGGTCTCAGCGATTTCGCGAACCTGCGCCTTGGTGACAGAACCGACCTTGTGGGTCAGCGGGTTCTCGGTACCCTTCTCAATGCCAGCAGCCTTCTTCAGCAGAGCTGCAGCCGGCGGGGTCTTGAGAACGAAGGTGAAGGAACGATCCTCGTAAACGGTGATCTCGACAGGGATGACCTGGCCCATCTTGTCCTGCGTCTGGGCATTGTATGCCTTGCAGAAATCCATGATGTTCACGCCGTGGGAACCCAGAGCCGGGCCCAGCGGCGGGGCCGGGTTGGCCTTGCCAGCCTGAATCTGGAGCTTGATCAGCGCCGAGACTTTCTTCTTGGGAGCCATAATATGGTTCTTCTTTCTATAACGCGGTTCAAATGGTCGCCGTCCGTGTCCATCTACTCAGCCCAATCGGTCTTGACTCATTAGGTATCCGATTGTGCTCAATATTTGGCCGCGGTCGGTCTCCTCCCGCAACTTATATTGCTGTGCTGTGCTAGCGGGTCCTCCCTCCAGACACAAGCTTTCCCATTATGTCGTCTCACCCGGACAACAACTGGCCATAAGTCCGCCCCGGTTCTCGCCATCGGCAGCATCATCCACAGTTGTTCTCATCATCGGACTGCGTCATCCACAATCGCCACCCACCTAACGACATCAATGCACCGCCCCAGCGTCAGAAATTTAAGAAAAAAGCGGCTTCGTCCTAAAATTCTGTCACTGAGTCAAAGCCAATGACAGATATTTAGGAAACCAACCCCAATCTCCTAAAATCCTGTCACTAACGAACAGGGATGCCCTAGGAACTACAAAGTTACCGGTTACGACTGCAATTACGGTTTGCGACTACGGTCACGATGCGACGAGATGCCCGATGACTAACAACAACAAAAAGCCCGACCGTGATGGCCGGGCTTTTGCTATTAAACCTTGCTATTAAACCTATTAGTCGAGCTTCTGCACCTGGTGGAAGCCGAGCTCCACAGGCGTATCGCGACCGAAGATGGACACGAGCACGGTGAGCTTCTGGGTGGTGGGTTCCACGTCGGAAACGACAGCGGCCATAGTGGCGAAAGGACCATCGGTAACGGTGACCTGATCACCCACGGCATAGGAGACCTCGACCTTGCGCTTCTTGGCGGCAGCGGGCTTGTCGCCGGCGGCCTTGAGCGCTTCGGAGGCAATCATCGGGGCCATCATGGCCACGACTTCCTGACGGGAGAGCGGAGCCGGATCCTTGGACGGACCAACGAAGCCGGTCACGCCTTCGGTCTCACGCACGACACGGCGAGCGTTCTCGTCCGGCCACATACGAATCAGCACGTAGCCAGGAACACGCACGCGGGTGATGACCTTCTTGCCCTTTTCGGTGTGCTTCTCGACCTCTTCCATCGGCACCTCGACCTGGAAGATCTGATCTTCCATGCCGAAAGAAGCCACACGGGACTCGATGTTGGTCTTCACCCGCTTCTCGTAGCCGGAGTAGGTGTGCAGCACATACCACTTACCGTCAAGGGTGCGCAACGACTTGGAGAACTCATCAACGGCCTTCTGGCCGGCATCGGTTTCCTCAGCCTGCTCGGACTCGTTGACTTCGGATTCTTCTTCCGCAGACTCAGTCGCGGTTTCAGGGGAAGCCACAGGAGCCTCGGCAACAGGTTCGGCAGACTCAACGGCCTCGGCCGGAGCATCAGCTACAGGAGCCTCATCGGCCGCCGCATCCACGTTCTCCAGAGCAGCGTCGAGATTCTCGAGATTCAGTTCATCACTCATGCGTTGTCATTCACCTTCAGGTTATGCGTAAATCAGCCGAAAATACCCAGCGTGGCCTTGCCCAGACCGAAGTCCATGCCGGTAACGAGGGCCATCAGCAGCAACACGAAGATGAACACAGCCAGAGACCAGAAGAACAGTTCCTTGGCAGTAGGGGTAACGACCTTGCGAAGCTCATCAATGATCTGCTTGATAAACAGACCAATACGCATGAAGACATTCGGCTTGACTGCCTTTTCGTTTGTGCTCGTCTTAGCCATTCCGTACCTCGCATCAGCTGCTTGCTTATTGAAGAAACTTGGCAGGGAAGGCGGGACTCGAACCCACAACCTACGGTTTTGGAGACCGTTGCGCTACCAATTGCGCCACTTCCCTAGGTGAAGTTCACCTCGGCTGACGTTCCGTAGAGAACGCTTCGCCATGGCGGAAACCGCCAAATCGCTATAGTAACGGCTGGGGTGGATTAAGGCAAATCGCGTGTCGGATAAACTGCAAAATCGCCTCCAAAGACGACCAAGGGGAGCCGGGCTCAACGCGCCCAAAACTCCCCTCAGGATGCGCTCCCCTCTTCGGAGGGGAAAGGAACGGTTTACTTCGCCCAGTCCTTGAAACGCTTCATGCCCTCGGCCAGATCGTCGTCGGCGAGAGCATAAGAGAAGCGCAGGTAACCGGGAGCGCCGAAGGCTTCACCGGGAACAGCGGCCACGTGAGCTTCGTCCAACAGAGCAGCGGCAAAATCGGCAGAAGTGGCGCACACCGTGCCGTTGGAACCCAGCGGCTTGCCCAGCAACGCGGTGATATCCGCAAATGCATAGAACGCACCGGTCGGAGTCGGGCAATACACGCCCTCGATGTCGTTCAGAGCCGCAACAATCGCACGGCGACGCACATCAAAAGCCTTACGCATCTCGTATACCTCATCCAGAGGGCCGGATACGGCGGCCAATGCGGCACGCTGAGAGATATTGGCCACATTCGAAGTCATATGACCCTGCAGCTTGGTGGCAGCCTTGGCTACCTCAGCCGGGGCGACCATCCAGCCGACACGCCAGCCAGGCATCGCGTAGGTCTTGGCCACACCGTTAAGCACCAGTAGCTGGTCGCGGCATTCCGGCACGGCAGCACCGATGTATGTGGTGCGCGCATCGTCATAGTTCAGGTGCTCATAAATCTCATCGGAGATAATCCAGATGTGGTGCTCAACAGCCCAACGTCCGATGGCTTCCACGGTTTCCGGCTTCCACACGGCACCGGTTGGGTTGTTCGGCGAGTTGACGATGATGGCCTTGGTCCGCTCGGTACGGGCAGCCTCAAGCGCCTCCAGCGACGGCTCAAAGTTCACGTCGGCACCGGCAAACACCTCCACCGGCACGCCATCCGCCAGCTTCACGGCCTCAGGGTAGCTGGTCCAGTACGGAGTGGGGATGATGACCTCGTCACCATCGTTGAGCAAAATCTGGAAAGCCTCATACACGGCCTGCTTACCGCCGTTGGTCACTACTACCTGATCGGCGCTTACCTCATAGCCGGAATCGCGCAGCACCTTGGCCGCGATGGCCTCGCGCAGCTCGGGCAAACCCGGAGTGGGCGTGTACTTGTAGTTCTTCGGATCAAGGCACGCATCGGCAGCGGCCTTGACCACGTTCGCAGGAGTCGGGAAGTTCGGTTCACCGGCACCAAAACCGATGACGTCAAGACCGGCGGCCTTCATTGCCTTGGCCTTGGAATCCACGGCGAGCGTAGCGCTCGGTGCCACAGTGTTGATACGGTCGGAAAGAATCTGCCATTGCGCCATAGTCATGGCTCTTACGATAACCCCAACGCACGATGTTTGGAAGTGTGTTGTAGGTCTCAACAAAACTGGACATCCGCATAGGGTCTGTGGTGCAATGGAGCTGCGCGCAGCAGGTTGGGAAAGCGTGCCGGAGGAGAGATTATGGCAAAGCATCACGAAAGCCATGGCAGTCGTGGGACTCGCCGCAGCACGGTCGAGCCACGTGTGGCGTACAGCCGCCATGCCGAAACGCATAGCGCTCATGGCAGCCAGTTGCACTACGGGCAACACGCCAGCCACCGTTCCGCTGCCGCAATCGCAGCACAGCGCACGCGGCGTATCGCCGTATTGGTGGTAGCAGCCGTGGTGGCAGTGGCCTTGGTAATCACCGTCGGTGTCGTTGCGCATGGGTGGTTCGTCCGGCAGTCTGCGCCATCCATGCAACAGCAGCTTCCGACCACCGCGCATAAATCACTTACCCGTAAAACCGTGCCGCAGTTGGATCCCGGCAACATCGTCATCGGTGTCAACGGCAGCGAAACCACCTATGTGCTCAAGGGTGAGCAGTATGTGGAAGGCGGCGCACATGCCATCGAGCCGGAAGACGGCGTACTGACCGGCAACATTGTCACTACCGGCACCGTAGACACGAACACTCCCGGCGATTACACGGTGCAATACACGGTTCATGATTCAACCGGCCATGAGGCATCCGCCACGCGCACGGTCAAAGTAGTGGACACGATGGATAAGCAGACCGGCGGTATTCCCGTGCTGATGTACCACTATGTCTACGATCCGGCGAATCCGCCTGCAGACGTTGACGCGAACTGGATTCCGACCACGTCACTCGAGCCGCAGCTGCAATACCTGACGCAGAACAATTTCTATTACCCGTCCTGGCCCGAGGTCCGCGCATTCATCGATGGCAAGCACAGCCTGCCCAAGAACAGCATCGTGATGACTTTCGATGATGGCGAGCCGCACTTCTTCCAGTACGGCACCCCGCTGCTGGCCAAGTACAAGGTGCCGGCCACATCGTTCATCATAGGGGCCGATGGCGAGGCACTGAACAAGATGAAGACCTACGCCACGCCATATCTTGAGTATGAATCGCATTCGTTCGACATGCACCGCGCCGGCGGCACGGTCGGCCACGGCGGACGCATCAGCGCAATGAGCCATCAGGAGATTGTGGATGATCTCAAGCAGTCGGAGCAGGTAACCGGCTCCTTGCAGGCATTTGCCTATCCGTTCGGCGATACCACGCCAGACGCGATTGAGGCGGTCAGGGAGACCGGCACATTGGCCGCGTTTACCACTCAGTATGGCTGGGCCGATGTTGGTGCCGATCCCATGAACTTGCCACGCGTGCGTATTCAGGGCACTGGCTCGCTGGATACGTTTATCGCGGCGATTCAGTGAATACAGCGAATGGATGAGGGCAGGCTCTGGCCTCTCACAGTTCTCTCACTACGCCTATCAGCTCCCTCATCAGAGGGGAGCTTCAACGCAATGACTTACACCAGTACAAGATTGTCGCGATGCACGAGCGGGTGCGCGTACTGATCGCCCAAGAACCGCTTGAGCTGGGCCGTGTTGCGACCGAGCGTCTGCGGAATCTCCTCGGAGTCGAAGCCGGCCAGGCCACGGGCCAGATGCGTGCCGGATTCGTCATCGATCCATACAGGATCGCCGGCGGAAAAATCGCCATGCACATCGAGAGCGCCGGCGGCCAGCAACGATGCCCGACCACCACGAATGGCCTTGGCCGCACCCGCATCAACCACAATCGTGCCGCGCGGTTCAGCCGCGAAACCAATCCACAGGCGGCGTGAAGATCCACGGGCCTTGACCGGCGCGAATACCGTGCCCACCGGGTCGCCCATCATTGCGGGGCCTGCGTTTGAGGCGCATGTCAGCACAGTGGGGATGCCGGAAACGGCAGCCACGCGAGCGGCCTCAAGCTTCGTAACCATGCCACCGGTACCGACTTTGGAGCCCGAGCCGGACACCCGGATATCACCCAGCGCATCGATCACATTGGGCACGTATTCCACGCGGCGTGATCCGGGCTGGGCGGGCGGCGCGGTGTACAGCGCATCCACATCGGTGAGCAATACCAACGCTTCGGCACGCACCAGATTGGCCACCAAAGCAGACAGCCGGTCGTTATCGCCGAAACGAATCTCGTTGGAGGCCAGCGAGTCGTTCTCATTGATAATCGGCACCACGCCCAGATCGAGCAGCCGATCCAACGTACGTTCCACGTTGCGGTACTGGGTGGCTCGAATCGTGTCTTCCGCGGTGATCAGAATCTGTCCCACCCGAATACCGAACCGGCCGAAGGCAGCTTCATAGCGGGCCATCAGCAGGCCTTGTCCCACGGCGGCGGTGGCCTGCTGGGTAGCCACATCAGCCGGTCGCTCATCAAAGCCCAACGGGCCAAAACCCGCGGCGATAGCACCGGAAGAGACCAGCACCACACGGGCACCCATCAGCCGTACCTGCGCCAATGCGGCGGCAAGAGCGTCGAGCTTGTCAGGGGCGAGGTGCCCGCTCGGCTGGGTCAGGGAGCTAGATCCGACCTTGACGACGATAGTGCCGGCAGCGGCGATCATGCGCCGTACCTCGGCCTGACTTGGTGTGCTCATTTGCTTTCCAATTCCGCCTCCGACGGTGGAGCTGTCAATCTGCAGCCGACCAGGACCACCCCCGTCTCGCTGTGCTCGGCAGCTCCCGCCGGCGGGAGCAACTTCATTATTCTTCCGATGCGCTATCGTCGGCGGATTCGCCGTGACCAAACAGGCTGGTCTCATCGTGGCGATCATCATCGACGGTCGGGTCGGCCCAGTGGCCGGCCTTACGTTCAGCCATCATCGCATCGCGCACAGCCGCACGGGCATCCATCATCTCGTGGTACTGGGCACGACGTTCGGCATTGGAGCGGCGGTGAGCGCGCGGATCCTGCTCTTCAAGACGCAAATCCTTGCCGCGTGCACCAAGGTTGGAGCCGTCGAGCATTTCGGCACCGGCGGAGATGGTCGGATCCCAGTCGAATTCCACCATGCGATCGCCTCGTCCGATGCGGATCTCATCGCCTGGACGGGCACCTTTGCGGCGCAGTTCGTCTTCCACGCCGAGCTTGGCCAGTCGATCGGCCAGATAGCCCACGGCCTCGTCGTTGTCGAAGTTGGTCTGCATGACCCAACGCTCCGGCTTGGCACCACGAACCTCGTAGAACACCTCGCCGTTGCCGAGCTCACGGCGTTCCACGGTGAAGTCGAGTGCGTTGCCGCCCTCGTCAGCGCGGCGAGGACGACGACCGGTCCTTTCAAGAGGCTTGATGACCACGCGGGCTTCTTCTTCGGCCTCCTCGCGGCTGGCCACTTCCTCGCGCATCTCATGCACCAGCTCAGACAGGGCGAAGTTCAGTTCCTTCAATCCCTCATGGGATGCAGTGGAGATCTCGAACACCTTGAGACCGAGCTTCTCGAACTCCGGACGCACAAATTCAGCCAATTCCTTGGCCTCGGGCACATCGATCTTGTTCAGGATAACGATACGCGGACGCTCGGGAATCGGAATCGCACCCAGCGGCAACTCCAGCTTATCGGCGTAGAGCGCAAGCTCATTTTCCAGCGCCTGATAGTCGGACATCGGGTCGCGATCAGGCTCCAGCGTGGCGCAATCAATCACATGGGCGATGATCTCCGTGCGCTCGATATGGCGCAGGAATTCCAGACCCAGCCCCTTGCCTTCTGACGCACCCGGAATCAGGCCGGGCACGTCGGCGATGGTGTACCGGGAATCGCCGGCGATAACAACGCCGAGGTTCGGCACCAGCGTGGTGAACGGGTAGTCGGCGATCTTCGGCTTGGCGGCACTCATCGCCGCAATCAGGGACGATTTGCCGGCGGATGGGAAGCCCACCAACGCCACATCGGCGATGGACTTGAGCTCCAGAATCACATCGCGCTCTTCACCCAGTTCGCCAAGCAGGGCGAATCCAGGAGCACGACGGGTCTTGTTGGCCAGTGCGATGTTGCCCAAACCACCGGCACCACCTTGCGCAACGACAACGCGGTCGCCCTCATGGCGCAAATCGGCAAGCTGCTCGCCAGGATGTTTGGTCTTGCCCTGCTCGCCGCGCGCTTCAAACACCACAGTGCCGCACGGCACGGGGAGGATCAGATCCTCGCCTTTGGAGCCATCCTTGTTGTCACCCAGACCCATCGTGCCGTTACCGGCAGTGCGATGTGGCATGAACCGATAGTCAAGCAGGCTGGTGGCGTTGCGGTCGGCCACGAATACCACGGATCCGCCGTCGCCACCATTGCCGCCGTTCGGCCCGGCCAACGGCTTGTACTTCTCGCGACGAATACCGGCCGAACCGTTGCCGCCGTCGCCGCCACGGACATGGACGGTTACTCGATCCACAAAATCACTCATATTGATTACCTTACAAAAAAGCCGCGTCCTTACGGGCGCGG
>OKVI01000427.1_pt1 | contig 31856 bp, 27 predicted proteins | sample 1607001 | NCBI WGS metagenome assembly OKVI01 (sample SAMN03281018, study PRJEB24777) | human gut metagenome | isolation source: fecal sample PR128 from 1 month old male Malay infant, vaginal delivered...
AAAGCCAAATTTTTCTTTTAGCTTATTCATTTCATTTCCTCCTACGTTTCGATGCAAACGCTTGCATAACTTATGTAATTATTATATCATCTTTTGGGGATTTGTAAAGCGTTTTCGTAAACTTTTTTTGAATTTTTTTACAAATTTAAAAACCCCAGAAAAACGGGGGTTACTTGATTATTTTTAAGCCATAAGAACCATGAGAATTGGGATAACGATCATGGTCGCGAGGGTAGTCTCAGTCACCATGACAGCAGCGTAATCACTATCAGCTCCGTAGAGTTTGGCAACCACAGGTGCATTGGTCATGACAGGCATAGCCGACTGGATGATAAAAACTTGTTTCATCAAAATTGGGAGAGGTACCCAGTAAACAATGGTAGCCATCAAGAGAGGAGCAACTACAAAGCGTCCCAACAAAATCAACACCTGGTCCTTTTTAAGAACTAACTGCTTCACACCTGCATTGGATACCGACAAACCGATGAAAATCATAGATAAAGGAGTCGTCAAACTACCTAAATACTGCAAGTCACTGGCTAAAAAAGTTGGTAATTTAATATGAAGGATAACAATAATAAGACCTAACATGAAACCCATTAGAGGGGGAGAGAAGATCTTTTTCAGACTTGTTTTTAAATCAAATTCTGCCTCTCCTTCCCCATCTCGCTGAATAAGGTAAGTTCCCAAGGTCCAGAAAAAGGTCGTATTGCACATATAATAGATAAGAACATAGGGAATACTAGCATCCCCAAAGAGGGCTTGATTGATAGGGAGCCCCACAAAAATGGTATTCGAATTAAAAAACATGGAAATAAAGAGACCACGACGCTCCTTTTTTACTGCAAAAATGCCAGCCACCGCTGTCGCAATCCCGAGCAAAATCACCATGGAAAGTGCAGGAAAACGCAACTCTGGCAACATCTTGAGCAGGTCTGTCGCTGTGAAACGCTGTGTGATCGTATAGAACATGTAACAAGGCAGGGCAATTTGAGTGACCAGCTTAGCTATAAGACCACGTGACTTGTCATCAAACCAGCCTTTTTCGCCCATAACAAATCCCACTAAAATCATACCCAAGATGACTAGTATTCCCGATATACTCGTTAAAAAGATTTCCATGTTTTCTCCTTTTTTGTTACTGTTACAAATGATAGTGGACACCAGAAAAATCTAATCCTTTTTCTGCCTAGAAATCTACCATTATTGGTTTAACTCAAATCTAAAAAACTACTTTAGTATATCACAAAAAGAGCTCGATTTCTCAAGCTCCTTTTCTATTATTTACTCTGCTTTTAAGAGGGGTTCAAAGATCGATACCAGACCAAAGAAGGCGATGAATATAAGGGTAATAGTTGCACTGGCTGGTGTTTCCCAATAATAGGAAATAAAGATACCAGAGAGCATACCAATCAAACCAATACCAATAGCCCAAAAAATGACAGATTTAAAGGTTTGACCTATTTTCATACCAATAGCTGCTGGAAGAATCATGATGGTGGAAACCAAAAGTGATCCTGCTGCTGGAATCATCAGGGCAATCGCTATCCCTGTCACAATATTGAAGAGGAGAGACATGAGACGAACTGGCAAGCCATCTACATGAGCAGTGTCCTCATCAAAAGTCAAAAGATACATAGGACGAATAAAGAGTAGAGTCAAGACCAGTACAATAGCCGCAATGACAAAGAGTGCACGCACCTGCTCTGGGCTAATCGTGATGATAGAACCAAAAAGATAGCTATCTAGACTCATGCTACTGCTACCCGCCTTATTACTAAGAATAAGAGCCACTGCCAATCCCATTGACATGAGGATAGCCGTTGAAATCTCCATATAATGCTTGTAACTAACCCTGAGATATTCCAAAACCAAAGCTGCAATAACCACAACCACTAGGGTCATCCAAGTGATTGATTGTCCCAAGAAAATCCCAACAGCCACCCCAGCTAGGGACACGTGACTCAAGGTATCACTCATCAGACTCTGACGACGAAGAATTAAGAAGAGCCCCAAAATTGGCGAAAAGATACTGATAGCAATCACGGCGAGAATAGCACGCTGCATAAAATCATAGGTTAATAATTCACTAATCATGTTTATGCTCCTCTCCATCCTTTTCATGGACATTGAAACAACGCCAAGGCAATTTCTGGTTACGAACCAGATGAATATTACGGTCTGTGTACTCTTTAACTTCCTCTGGGTCGTGGGTAATCATCAAGACAGACTTGCCATGCTTGTGAGCCGAGTGGTGCATGAGTTCGTAAAAGGTATTGGCTGTCCCTGCATCCATCCCTGTCGTTGGCTCGTCCAAGACAAAGATATCTGGATCTGAGGCAAAAATACGAGCAATGACGGCACGCTGCTTTTGACCACCTGAGAGATGTCCAATCTGCTTGTGACGATTTTCCCACATACCTACAGACTCAAGGGCACGTTGAACATGCTCCAAGTCGTGCTTAGTCAAACGACGGAACCAGCCCTGACGAGGATAACGGCCAGACTTCACAAACTCGTAGACCGTGCTCGGAAAACCTGCATTAAAGCTGGCAATTTGCTGGGGAAGATAGGCCATACGAAGCTTTTTACCATCTTTATTGGTTTCAGAGATGGTTACAGTTCCCTTCTTAGGCTTGAGAATTCCTAGGGTAGCCTTAATAAGCGTTGACTTGGCAGCTCCATTTTCCCCAGTCAGGGTCACAAACTCCCCAGAATCCAAGTGATAGTGAATATTATCCAGAACGGGCTCCGCATCATACTGGAAGCTCAGTCCTTCAACTGTAATATAACGCATCTTATTCCTCGATTCTTTCTTCTAATTTCGTCAAGAAACGCCCTATAATCTGACGTTCTTTACTATCAAACTGCTCCAATACAGTGCGATAGACACCTAAAGTCTCTTGGTGGTGTTCCTCATGCTCCTGGGCAATAGGTTGAGCCTCTTGTGTCAGGACAAAATAGGTTACCCGTCCATCACCTTTGTCCTTCTTGGCCTCCAACATACCTTCCTTGACCAAGGTCTTAACAGCCTTGGTAACAGCAGCCTGACTGACATTTAAGGTCTTTGCCAACTCCGAATTGGTCTTGCGACCCTCGGCCAAAAGCATCAGAATATGTTCCTGAGTATTAGTCAATTTAACTTGACTACGGCACTGCCCAATAAGGAGCTCATGCTGATTTTCAGACTTGAGCACGATTTGATTAATCAATTGATTAACTTGTTCTTCTAGTTCTAGCATCGCTTTCTCCATATACTTAACCAGTTAATTATATCGAAATTACAGAGGTTTTGCAAGGAAAAATAAAAAGTCCAACCACAGCTAGACTTAAAAATGATAATAGGTTTAAGATACTGACCGTGTCTTTTCCTTCCAAAAACAGGTATAACCTATATTAAATACCGCCAAGAAAGCCAAGAGAGTCCATGACCAAGTAGCACCCAAGGACTGGTTTAAGGCCAAAATCACAGCTGCACCCAGGGGTACAGTCGCTGTGACAATGGTTGAAAAGATACTAAAGACAGCGTTCTGTCGCTCTTCAACAATGGAGAAGATGACGATGGTATCCGATTTTGGGTTGGAAATGGCTGTCGCATAAGAAGAAAGAAAAAGCAAGGTAAAGAGAACAATGGGATTGTGCCATATAAAGATACTGACAATCATCAACAATGCTAGACTATTCTCAAAAAGCAGGTTGGACCTAATGGACAACTTGCGGTAAAAGTCGAACGGAAAAAGTGATCCTAAAAAGAAAGCAACCAATTCGATAGACTCAAAGACTGTGATAGTCACAGCATAAGACCCCAACTGCAACTCCTTGACCGATAAGAGATAAATCATCAACAGGGTGGCCATGGCTGACGAGAGCAGGTTCATACTAGAGTAAATCATGACCAAATTAAAAATAGAGGACTGGGATTTGAGAAAGGTGAAATTGGTTATGGTGTCCTTGACAAACTGACAAATCAGGGCTTTTAAGGATTCTGCTTGTTGTTCTTTGGACTCAGGTACTGGTTCATTAAGATAGTCAAAAAGTTTTTGCCCTCGTCGCAAGACCAGATAAGAAGCCAAGAAAACCAAAACATTAATCAAGGCAAACCAGAAATAATTATGAGCCAGCAGAGCAATAAGCATGACGCCCACGCTCTTTCCCGCTAAGGTGACGATATTAGACATTCCCTTGCGAAAAGAGATAGCCAAGGAAAAATTCTCCTCAGCTACCACCCGACGATTGAGGGAAAGGTTGAGATAGGCAGTGTAATTACCAATAATATCACTCATAAAGTTGATGGCTAGGACCAAGACGAAGACCCACCAACTAGGTCTAAGCAAGGTTAACACCCCAAAAAAGACATATAGACTCATCTGCAACCAGCGTACCAATTTCATGGTCTTAAAGCTATTTGACGCTCGATCAGAGACATAACCCACAATAAAATCAAAAACATAGGGAAGCGAGGTAATCAAACTCGCCAACCCCACCGCCAATTCTGGATTAGGGAAGGTAGCCGCATAGAGAACCGAAACCAAGTCAAACAAGGTGGTCCCAAAGATACCTAACAAGATGGACAGGGTCAAAACCCTATAAGGCTTGTGTTGTAAAAAAAGCTGCATTTAAACCTCCTGATGGGTAAGAAATAGATTAAACATAAATTGATACTCATGAGTTACATCTCTCTCCTCATTATTAGGATAATAATCATAGATATGTAATCGATTCTTTTCTCTTAACTCGAATTCGAATATTGAAGAGTTAGACAGCTGTCTCATCGCTTTATTCGTCAGATTACAAGTAGGTTATTATATATGAGCCCTGTTAGAGTATATACTAACAGGGCTCTTTCTATTTTATCGCAAAGTCGCAAAGATTTCTTCAACCTGAGCAACAGACTCGGCACGTGAGACTTCGCCACGAACCTTAGCTGCTCCTGCTGTTCCACGAAGATAGTGTGGTGCCAGACCACGGAATTCACGGACAGCAATCTTTTCACCTTTAAGGTCCACCAAACGTTTGAGGTGGTCTTCAGCGATGTCCAGCTTCTTATCAAATGGAAGATCTGACAACTCTTCTCCTGTTTCGAAGAAGTGGTTGATTTGCGTGAAGATATAAGGATTATTCATAGCTGCACGTCCCACCATAACCGCATCTACACCAAGTTCTTCAATCATGAGCTTAGCGTCTTGAACGCTACGAACATCACCATTTCCGATAAACGGAATCTTAGTGATAGCCTTAGCAACACGGGCCAAAGTCTCGTGGTCACAGTGACCTGTGTACATCTGCTCACGAGTACGGCCGTGCATAGCAAGGGCAGAAACACCTGCAGACTCAGCTGCAAGAGCATTTTCTACAGCCAAATCACTGTCTGACCAACCTGTACGCATCTTAACAGTCAAAGGAATATCAAGTACTGATGTTACTTCCTTGACGATGTGGTAAATCTTGTCTGGATCCTTGAGCCACTTGGCCCCCGCTTCATTTTTGACTACCTTATTGACTGGACAACCCATGTTGATATCAACAATATCAGCCTTGGTATTGGTCTGGATAAAGTCGGCTGCACGCTTCAAGCCCTCAGCATCACCACCGAAAAGTTGGATAGACATTGGATGCTCATTCTCATCGATATGAAGCATGTGGAGGGTTTTCTCATTATTGTAGAGGAGACCCTTTTCAGAGATCATCTCCATCACAACAAGACCAGCACCAAATTCCTTTGCAATAGTACGGAAGGCAGAGTTAGTCACACCCGCCATAGGAGCTAGTACTGTACGATGAGGAATCTCCACATTTCCAATCATGAAGGACGAATTAAGTTTAGTCATTGATGAGTTCCTCCAAGTCAGCTTCTGAAAATTCATACTTGGTTTGGCAGAATTGGCAGACGATCTCAGCCCCATGATCCTCGTCTTTCATGGCTTGAAGTTCATCCTTACCAAGTGTCAAGAGGGCATTTTCAAAACGTTCACGTGAGCAATCACACTCAAAGCTAAGCTCCTCTTCAGACAAACGTTTGAAAGGTTCATCCCCATAAATGGCATTCAAGAGAGCTTCAATATGGTCATCAGATTCCAAAAGCTTTGAAATGGCAGGCATCTCCTGGATGCGTTTTTCGTAACGAGCGATCTCTTCTTCGCTAGCTCCTGGCAAGACCTGAAGCATGAAACCACCAGCAACCTTGACCTTGTCCTCTTCGTCAAGAAGTACATTAAGACCAACAGCAGATGGCGTTTGCTCAGATTCTGTCAAATAGTAGGCAAAGTCTTCGCCGATTTCTCCAGAAATAAGTGGTGTTGATGACGTGTAAGGATTACCAGTTCCATAATCGATGATTGAGACAAACTGTCCTTGCCCCATGAAAGGACCCACCAAAACTTCACCAGTCGCTGTTTTCTTGATATCCACACCTGGATTTTGGATGTAGCCCTTAACATGTCCTTTGGTATCAGCTACAGAGATAATATGACCAAAAGAGCTGTTTCCGATAACCTTAACCGTAATTTTGCTTTCACCTTTTTGGTTAGCAGCCAAAATTTGGTTGGCAATAAGGGTACGCCCCAAAGCAACTGTCGATGATGATAGAGTATTGTGTTTTTCTTGTGCGGTTCTAACAGTTTCTGTGCTATCAAGAACATAAGCACGGAAAGAACCTGATTCTGAAATTGTTTTAATTAATTTATCCATAGTGATTCTATTATAACACAAAAAAGAGGGTGGAAAAATCGTAAACGCTCGGCGTTTCTCTTCCACACTCTCTATCAAATTACCATGAAAATTCGGACAGTTTTTCCCTCAAACTTGCTATTTTCTATCATCAAAATGGTGTTTCTGTCTTATTACAGGTGGTAAATTCTCCAAATACTCCATATAGACACTGACAAGGAGATTATAGTCATCAGTCGTCAAACGTTTGAGTTGACTATGAATGAAGGCAGTCGCCTGATCATACTTTTCATGAATTAACAAATCATCAATGTAGTCATTTCCATCAACAGTGTACCCTTGCTCGTCTTCTACCTGACCCCAATTAATATCCAGACTCTCAAACTTAAAAACCTTACTGACGACGTTGGCTGTCCCACGAATCTGATTGAGTAGCCAGTCGTTATTATACTGTTTTGCCTATGTATCGTAAACGCTTACTAATCTAAAAATAAAAAGGAGGTGACTAGGGAATCACCACCTTTTTACAGTTTAATTAGCCTTGGCTTCTTCTTTATAATTTTTAGCCTCTGCTTCTGTAGCATAAACAAAATGCCCTGGTCGGATTTCATACATTTGTCTATTTTCCCCATCATTTTCAATAGAGGAATTGTAAATCAAATGCTGACGCTTACGCTCTCTTTCTGGATCTGGTTCTGGAATTGCAGACAATAGACTCTTTGTATAAGGATGAATTGGATTATGATAAATCTCATCTGCTGGTCCTACTTCAAGGAGTTTACCCCAATGCATCACACCAATGCGATCGGATATATATTTAACCATTGACAGATCATGGGCAATAAACAAATAAGTTAACCCCTGTTCATGTTGCAACTTCTGCATCAAATTAACCACTTGTGCTTGAATAGAAACATCCAAAGCAGAAATCGGTTCGTCTGCTACAATAAAATGAGGATTAACCGCTAAAGCACGCGCAATACCAATCCTTTGACGTTGACCACCAGAAAACTCATGAGGATATCTTGATAGGTGATCTTCATTTAACCCTACCAAATCAATGAGTTCTTTAACCTTAGCTTCACGCTCTTCCTTAGATTTAGCCAATTTATGAATATCAATGCCTTCAGCAATAATATCACGGATTTTCATGCGTCCATTAAGACTAGCTTGAGGATCTTGAAAAATCATCTGAGCTGTCTTACGGAAATCATGAAGATCTTTTCCTTTTAAACTTGATATCTCATTACCTGAAAAGGTAATAGTACCCGAATCAATATCAGAAAGTTTTAAAACAGAACGCCCAATGGTTGTTTTACCTGATCCAGATTCGCCAACTAGGCCAAAAATTTCGCCCTCATAGATATCAAAGCTAACGTCATCAATAGCCTTAACTTCGTTTGATTTTCCTTTATTAAAAGTTAGAGACACATTTTTTAGTTCTACTAACTTTTTACGTTCTTGTGTCATCTTATTTCTCCTTCATCTTTGACCATTTTTCCCATCGTTTCAATATTGGTGAAGGAGGGGTTACTTTAGGAGCTCGTTCATCTAAGAGCCATGTTGCTGCAAAATGCGTATCTGATACTTTAAACATTGGCGGTTCTTCCTGATAATCAATATCTAAAGCAAAGACATTTCGAGTAGCAAAGGCATCACCTTTAGGAGGATAAAGCAAATCTGGAGGAGTTCCTGGAATAGCTTCTAGGCTGCCAGATTCTGTTTCTGTTGTAGGCATAGAGTTAAGAAGTCCCCATGTGTATGGGTGTTGCGGATTATAGAAAACCTCATCCACAGTCCCATATTCCACAATTTTACCAGCATACATAACCGCCACACGATCAGCCATCCCAGCGACAACACCCAAGTCATGAGTAATAAAAATAATGGATGAATCACGCTCTTCTTGGATTTTTTTCATCAGATGAAGAATTTGTGCTTGAATCGTAACATCTAAAGCTGTAGTAGGCTCATCAGCAATCAAAATTTCAGGATCTGCAGCTAGAGCAATGGCAATTACTGCTCTTTGACGCATTCCTCCTGACCATTGGTGAGGGTAGTCATTTATATGTTCTTCGGCATTAGGTATCCCAACATCTTTCATTAATTGTAAAGCCATATCTAAGGCTTCTTTCTGAGATACTTTGGTATGAATCATGATAGGCTCAGCAATTTGGCGCCCAATTTTCATAGTAGGGTCAAGACTGGTCATGGGATCTTGAAAAATCATAGCAATATCATTTCCACGAACTTTAACCCAATCTTCCTCCTTCAAGGCTTGCATATCATGCCCTTTAAAGGTAATGTCTCCAGTTACCTTAGCGTTTTTGTCTGATAGACCCATTAGCGTCCTTGTCGTTACAGATTTTCCTGAACCAGACTCACCAACAATTGCCAGTGTCTCACCTTTTTTCAAGTCAAAATTGACATCACGAATCGCTTTTACTTCTCCAGCGTAAGTATGAAAATTAACATGGAGATTTTTTACACTTAAAATCGTTTCTTTCATCATTATTACGCTCCTATTAGTTTTCTTTGTTAGATTTAGGGTCAAATGCATCACGCAAGCCGTCCCCTAAAAGAATGAAGGCAAGAGAGATAAAAACAAGAGCCAAGGAAGGAATTACCACCTGATAAGGGTAGTATTGAAGATTCTCAGAAGCATCCGTAATCAACGAACCTAAAGAAGCTGTTGGTGGCTTAACCCCCAAATTGATAGCTGATAGAACCGCCTCGTACATAATAGCACTTGGAACGGTCATCATAATTTGAACAATAATGATACCTGAAATATTTGGTAAAACATGTTTAAAAGCTATCTTGAAGTTATTTTCACCCAAAGCACGTGAGGCTAAAACAAATTCACGTTCTCGGTAGGATAGGGTCAAATTACGGACTTGACGCGCCATAGACGTCCATCCGACAATGGCAATTGAGATAATGATTGACAACACACCACTACCCAAGAGAAGCCCTAACATCGTTACTATGACCAAGTTAGGGATAGATGAGATAACCTCAATAACACGTTGCATGAAGAGGTCAATTTTCCCACCTAAGAAACCTGACACCAGACCATAGGTTACTCCAATAATCAAATCAATTAAAGTAGCAACGATGGCAATTAAGAGAGAGATACGTATACCAACAATCACACGTTTCGCTAAGCTACGTCCTAGATTGTCAGTTCCCAAAATAAATTTATCGTCTTTTGGAACTGATTGATCAGAGTACACATCATTAGGCTCCGTATTACCTGAAAAGACAATACTACCATTCCAGAATGGTAAGCTATCTGATAGTTTAGGTGGTAAATTACGATATGTCTTAACTTCACCACCATTAAAACTATTAGCATCCTTGGCATTAACAAAGAAATTTGAGCCAATCGAAAAGACCAGTAGAATGGCTAAAAACCAAAGGGATATGGTCGCCAGTTTATTTTTTTTCAGACGTCTCCAAGCATCTTGTGTAAAAGAGAGAGTCGGTTTTTCAATTTTTTCTTGTGATTCAGTATTTCCAGCACCAACAAGTTTGAATAGTTGTTTTTCTTCCATGATACTCTCCTTACTTCAGACGGACACGTGGATCCACGAAACTAGTAATGATATCTGTCAATAGGATAGCTACCATAAGCATAACGGCATAAACGATAGTGGTTCCCATAATGACAGGATAATCTTTTGTTGGAATAGAGGTAACAAACTGTTGACCAATCCCAGGAATTGAGAAAATCTGCTCTATAAGTGCTGAACCTGTTAGAATATTAGCAGCCATTGGACCGATTAAGGTAAGAACAGGAATCATTGAATTGCGATAGGCGTGTCGATTACTAATTTGACGTGTTGTCAACCCCTTAGCCCTAGCTAGTTGAATATAATCAGTATTCATGGTTTCAATCATTTCACTACGAAAAAAACGGGTGACTTGAGCAAATACTGGAATAGCAAGAGCTAAAGTAGGTAAAATCGTTTGGCTAAATGAGCCCCATCCAGATAAAGGAAGAACTCCCCACTTAAATCCAAGGTAATCCAAAAGCAGAAGACCGATAATAAATGATGGCACTGAAATACCGAGTGTTGATAGCACGCTCAAGATATTATCAATCCAGTTATTTTTATTACGTGCTGACACGGCTCCTACAAAAAGACCAGACAACACTCCAACAACAAGGGCTTGAATACCCAATTGCGCTGAAACTGCCAAACGTTGACTAATCATCATGCTAACAGGCTGATTCGCAGACTGATAACTTGTTCCTAAATCACCGTGTAGGACATTCCAAAGATATTGCAAATACTGTTGCCATACAGGCTTATCTAAGCCATATTGCTTATTCATAACCGCAATCATATCATTCGTTAATTTGGGATTATTGAATGGTGACCCCGGCATAACTTGCATTAAGAAGAAAGATAGAGTGACAACCACCCATAAGGTAACTAGCAAAATAGCTATCCTTTTCAATAAATATTTCGTCATAAAATTTCCTTTATGTAACAACGAAAGAAGCTGGGACTAAAGCCGCCAGCTTCTTAGTTCATTTTGTGATAAACGTACATACAGTAGCTGATGAATGTTCTACTTTACTCTGTCATTATAATGATAGCAACTATTTATCTTTATAAGCATAGGTGAAGTCAACATCAAGACCAGTTGAGTTACGTACAAGTCCTTTAATTGAAGGATTTTGTAAACCTTTTGTAAATCGGAAGTAAACCGGATTATACATTGCTTCATCATAAAGTGCTTTTTCAGCAGCTTTATAATCATTTGCAGCAGCTGTTGGATCTAATGCATCAGCCGAAATAGCTTTTTCATAGGCTGCATCGTATGTAGAGCTATTTGCCTTACCATAGTTATAAGATGAATTTGAAGTGAACAAGCCATAGAATGTTGATCCTTCTGGATAGTCACCACCCCAATTGACTAGAGCGACATCAAAGTTTTGATTTTTGGTATCTTCAATACGTTGTTTAAATGTCACAAATTTTTCTTCAACAGTCAAACCAGGAAGAGCTTTTTCCCAAGTTTCTTTAATGTAATCAACTGCAGCTTTAGCAGCAGGTGTATCTGAATCTGCTGTAATTGTCAATTTCAAGTCGCTTAAACCAGCTTCAGCAAGACCTTCTTTAAAGAGCTTAGCTGCTTCTTCCTTGTTGTAGCTATAGCCAGGTGCCACATATTTAGATAAATCAGTACCATCAGGTAATTTTTCCAATCCAGTAGGTACAAGACTAGTTGCTGGAACTGAACCCGTATCAACCGCAGCTTCGACAATACCTTTACGGTCAGTAGCAAGGTTGAGAGCTTGACGGATTTTAAGATTATCTAGACCTTTAACTTTACCAGTTTCATTATAGGTCATATAAGCTGTTGTTGCTTCTGGAACTGTAACAACATCTTTGTTCTTTTTATTTGAGTTAAAAATTGCTGACGTATTTGAAATATTTGCAAAGTCAAGTTGACCTTGTTTATACATTTGGACGGCTGTATCAGGTTTTTTAACCGTTTGAATATTGATTGTCTTTGTTTTAACATGCTTAGCATCCCAATAATTGTCATTTTTGACAAGTTTGAAGCTACCACTTGTACCATTCCAATTTTCAACTTTAAAAGGTCCAGAATAAATTTGTTTGTCAGACTTCGTTCCATATTGTTTTCCAGCCTTCTCTACAAATTCCTTATGTTGTGGGACAAAGTTTGAGAATGACAAAAGACTCTTGAATTGTGGAGAAGGATTTGACAAGGTAAAGATAACTTTATTTCCCTCAGCCTTAACACCTAATTCATCAACACTCTTCTTACCAGCAATAATATCTGCAGCATTAACAAGGTGAGAATCTGAAGTAAGGTAAGCATACTCAGAAGCTGTAGCAGGATCAACCATACGTTGCCAAGTATAGACAAAGTCCTCAGCAGTAATCTTAGTACCATCTGAATACTTCAAGCCATCTCTAAGAGTCGCTGTATAAGTTAAACCATCGGCTGACACATCAACCTTTTTAGCCAAATCAGGTTGCAACTTCCCATCTTTATCAACACGAAGTAAGTTACTTTCTGAGTTCCCAATCGCCAAGGCTGAATAGTGATCTGAATTTTTAGAAATATCAAGAGTCAATATTTCAGTAGGGGTGTACCAATTAATTTCATCTTTACTTGAGGTTGATTTTGAGCCACAAGCAGCAAGAAGTGTTGCAGAAGCCAAAGCAATTACTCCAACAGCTACAATACTCTTAAAGTTACGTTTCTTAATCATAATTATAAGAAACCTCCTCCAATCAAAAATTTACTTTCGTGTATAATTATACCTTAAAATAGCCTAAAGTAAAGACCTAATTCTGAATAATTCGACAATTCAGTTATTTTGTCTCGAAAAAGACTCGAAATATCCAAAAAATGACGCATCTATAACTCTTGTCCACTACACATAAACGTTTTACAATCAATCCAAACAAAAAAGGCTAAGAGATATATCTTAACCTTATAGTATTTTGAACCAATTTCTCAGTTTACTCTGTATTTATACACAAGCTTACTTCTTACCCAACTGATCCTTCCATTTCATAACTAATCAAGCGGTTAAGCTCAACAGCATATTCCATTGGAAGTTCTTTGGTAAATGGTTCCACAAATCCCATGACAATCATTTCAGTTGCTTCTTGTTCTGAAAGTCCACGGCTCATGAGGTAGTAGAGCTGTTCTTCAGAAATCTTAGAAACTTTAGCTTCGTGTTCAAGCGCAACTTGTGAATTGTGGATTTCGTTGAATGGGATAGTATCTGATTTAGACAAATCATCCATCAAGATGGTGTCACATTCAATGTGAGATACCGATTTCTTAGAATCTTTGTTGAAGGTTACTTGTCCACGATAGTCAACCTTACCACCATTACGAGCGATTGATTTAGAAACAATAGATGATGATGTATGCGGTGCATTGTGAATCATCTTAGCCCCTGTATCTTGGTGTTGACCAGCATTAGCAAAAGCAATTGAAAGCATGGTACCACGTGCACCTTCTCCATCAAGGTAAACAGATGGATACTTCATAGTTACTTCGGCTCCAAGGTTACCATCAATCCACTCAACAGTCGCATTTTTCTTAGCCGTAGCACGTTTAGTTACCAAGTTGTAGACGCTATCTGACCAGTTTTGGATAGTTGAGTAGCGCATGTAGGCACCATCAAGTGCAAAGATTTCAACGATAGCCGCATGAAGGCTGGCAGTTGTGTAAGTTGGCGCTGTACATCCTTCAACATAGTGAACGCTGGCACCTTCATCAACGATGATAAGAGTACGTTCAAACTGAGCAGTTGCTTCGTTATTGATACGGAAGTAGGTTTGAAGCGGAATATCTACCTTAACGCCTTTTGGTACATAAATAAAGGTACCACCTGACCAGAAGGCTGAGTTAAGGGCTGCAAATTTGTTATCTGTTGGCGGAACCAGTTTTGAGAAGTACTTCTTAAAGAGTTCTGGATGCTCTTTAAGTGCTGAGTCTGTATCTGTAAAGATAATCCCCAACTTGTCATACTCTTCTTTCATGTTGTGGTAAACCACCTCTGATTCATACTGAGCTGAGGCTCCAGCAAGATAAGCACGCTCTGCTTCTGGGATACCAATACGCTCGAAAGTTTCCTTGATTTTCTCAGGAACATCTTCCCAGTCACGAGCAGGTTTGTCTGATGCCTTTTGGAAATAAGTCAGGTCATCAAAGTTAATACCAGAAAGGTCTGGCCCCCACTCTTGCATAGCCATTTTGTTAAAGGTTTCCAATGATTTCAAGCGGAATTCAAGCATCCACTCAGGCTCCCCTTTTTCAGCAGACATGGCACGGACCACGTCTTCACTGATTCCTTTTCCGGTTGAAAAGACTGGTGTCACATCATCATGGAAACCGTATTTATATTCCCCAAGATCAATGGGTTTTGGTTCTACTTTTTCATTTGTTTCAGTCATAGTATTTTCCTTTATTAAAGGTTTGATTCGTTTTCCTTTTTGCTTGGGCAAGGAGACTGACTGCCCCTTGACTTCCTAAAGCTCACTTCTCTCTATAGCCTTTTTAAGGGCATTCCAAGAGAGAGTTGCACATTTGATACGTTGTGGAAATTTAGAAACCCCCGCCAAGAGCTTGGCTTCGCCTAGCTTATCTTCATCTTTATGATCTCCTTGAATCATAAGAGAGAAAATCTCCGCTAGTTCCAAAGCCTCTGCCTTGGTTTTTCCAATAACAGCATCCGTCATCATACTTGATGACGCTGTGGAAATGGTACAACCATCTCCAGCAAAGGCAATGTCTTCAATCACGTCACCATCAAATTTGACTGACAGATTGATAACATCTCCACAAGTCGGATTATTCAGTTGAAGTTGCTCCACATCAGGTAGGACACCATGATGGTGAGGGCTCTTAGAGTGATCGGCCACAACAGCCATATATAAACTATCTAGTCTAGAGAGTGCCATTGAAAAACTCCTTCGTCGCAAGAATTGCCTCCACAAGCTTGTCACAATCCTCTTTGGTATTGTAAATATAGAAGCTTGCTCGGGCAGCTGATGAGATTCCTAAATGATTAATTAAAGGCTGAGCACAGTGGTGACCCGCACGCACTGCCACTCCTTCATAGTCGAGAGCAGTCGCCACATCATGAGGATGAAGCCCGTCAATATTAAAGGCAATAACACCTGCATGCTGGCTAGGATCCTCTGGACCGTAGACTGTCAATCCCTCAATCGCTTGAAGTTTAGGCAATACATAGTCTACTAACTCCTGCTCGTAAGCATGAACATTTCCCATACCTAAAGCAGAGAGGTAGTCTACAGCAGCTCCAAGAGCAATAGCCCCCGCAATGTTAGGTGTACCAGCCTCAAATTTCCAAGGTAGTTCCTTCCAAGTGGCTTCTTGTTCATAAACAAAATCAATCATCTCACCACCGAATTCAATAGGATTCATCTGGTTGAGAATCTCTTCTTTGCCATAGAGGACCCCAATCCCTGTTGGACCTAACATCTTATGTCCAGAAAGGGTGAAGAAATCACAATCCAAATCCTGTACATCAATGGCCATGTGAGGCGCCGATTGGGCACCATCCACCACCATATAGGCACCAACTTGGTGGGCAAGCTTGGCAATTTCTTTGACAGGGTTGATGCAGCCTAAAACGTTAGAAACCTGAGCTAGGCTGACAAATTTTGTCTTTTCAGTAATCTTGTTGGCCAAATCTTCCATATCCAATTGGCCATCTTTCAAGTAGGCATATACAAGTTTAGCCCCCGCCTTCTTACAAGCTTCCTGCCAAGGTATGATATTAGAGTGGTGTTCCATAATTGAAATAACCACCTCATCTCCTGGCTCAAGAACCTGCTCTGCAAAACGACCAACCCAGTTAAGACCAGTTGTCGTTCCACGTGTAAAGAGGACCTCTTTGGTTGATTTCGCATTGATAAACTGACGAAACTTTTCACGACTAGCTTCGTAAGCAGCTGTTGCACGCTCAGCCAAAGTATGCACACCACGGTGAACATTGGCATTGTCCTCATGATAGTAGGTCATGAGAGCGTCCAAAACTACTTGAGGCTTCTGGGTCGTTGCTGCATTATCCAAGTATACCAAAGGTTCATCATTAACTACCTGATCTAAAATGGCAAAATCTTGTCGAATCTTATAGGCATCTAAAGCTGACATCTTATCTCCCTATCTAGATATATCATAGGTTAGACTATCTGCGTCGATAGTTCCTAACGTTTGTTTAGTTTTGTATCAGTTACAGAAATCATCTCATCACGCACTTCCTTAACTGGGATTTCAGTGATAACTGCTCCCAAGAAACCGCGAATAACCAAGCGTTCTGCAGTGTCTTGATCAAGTCCACGACTCATAAGGTAGTACATATCCTCTGGATCCACCTGACCGATTGAAGCAGCGTGTCCTGCTGTAACTTCGTTTTCGTCAATCAAGAGGATTGGGTTCGCATCTGAACGGGCTTTATCAGAAAGCATAAGCACACGGCTTTCTTGTTGTGCATCAGCACCCTTAGCACCTTTGACAATGTGACCAATACCATTGAAGGTCAAAGTACCGCGTTCCAAAATAACACCATGTTGTAGGATATGTCCCACAGAGTTGTTACCATAGTTAGTCACACGAGTATCAATCCCTTGCACCTGACGACCTGATGAAAGACCAATAACTTTAAGGTTGGCATGACTTCCATTGCCAATCAAGTCGCTATCAAAGTCAGCAATAACATTGCCCTCGTTCATGATGCCGAGAGCCCAGTCAATGCTTGCATCACGACCAATACGGCCACGACGACTAATATAAGTTGTGACATTTTCACCCAAACGGTCAATAGCCGCAAACTTAACTTGTGCACCATCTTGAGCAATAACTTCCACAGAAATGTTGGCACTAGCTTTTTCAGTAGCTTCACCTAGCGTTTCAAAACGCTCAAGGTAAGTCAATTTACTGTTTTTACCAGCTACAATCAAAACGTGCTTGTTAAAGGGCACATTTGAAGTTCCATCTTGGTAAAAATAGCTTTCAACTGGCAAGTCAATTTCAACATTATCTGGTACGTAAAGGACCGCTGTACTGTTGAAATAGGCATAGTTATAAGCTGCCAATTTGTCCTCATCATAGGCTACAGCCTTACCAAAGAAGGCTTTAACGACTTCTGGGATTTCCTCAAGAGCAGTCGTCAGGTCTGTGAAGACCACACCTTGACTAATCAAGTCAGCTGGCAATTGTTCAAGTACAGTATTTGTTCCTACTTGGACCAATTTAGGGTTGTTTCCAAGCGCTGTAAAATCAGGTACATTTGCTGATGGTTCATTTTCAGTAATCGTTCCATCACCGAGATTCCAACGGTGAAATTTTACACGCTCAATTTTTGGAAGAGCCAAACTTTCAAGCTTATCAAAGGCTGCTTGACGAAGGTCTTGCAACCAAAGTGGCTCTGCTTTTGCTTGTGAAAAAGCGATAATAGATTCTTTTGACATAGGTTACTCCTTTTCTAGTTATTTCGAGTAACAGACTTACGCTTCTTCGTGGTACTCGTAACCGAGCTCTTCAGCGATTTTCGCATAACCTTCTTGCTCAAGACGAGCAGCCAATTCAGGGCCACCTGAAAGAACCACTTTACCTTCCATCATTACGTGTACAACATCTGGAGTGATGTAGTTCAAGAGACGTTGATAGTGAGTGATAATCATAGCACCAAAGCCTTCACCACGCATAGCGTTAACCCCTTTTGAAACCACTTTAAGAGCATCAATATCAAGACCTGAGTCAATCTCGTCAAGAAGAGCAAACTTAGGTTCCAACATAAGCAACTGAAGAATTTCGTTACGTTTCTTCTCACCACCTGAGAAACCTTCGTTAAGGTAACGCTCAGCCATTTCTTCACGCATACCAAGTAATTCCATCTTTTCATCCAATTTAGTGATGAAATCAAGGACAGAAATCTTTTCGTCATCTTCTTTACCAGCATTCATAGCCGCACGGATAAACTCAGCATTTGTAATCCCTGGGATTTCAGCTGGATATTGCATAGCAAGGAAAAGACCTAGGCGTGCACGTTCATCAACTTCCAAGTCAAGGATACTTTCACCATCAAAAAGGATGTCCCCTTCTGTGATTTCATAATTTGGGTTACCCATGATAGCAGCCGAAAGGGTAGATTTACCAGTTCCGTTAGGACCCATAATAGCAGCAATCTCACCAGTTTTAAGAGTCAAATTAAGACCCTTCAAGATTTCTTTATCTTCAACAGAAACATGAAGATTTTTGATTTCAAGTACAGACATTGTATACTCCTTTTTCATATATACAGCGAGCACTTGCTCGCTAATTTGCATTATTTTTTTGAAAATAGTCTTGCTATTTTCTGGAAAATAAAAAGAGAACTTCCATTTTCCTTAATTAGAATCATTATAACAAAAAAGCCATTGCTTGGCTTTTCAAATGTTTATTTTTTTCGACCTTGCTTCCATTTCAACATGATTGCTTGGCGATAATCACTATTCCCGATAAATTTTAGGAAATTGAAGAGAGGTGTTCGACCAACGCCCCAAATCTCAAGCCCTTCAATCAGAATTTCCATTCCCAAAATCAAACTCAGAAGTAAGAGAATACCACCGAGACGACTGGAAACATTTAATAAGAGGGCAATCAATGAAAAGAGGATAGCGATGGCATAAACCACCAGAACTGCTCCTCGATGAGTGAACCCCATAGCTAAAAGACGATGATGCAAATGCATCTTATCAGCTTCCATAGCTGAGCGCCCTGACAACTTACGGCGGACAATAGCCACCACTGTGTCAACAATAGGCACTCCAAGGATAATAACAGGTGACAAAATAGCCACTGCTGTCGCATTTTTCAACCCTTGTAATGACAAGACACCAATCATAAAGCCAATAAAGAGCGCCCCTGTATCACCTAGATAGATAATCGCTGGATGATAATTGTAAGGGAAAAATCCCATAATGGCAGCCACTAAGACAAAGATGGTCATGGTCAAAAAAATATCAGTATCATAGAGGAAGAAATAAGAAATCACCCCCATAGTCATCAGGGAAATGATAGAAACTCCTCCAACCAATCCATCCAAACCATCAATCAGATTAATGGCATTGGTGATAGCCGCAATCCATAACACTGTTAGAATAAAGGTCAAGACTGGTCCAAACTGAATCATGGGCCCGCCAAAAGGTATCTTAAAGCTATCAAATTGAAAATCCGTAAAAGCCCAAACAATGACAGCTCCCATAACAATACCGAGCATCTTAGGCAAAGGTTTTAATTCAAAGATATCATCAATGAAACCTGTCAATGCCACAATAGCACCACCCACAACAACCGGTAGGATGTATCTTAAATAAGAAATATGCCAGACATCCTTCTGAATAATCATAGGCATAAATACCAAGGTCGCCAGTACAAAGGCCAAGAAAATAGCTAGACCACCAGCACTCGGCATTGGTTTTTTATTGATACGTCTTGCATTTGGATGATCAACCGCTCCGACTCGAAAGGCCAAAGAGCGAACCAGTGGAGTTCCCACAATGGCAATCAAAAATGTCCCAATCAAGACAAAGATATAATTAATGGTCCAAGGCATGTCCTAGCTCCATTTCGTTGCTTGTAATACCGATAAGGCGTCCTCTTCCATCAAGATTGTTGCATGCTCTTGTAGATAGGGACGTGTTCGGTCTGCCACATTCGCATATTCAAGAAAACGCGCATACATATTGTTCGCGTAATAGTCAGGCTCATCAGCCAAGTAAAGAAGGATAGTCATATAGTAGATATCACCAAGTTTATAAAGTTCAGAACCTTCCACTGGCACATCCTTCAAACCTTGCGTAAAGGTTACTACTTGATCAAAGTCAGAGAAAGCCAAGACATAGTGAGTATAATCTTCACGAATAGCTTCCTCAGCCACTTCCTTAGCCGGCTCTGTCATAGTCTTATCAACCTCTTCCAAGGCCTTTTCAATCTCTTCGAGCTTATGGTGAGCTTCAATATCTCCCTTGTCCATAAAGTTACCCTCAAGAGCTTTGAGGAATTCTTCTGGAGAAAGTCCTGAATAGTCATCCATATCTGACAAATCATTGAAATCAAGGTCTTCCTTAAGGTCTGATTTAGTCACAAAGACATCCACACGATCCTTGCGTGGCGTGACACGGAAGCTCAGCATCCCACTATTTTTAAAGTTATCAGGCAAGTCCAACTCATCCATGACAGTATAGAAAAATTCCTCTGTTTTTTCCTGGGGAATCAAGAAATCCTTCAATTCCATACCATGTTCTTCAAGATCTTCCATGGTAATCATGATTTTTAGAGTTGTCTCGCTTATTTGTTTCATTTCCATATGTAAAAACCTCGCACGAGTAGTTATTTCATTATACTAGAAAAGCAAAGAGATAGCAATTTCTGAACAAGTTCAGGTCTTATTTTAGGAAGCTTTTCTAAAAATTCTCTAATGCTAGCAAAGATTTGAATTTTCCTATTTATAGCCGTCAGCTATCCTAGAAAAGAGTAAAATAAAAGTGGATATGTAGTTGGAGGTGACAACCATGACTGCCTATAAAAAAGGATGACTTCGAACTAGCAATACTGCAAGAATAACGAATTTTTTGACGCTCTTTCTCTACTTGTCAGGACAACCTCATCAAGTAAACAAATCTACCTTTCTTACAGGATTAATCTTTGCCATCATACTGGCAACTGCACCCATTTACGACGATGACCATTTGACACTCCGACAACAATCACTCCTCCACTTCTCAATCATGTATGTTACCATCCTTCCAATCCTCTGTTTATCTGGATGGCATCCCTTGCATAATATGGTAGACTTATTGAAAATCCTTTCCGGTTTCTTAACTTGCGGACTGGTCCTTTGGACACTAGCTTAGCTTATCTTTTTTCAAGTTTTGATAGCGTTCGTTCATATACAGTCCCTTTTGAGGGGCTGATTCAGGTTCATCAGCGTAGTAAACCTTGATTTCCTGTTGAAAGTCTGCCTGTGTTTTCTGATGTTTGATATGGTGAAAACGATAACACCAGCCGTCAGGATGTGTGTAGCTATCCTCCTTGTCATCATAGTGCCAATTTCCTAAGTTTCTAGCTGACTGTTTATCCCCTCTCTTCTGTTCCTGATCAAACATGGCATACTTAATCAGATACTTCACCTCCTTTTCATCTAAACGAAGGAGGTTCTCTTCACTTCCATACCCAGCATCTGCGACAACTGTCTTCAATTCATGCGGATAGGTTTCAAGTAAGGGGAGAAGAGTCTTGGTGTCTGTCGGATTTGAGAAGACATCATAGTGAAGAACAAATTGATTTTCAGTAGCGATTTGAAGATTGTAGCCAGGTTTGAGTTGGCCATTCTTCATATGGTCTTCTTTCATCCGCATAAAAGTGGCATCTGGATCAGTTTTGGAAAAGCTGTTACGCCCTTCAAATGTCTCCTGATAGCTCTCATATTTTTCAGCACGTACTGAAAAATCCTCCTTGACTTTACGCAAGACTTTCTTGAGTTTCCGACGGCTGGGTTTTACGTTCATCCTTCCCTTTAAAGGGTGTCTCCTCAATGTCTTACCTAGCAGATATCTTGACAGAAGCTGGTTTTCAACAAGTTCGAACTTATATTCAAAGTGAAAATATCATTCTTGAAAGTGACTTAGCCCTAAAAGAAATACGAGAACAGGTTCATGCTCTAATAAAGGAAAAAATTGGTACTGACTTAAAAATGGTAATCAAGAATAAAAGTGATTTTACAAAAATTGTCCAAGAAAACCCGTTTGGAGAACACTATCTTTATGACCGTATACACGTAATTTTTTACCAAGAATCTATTCAAAGTCTCCCTTTAGAAAAATTAATTACGGTGAATAAGAAATTTGTATCGGTAACCATTGTATTTACCCCTATCTCCCTAGAACTACAAAACAAAAGAAACTTAATACCAACTATCTTGAAAAGCTTTTTAATATATTAATGTAGATTTGACTATGCGAAAACTGAATGTAGTAGAAAAATTATTAAGCAAGTAGTATTTGAATTTAGAAAAAATCGGAAGAATACTCCTCCGATTTTATTTTGATTGAGTTTGGACATACTGTGCAATGACATCTGATGTGTACTGGGATGTACCAGGTCCAAACTTGTCAATATTTTCCTTGAACTCTGGGTTGTAGACGTAGCCTTTACCGATATGTCCGAAGACTTCAATAGAGCAGTCAAATCCATAAGTACGAATGGCTTGCAAGAGCTTGGCAGCTTGCTCTTGGTTTTCAGTTGCTGTTACTGGCAGACCAGCTTGAAGGTTTTGTGCCAAGGATTGAAAAACTTGGTTAAAGGCAACCGTAGACTCATCTTCACGACCTTTTTGGCGTTCTAGGGCTTGGTCCATGACTTCTTGACCATATTTTTCTACCGCTTCTTGGTGGTATTTTTGATTGTCTTGGTAACTAAATCCAGTGAATTTTTCTTCAATAGTCATTTTTCTTTCTCCTTTTTGATCTTGAATGGTTTTTTTCAAGGTGGAAATCAAGGTATCCAGATGTTGCCTTTCTCGAGTCAAACACTCCAACTGCTTAGTCAAATGAGGCAACAAGTCAGTCCTTTCTTCCTTTAATAGCTCTGCTATTTTTTCTAAAGAAAAGCCTAGATATTTATAGTAAAGAATGACCTGAAGGCGTTCCAAATCCTCTTTACTATAGGTTCGATAGCCGTTCTCTGACTTTAAAGGGATCAGGAGTCCTATCTTATCGTAGTGGTGCAGGGTCTTGACAGAGACACCTGAAAGCTGCGCAGCTTCTTTGATATGGTACATGATTTCCTCCTTACAAGGATAGTATAAACCCTCCCCTTAGGTTAGAGTCAAGTTTTTTTGCGAAAAAATTTTAACTTTTTGGCAAAGGTGTGAAAACTTGAAAATGGTTTTCTTGACAGACCTCAGAAAACATGATGGGATAGTCAAGTCTAGCAATCAAACAGAAGGCTCATAAAGAGCCATTGAGAGAAGGCTATTTGACAACTCAAGCAGCCTTTTCTTATTCTAAAAAAGGAGATTGGAGTTTAACTATGTCAAAAAAATCGCAATGGGGCTCGAAACTTGGCTTTATTCTAGCATCTGCTGGCTCAGCCATCGGGCTTGGTGCCGTTTGGAAGTTTCCCTACATGACTGCTGCCAACGGTGGGGGAGATTTTTTACTGGTCTTTCTCATTTCCACTATTGTATCCAAGACGCAAGCAAGTTTAACGAGACCTTGCTTGTTTTTATTTAACAAAGGCGCTATTTTCTCAAACTGCCATCCTCCTTTCAAAATACTATTTAGACCGTTTTTGACAAAGATTTTTAAAGTGTTATAATATGAATGAATAGAAATTTTAATTCATTCACAAAAGGAGAAGGTCATGGACAAAAAAGCTGAATTATTGGCTGAGGCTAGGCAGGTGTTTGCTGAGAAGGGCTATAAAAAGACGAATATTTCAGATATTACCAAGCGTGTCGTCATGGCCGTTGGCTCCTTTTATAAGTATTATGAGTCCAAGGAAGCTATTTTTTTAGAGGTTTATGTAGCGGAGAATAACCGCATACGTGAGGAAACCATGCAGCGTGTAGATTGGCAAGGTGAACCTGAGGCAGTCGTTGAACAGCTTTTTGCAGTCACTTTTGAGTTGATTTCGCCTAATAAAATTTTGGCTGAGTGGAGCAAACCGGGGATTTCTCAGATCTTGCACGACTACTATAATCAGGATGCTGGTCGCGCGGCCAATGCTTTTCATCAGTTTCTGATTCAGACTTTCAGCCAGCGCTTGCAGGAGAAGGGCTTTTCACAGGAGGAAGTCGCCCAAATCATGAAGGCTTACGATTTGATATACTACATTGACATGCATGTTACAGAGCAGGATTTTCCAGGCTATTTTGAGAGTATCGAGACCTTGGTGAAATATTTTTTAAAGGGAATTTTTTCAAAATAATAAAAGTTCCTTTTCTTGAAGATTTGTATGAATGAACTATTTTAAATATTCATTCATATTAAAAAAAGGTGATTGATATGTCAGACACTTTAAAAATAGAAGGGAGATGAATCCGATTAAACAAGAAAAAAGTAATTCTTTTTTTAAATGAATCATGCATTCAGAATAGGAAGTGAGGAAAATAATGAGCAAACAAGGAGGATATACGATGAGTGGGATGACTATTTTGGGTATCTGTATGATAGTAATAGGTATTTTGATTGTTTCCTATGGTGGAGTGACGGTTGGTTTTAGTTTTAGTTTGGACTTTCAGAGCTTTTTATTGGGTGGGTTGATTGTTGCCCTTCTTGGGATGGCTTTGATTCCAGATTTTCCGCTTGCTTATAAAGTAGGTGGCTTGGCTTTAGTAAGCTTATTATCTATTGTCTATATTCATAGTATGCCAAATGATTTTGAGTTTATGATGAAACTTATTGCGGATGTAGTAATCTTAGGGCTTTCAACTTGGATTATGATGTTGTTTTTGAGAAAGTAGGAGAAAGATATGATTGTTGTCTATGATTCTAATACAGGAGTTGGCAAACGGTTTGCAGAATCGTTGGGCTACCCGACACAAAGCATCAAGGAAAAGTTGGAAGAACCCTGTATTCTCATTACTCGAAATGCATGGGCTGGGAAAATTCCTTGGTCAAGCAAACGCTTCATCAAGAAACACTCAAACCTGATTAAAGGTTTTGTCAATAATGGGGATTCGGTTAAGCATGTCGGACCTTTTGCGGGGCGACAGCTTTGATTATCGACAAATATGGGCTACCGCACATCTGCGATATTGACCGAGGTGACAAGGAAGCGGACATCAAACTTGTGCAGGAATACTTGGCTAAACTCTAAGTACGGATTATTTGTATGATAAATCTCTCGGAAAGGATGGGTGATAATGACTCATCCTTTTAAGATGACAAAAATGTAAGTTTAAAGCTTAAAATGAAAAGTTATTCGATGGTAGCGAGACGGGGAATTTTGTATCATATAGGTGTAAGGAAAAACAAATCAAAAATAATATCCAAATAAAAGGAGGCCCCACTATGAAAACAAATCTCTTCAACCATAAACAAAAGACACCAATGGCGCAGAAGATTTCCAAAGAAGAAATCGAAAAAAACAGACTGGGCTGTGCATCAGTCCAGTATTATTTCTGGCTACAATATAGTCATTAAGAGGCTGATGCAGTAAAGGTGGTGGGATGAGAGTGGAACAGAAATCGGTAATTCGTTAGAATTCGATTTCGTCGTCCCACCTCCGAACAGTTGAGTAGGGCTGTAAAAGCTGATGAAATCAGCCTAGTAGAGCCCACTCAACCACTGCGTCTTGCTCGACAATCCAAAGACGATTGAGAGGCTAGGACTTTTGTTCCAGGCTCCGTCCCGCCACCTTTTGCCCAAATGGAACTGAAAGTTTAGAGAGGCCCACTTGCAAAGCAAGCCAAATCATACAGCCAGCTCCCTCTAAGTGAACATCAGATTTTAACTGGAAGAACGCTAAGTGACAAAAATGTAAGATTAGCGTCCCAAATGAAAGATTAGCCTATGAAAACTTATCGGGCTTTTCGGTGTGATAATTGTATCATTTTTAGTTTGCTTTCAGTAGGGGGTAGCAGCTCAGGTAAACTTAGAGCAGAGCTAGCTAATAAAGTATTGAAAGATAAGCTAAATAACCATTTTACACATAAATAAAAAGAGGTTCAAGTATGACATTATTAGACGTACAACACGTAAAAAAAAATTTATAAAACCCGCTTTCAGGGCAGCCAAGTAGAGGCACTGAAGGACATTCACTTTACGGTAGAAAAAGGCGAGTATGTGGCCATCATGGGAGAATCAGGCTCCGGGAAGTCCACCCTGCTCAACATCCTGACCATACTGGACAAGCCGACTGAAGGACGCGTCTTTCTCAACGGAACTGATACGGCAACCATCAAAAATAGTCAGGCTTCTAGCTTCCGACGGGAGAAATTAGGCTTTGTCTTTCAGGACTTCAACTTGCTAGACACCCTGTCGGTCAAGGATAATATTCTCCTGCCGCTGGTTCTCTCTCGTCGTCCCATTACTGAGATGATGCAAAAGCTAGTCACGACCTGCAATGAGCTGGGGATTAACAAGCTACAAGAGAAGTTTCCTTATGAGATTTCCGGTGGTCAGAAGCAACGGGTGGCAGTAGCACGCGCCATTATCACAGAGCCTGAGATTTTGCTGGCGGATGAGCCTACAGGAGCTTTGGATTCCAAATCTTCAGCTGCTCTCTTGGATGTCTTTGACGACATCAATGACCAGGGCCAGACCATTCTCATGGTGACCCACTCGACTTCAGCTGCCAGTCGGGCCAAGCGGGTGCTCTTTATCAAGGACGGGATTCTTTACAATCAAATTTTCCGCGGCAACAAGACCGAGCGGCAGATGTTCCAAGAGATTTCTGATACATTGACGGTCATGGCAAGTGAGGTGGGCGACTATGTTCAAACTAACGAGTAAACTAGCTTTGTCCAATCTGGTTAAAAATCGCAGTTTGTATTATCCATTTGCTTTGGCGACGGTACTGGCAACAGCGATTTTGTATAGTTTTGTCTCACTGGCTCATAGCCCCAACATGGAGACCTCTTATGGTGGTACAGCAGCTCGCATGACCTTGCAGTTTGGTATCCATGTCATTCAGATTGCCGTACTTATCCTCATCACCTATGCCAATAGCTTCGTCATGAAAAACCGCTCTCGAGAGTTGGGAGTCTATAGTCTGCTGGGCATGGAGAAAAAGCATCTGCTAGTCATGACCTTCTTTGAGCTCTGTGTCTTTTATCTAGCTACAGTTGGTCTGGGTATCTTGTCTGGCCTAGCTTTAGATAAGATGCTCTACGCAGTCCTTTTGAAATTGATGGGAATGCCGGCAGTTCTTGCCTCGACCTTCCAATGGCAGAACGTCTGGATGACTCTAATTAGTCTGGGTATTGCTTTTGCGGTGATTTTGTTGCTTAACTCTACGCGTCTTCTACGCTATAGCTCTCTTAATCTAATGAAAGAAAAGAAAGCCGGCGAGAAGAAGGGACGCTTCCTTTTGCTGCAAACCTTGCTGGGGCTCCTGCTCATGGGTGTAGCTTATTATATGGCTTTGACCGTTACCAAACCTGTCGCTGCTATCGGCAATTTCTTTATAGCTGTGATTATGGTTATCCTAGCAACTTATCTGCTTTTTAATGCAGGTTCGATTACACTATTGCAATTTCTCAAAAAGCGCAAAGGCTACTACTATAAAACGCAGAATTTCATTTCTGTTTCCAATCTTATCTCGCGGATGCGCAAAAATGCAGCAGGCTTGGCAACTATTTCCATCTTGTCCACCATGCTGCTGGTGACTTTAGTTGGTACAATCAATATCTATGTTGGAGGTCAGGATTATATTACTACCTTGCATCCAAAGGATTACAATGTCAGCATTGTCTTGCCGAAATCAACTGATCAGAAGGAGGCTCTGTTGGACAAGGTCCAGCAAGTCGCTCAGGAAACAGGTCTGAAGAAGCCTAACTATACTGCCTATCTTTACCAATCATCCTTCATCATGAAACTGGCCGGAAATGATATCACTGTTCCAATGCAAGGCGAGCTGGATTCGAATCCAAGTATCTTGACCAAGAAGTCTGCTGGCACGATTACGGTCATCAATCGTCAAGATTATGAAAAAATGACAGGGAAAAAGCTAGACTTGGCAGACGATGAAACTCTTGTCTATGGAAAAAATGTTTCCTTAAATAAGGACCAGCCTCTCCGAGTGAATGGCAAGGACTGGAAAATTAAGCAGATTTTACCGTCGAATTTCACGCATGGGAAAATCCCTAATCCAAACGATGTAGCCATGGAGCAGGGGCTCTATATGGTGGTCAATGATAGTAAAGCGGTTGGTCTTGATGCAGCTCATCACTATTACATTGGAGTTGCTTCAGAGACTAAGGACAGTAAAAAGTTTGTCGAGCAAGTCCAGCTGGAGTTGAGAGACTCTTTGGATCAGGACCAGGCCCAAGATGGTAGCTACGCAATGGCCAGTGACCGTCATAGCGCAGAAAAGAGCTATCAGGAACTTACTGGAACCTTGCTTTTCATCGGTCTCTTCCTTTCCGTTATCTTCCTTCTAGGAGCTGTTCTTGTGATTTACTACAAGCAAATCTCTGAAGGATATGAAGACCGCGATGGCTTTATCATTTTGCAAAAGGTTGGTCTAGATGAAAAGCAGACTAGAAGTACCATTCGCAAGCAAATCTTGACTGTCTTCTTCCTACCTCTCATCTTTGCTTTTCTACATGTAGCAGCGGTCTTTCATATGCTGCGCTTGATTGTTGCCCTATTGGGTGTGACCAATCTTCCTCTCTTAATCCAGACAACACTTGCGACTTGCGGCGTCTTCCTCCTGACCTATATTTTAGTATTCTTACTAACTTCCCGCAGTTACCGCAAGATTGTCGCCCGCTAAGAGCAAATCCCCGACCTCTAGGTCAGGGATTTTTTGGTGTCTGGAATTTTACCACTCATCTCTCTCATTTTACCGCTTGTCCAAAAAGCCGAGATTTTTCAATAAAGACTTGCTATCATAGTTTCAGAAGTTAAGGACAGGAGAAAATATCATGTTAGTAGAAACGAAAAATCTAACCAAAGTTTATGGCGATAAGATGGCAGTCAATAGCCTCGATATTCAGATTGAGAGAGGAAGTTTTACAGCTATTCTAAGCCCTAATGGAGCGGGCAAGTCGACAACCATTCAGATGTTGATTGGACTTTTACAGCCAACATCAGGACAAATCATTTATGCAGAAGAAACCAAGAGGAACAACTTTGTTGCACTTGACTTGACAATTAGGGAAAATGAAAGGTTATTCGATGGTAGCGGGACGGGGAATTTTATATCATATAGGTGTAAGGAAAAACAAATCAAAAATCAATATCCAAATAAAAGGAGGCCCACTATGAAAATAAATCTCTTCAACCATAAACAAAAGACACCAATGGCGCAGAAGATTTCCAAAGAAGAAATCGAAAAAACCAGACTGGGCTGTGCATCAAGCCAGTATTATTTCTGGCTACAATATAGTCATTAAGAAGCTGATGCAGTGAAGGGGCTGGGATAGAGAGTGGGACAGAAATCGGTAATTCGTTAGAATTCGATTTCGTCGTCGCACCTCCGCACAGTTGAGTAGGGCTCTACAATCCAAAGACGATTGAGAGGCTAGGACTTTTGTCCCAGACTCTTCAATGATTTATCCAAAAATAAGTTTGACAGCTCCATAGAAAAGCACAATGATACCGAGTACGATACGGTATTTTCCAAAAACAGTGAAATCGTGTTTCTTAATATAGTTCATCAAGAAGCGAATCACAAATAGGCTGACAAGAAAGGCGGTCACACTAGCTACCAATAGAATGGCCGCTTGGCCACCAGTCAAGGTGTTCCCATCAATAAAATACTTAACTGCCTTAAGCCCACTATAACCAAACATGGTTGGAATACCGAGGAAGAATGTAAAGTCAGCTGCTACGCTACGACTAGTACCAACGATGATTCCCCCAAGAATAGTAGCACCTGAACGACTAGTCCCTGGAATGATACTCAAGACTTGGAAAAGACCAATATAGAAAGCTGTCTTGTAAGACATACGTGCCAAATCCGTTACCTTAGGCTCTACACGTCGATTGCGGTCCTCAATCCAAATAAAGGCAATCCCGTAGACCACCAACATGATAGCTACTACAAAGAAATTACTGAGGTGGGCCTCCATCCAATCATCTAAAAGAAGACCAAAGAAGGCTGAAGGAATACAGGCAATGACCACCTTAAGCCAAAGTTGCCAAGTCAACTGCACTTCACGTGCTGTTTTACCAGGTTGGAAGGGATTCAAACGTTTAAAGTAAATGACCATAACTGCTAGAATAGCACCAAGTTGGATAACGATATTAAACATATCAATGAAATCTTTACTTTGTCTTAAGTTCAAGAATTCATTAACCAAGATCAAATGACCTGTTGATGAAATGGGTAACCACTCAGTGATCCCTTCGACAATCCCAAGAAAGACTGCCTTTAGTAATTCAATAATATACTGTGCCGTTTGCATAATTATCTCCGTTTTTAAATGCTAGCCCCATCACACCAAAAATGATCAGGGCTCCAAATTGTCCTTCCCATTATATCAAATTACAACTTGTATTTGAAGACAATACTGATATACAGTTTTTTTCTAGCATCAACTTATTGTCATCAGTCTCAATTTCCTGTAAAATAGTAAGGAATGACATTTTTATAGGAGACATTGTTTCAATGAAAAAAATTATTGTAGCCTGCTTTGCAGCGCTCCTCCTCGTTTTTGGTGGGGTGTCAAGCGCTCAAGCAGACGAGTATCTCCGTGTCGGTATGGAGGCTGCCTATGCACCTTTCAACTGGACGCAGGACGATGACTCAAACGGAGCTGTTCCAATCGAAGGTACTAAACAGTATGCCAACGGTTACGACGTGCAAATCGCTAAAAAAATCGCTGAAGCCCAAGGTAAGAAACCCTTGGTGGTTAAAACAGCTTGGACAGGTTTGATTCCTGCCCTCACTTCCGGCAAGATCAATATGATTATCGCAGGTATGAGCCCAACAGCTGAACGTCGTCAAGAAATTGACTTTTCAGATAGCTACTACCGAAGCGAACCTGTCATGGTTGTCAGCTCAGATGGTGATTATGCCAACGCTAAGACTCTCAAAGACTTCAAGGATGCTAAAATCACAGCTCAACAAGGGGTTTATCTCTATAACTTGATTGACCAAATCCCAGACGTCAGCAAACAAACAGCTATGGGAGACTTCGGTGCTATGCGCCAAGCCCTTGCATCTGGTATCATCGATGGTTATGTTTCAGAGCGTCCTGAAGCAAAAACTGCCGAAGAAGCTAGCTCAAAATATAAGATGATTACGCTTAAAGATGGTGGTTTCCAGGTTTCAGACGATGACGTCTCCTTGGCCGTCGGTCTTCGCAAAGGAGACAGCCAGCAAATGGAACAAGTCAATAAGGTCCTTGCTGGAATCAGTCAAGAGGAACGTGTTAAACTGATGGATCACATCATTAACATCCAACCTGCAGATAAGACTGATGAGACTAAAAAAGGAAACTTCTTTAGTCAGATGAGCACTATCATCGCTAAGAACTGGCCACAATTCTTACGTGGTACAGGAATCACCCTTCTTATCTCGATTATCGGTACAGTTGTGGGTACTTTCATCGGTCTTATGATTGGTGTTTACCGCACAGCTCCTAAGGCTGCTAATAAATTTGTAGCCTTGCTCCAAAAACTCTTCGGTTGGGTTCTTAATGTCTATATCGAAGTTTTCCGTGGTACGCCAATGATTGTACAATCTATGGTTATCTACTACGGTACTGCCCAGGCCTTTGGTATCAACATTGACCGTACCCTAGCAGCTGTCTTCATCGTTTCTATCAACACCGGAGCCTACATGAGTGAAATCGTACGTGGTGGTATCTTCTCTGTAGATAAAGGACAATTTGAAGCTGCAACTGCTCTTGGATTTACCCACGGTCAAACCATGCGTAAGATTGTTCTTCCACAGGTTATCCGTAACATCTTGCCAGCTACTGGTAATGAGTTCGTTAT
>OKVI01000438.1_pt1 | contig 31138 bp, 40 predicted proteins | sample 1607001 | NCBI WGS metagenome assembly OKVI01 (sample SAMN03281018, study PRJEB24777) | human gut metagenome | isolation source: fecal sample PR128 from 1 month old male Malay infant, vaginal delivered...
CGTCACATAGCCCAGGACTGGAGTCTGACAGACGATGAGCTGGAAACCGTCATGCAGCGGCTGGACGATGCCTTTGAGCATGGTGCTGATGTCAGCATTGTTCACGACGTTGTTCGTGAACTGATGGAGGAAAAGCGCGTAAACCGTCTTGTAACAGTCCCTGCGGTGCTGCTGGAAAAAGTGATGGTGATGGCTGGTAGTGAAATTTATCGCCTCCATGCTGTAGGGAGCGAGAACGGGGGCGACGGTGACGCATTTGTCAGGGAAGAACGTGAGATTATGCGGGTAATGCGTCAGGCGCTGGACGGGGAGAATGGGTAATGAATATCAGCAAGGAAACCCGCGAAATTCTGCGTAATTACAGGGCCGTGATTAATGCGCGGCGTCGTGAAATGGGGCAGAAACCGCTCACCACCGCGCAGATTGTTGATGAAATATGTGATTTTGTGGTGAATCAGCAGGCTGTTTTCCTCGGTGGTCACTACATCCTTCAGGGCAGCAGGCACAGGTGATACAGGGCAGGCGGTGGAGGCCGCCTGTCAGCCCGCGCGAAAACCCCTGGCAGGCTGGCGCCTGCCGGAAGGGAAGCGGGCCACGCTGGCGCGTCGCCCGTTACCCTTCCCGTTTGTGATGTGTCCGGAATGTTTTTTCCTGATGTTATGTTTCTGTGGTTACTGTTCTTCTTCCTCTTCTTTCCGTTCCTCTCCTGTTTATGCCTTTTCCGGGCGTCCCCCTGGCGGGGCGGGCTGTCGTGAACGGAGCCAGCGGAGCTGTCTCCGCCCTGGCGGGCTTCCATCCCTGACGCAAAACCCCGGGTTTGCAGCGACCGGAACGGTCGCGCCACCCCTGTCGCGCCGTGGCCTGCGCTCCCGGCATCCCGGCAAAAAGACGCCGGGATGTAAGGAGCAACGCCGTTTCGCAAACCGCGCTTCACGTCGTTGCAGCGGGTCCCTGCTCATTGCCTGCCGGGTGCCACACACCCGTATGAGTCCCTGTCGCCGGGGGCATAGACAGCCACAACCTGCCGCACTGACTGTCCAGGGTAAATGAACAGCCCACAAAATTTTTTACCCAAAACCCGGTAAAAAATTTTGCGTTCTGCCCAGGACAGGTGCGTCAGGCCGTGGCAGTGATGCCCCTTGCGGCGAAGGTTCTCAAACGGGTGAAGTTCATACCACAGGGAATACAGCAGCAGGTTCCCGCGAAACGTCAAAACCGCGGCTCCCGAAACTCAACGGGTGATGTTCTTTAAAAATCAGGATTTATTTCAGGCTCCGGCAATACGCATTTATGTGTTCTGTCAGTCATCCGGCTGGCAGGTAATGAAAACGCAGGAACAGAAGGAGGAAAACACCGGAAAGCGTCAGATGCAGATATGAAAAAAAGCAGGTCAGGGACCTGCTTAATCCACGCCGTAAGAATTGTGCGACCAATTTTGACGGCATTGTTAACCAATTTGTCATAAGGAATCCATTTATGACTGTAAGCATTGTTTCACCTTCCGCAGCGGCTGTAAAGCCCCGCCGTCATCCCCGTTTCAGACGCGAAGACATCCCCGCGCCGGAACTTGACCCCGTGCTGAAAGCCTTCGGGCGACACATTGCCCGGAGTTTTCGCCGGGGGCGTGGTGTACACATCCCCGCCATGAAAAACACGGCCTTCGGGCAGGTGCTCCGCACACTCGAACTGAAACGCGCTTTTAACTGATGAGGTGAGCCGCCCCGCGAGGGGCGGCAACAGACGGAAGGAGAACATTTTATGACATTAGCAGCAATCACCATGACCGCCCCGGAAGCCGCCAGCCCTGTGCAGATGTACCGCGCGACCTACTCACCGGATGACAACAAACTGCGCCTGTATGCCGCGTCACGTCTTGACCCGGAGACGTATAAAAAAGTGCATGATGCCGGTTTCCGCTGGGCACCCAAACAGGCGCTGTTTGTCGCGCCAGCCTGGACACCGGGCCGGGAAGACGTGCTCCTCTCACTTGCCGGAGAGATTGAGGATGAAGACAGCACGCTCGCTGAACGTCAGGAAGCACGGGCGGAGCGGTTTACCGGATACAGCGGAAAGCGGGCCAGTGAATCCGCACAGGCACTTGATGAAGTGGAAAGACTGGCCGCGATGATCCCGCCCGGTCAGCCCATTCTTGTGGGGCATCACAGCGAACGCCGCGCCCGTCGTGATGCACAGCGTATTGAAAACGGTATGAAACGTGCTGTGATGCTCTTTGAACGTGCGGAATACTGGGAAGAGCGGGCGCGGTCGGCACTGCTTCACGCGAAGTATAAAGAACGTCCGGACGTTCGCTGGCGTCGTATCAAAAAAATCGAAGCTGATTTGCGCAAGGCGGAAAAGACCATCGCACAGTCGCAGAAATATCTGACGATGTGGCGGGCTGAATCGCTGGATCTGAATATGGCAAAACTCATCAGCAGTCATGACCATATCAGCGCCTGTTTCCCGCTGGACAGGTATCCGCGCCCGGCAGAAAAAAGCCAGTATGAAGGAAGTCGATCGTTATGGTCGGCCCTGGATGATGACATCATCACCACGGAGCAGGCCCGCGAAATTGCGATCCGCTGTCATGAACGGCAGATTCAGCATCAACAACGCTGGGTTAACCACTATCAGAACCGCCTGATCTATGAGCGTGCCATGCTGGACGAAAGCGGCGGCGTGGTTACCCGGACACAGGATTTTGAGCCGGGCGGACAGGTTTTCAGCCGGGGCGAGTGGCTGACCATCATCCGCGTGAACAAAAGCAACGGGGCGGTGAGTTCAGTCACAACGCCGAATTACAGTTTTCTCGGGTACAGCGGCGCGATGAAAGTGACACCCGATCGCATCACGGACTACAAAGCACCATCGGCAGAAGAGGCTGCCGTCGCCAGTCAGGCCGCGAAGCGTCCGCCGGTAGTCAACTATCCGGGGGAAGGTTTCCGGGAAATGACAAAGGCGCAGTGGGCCGCCCTGCCCCGGGACTGTAAGGCCGTGCGCAGTGTGGCAGAGACAGAAGACCACGGGGCATACCGCTACCGCCGCACAATGGACAATAATTTCCGCCTGGTGAATGTGTATATTACCGACATGAAAATCACGGAAATCCCACAGAAATAAGGTATATCCCCCCGGGAAATCCCCGGGGGATGACGGAGATAATGACATGCACAGTCAGTTAAGAGAACGTATCCGGCTGATGCGCGCAAGGCTGGATAACGCCGCGCCGGTTGCTGAAATCCGGGCTGAATCTCAGCTTTTTGTGACTCCTGCCCCGGTCTGTGATCGCCTGGTGACGCTGGCGGAAATCAGCAACCGTGATCACATTCTGGAACCCTCTGCCGGCACCGGGGCCATACTGCGGGCGATTCGGGATACCGCGCCGGAGGCCATGTGTGATGCGGTGGAGATTAACAGCGGGCTGGTCCGGTATCTGCGGGAAAATTTTAACGGTGTCAGGGTACAGTGTGGCGACTTCATGGAATGGCAGCCGGTGCAGTATTACAGCCGGATCATTATGAATCCGCCGTTCAGTCACGGGCAGGATATCCGGCATATCCTGCGGGCTTTTTCCCTGTTGCGTCCGGGGGGCGTTCTGGTTGCCGTCTGTCTGAACGGGCCGCGCCAGCAGGAGAAGCTGTTACCGTTTTCTGATGTCCGCGAGGTGCTGCCGTGCGGCACATTTGCTTATACCCGTGTTCCGACGATGATTATTCGTCTGCGTGCCTGATGACTCCGGGCAGGCGGGAGGATAAATGCCCGTCTGCCCGCGCCGGGAAAAGACCGCGCGCCGGTGGCGCTGAAAGGGGCCGCGCTTACGCGCCGCCCCTTTCATTACGCGGACGTTCTGCTGTGGGCTTCTGTCTTTTCAGACCTGTCATTTGCCTGTTACTGATGATGTTGTTGTTCCTGCTACTGCTACTGCTACTGCTACTGCTACTGCTACTGCTACTGCTACTGTTCTTCTTTTTTCTGCTGCTCTGATTACTGTCTGTTTTGTTGTTCTCCTGCTTATGCCTTTTCCGGGCGTCCCCCTGGCGGGGCGGGCTGTCGTGAACGGAGCCAGCGGAGCTGTCTCCGCCCTGGCGGGCTTCCATCCCTGACGCAAAAACCCGGGTTTGCAGCGACCGGAACGGTCGCGCCACCCTTGTCGCGCCGTGGCCTGCGCTCCCGGCATCCCGGCAAAAGACGCCGGGATGTAAGGAGCAACGCCGTTTCGCAAACCGCGCTTCACGTCGTTGCGGCGGGTCCCTGCCCGTTGTTCTGTCCGGTGCCATTCACCTGTTTAAGCCCCTGTCGCCGGGGGCATAGACAGCCACAACCTGCCGCACTGACTGTCCAGGGTAAATGAACAGCCCACAAAATTTTTTACCCAAAACCCGGTAAAAAATTTTGCGTTCTGCCCAGGACAGGTGCGTCAGGCCGTGGCAGTGATGCCCCTTGCGGCGAAGGTTCTCAAACAGGTGATGGTGAATACCGGAGGGAACAAAAGGCAGGTCCCCGCAAAACGTCAAAACCGCGGCTCCCGAAACTCAACAGATGATGGGGGCTGAAAACATCAACAGAAGGAGACACATCATGGCAGTTCGTGGCATTAACAAGGTCATTCTTGTCGGTCGTCTGGGAAAAGATCCGGAAGTCCGTTACATCCCCAACGGGGGCGCAGTGGCAAACCTGCAGGTGGCCACGTCAGAAACCTGGCGCGACAAACAGACGGGGGAAATGAAGGAGCAGACGGAATGGCACCGCGTGGTGCTGTTCGGCAAGCTCGCGGAAGTGGCAGGTGAATATCTGCGTAAGGGGGCGCAGGTCTACATTGAAGGCCAGCTTCGCACCCGTAGCTGGGAAGATAACGGTATTACCCGTTACGTCACCGAAATCCTTGTTAAAACCACGGGCACCATGCAGATGCTGGGGAGTGCACCACAGCAGAACGCTCAGGTGCAACCGCAGCCTCAGCAGAATGGTCAGTCACAGAGTGCTGACGCGACGAAAAAAGGGAGCGCGAAAACGAAAGGCCGTGGACGTAAGGCTGCGCAGCCGGAGCCTCAGCCGCAACCACCGGAGGGGGAGGATTACGGGTTTTCAGACGATATCCCGTTCTGACTGGCCTGACTGTGATAACCGCCCCGTCCTGCGCGGGGCATCACCGGAGATATGAGGATGAGCGAATATTTCAGAATACTTCAGGGACTGCCTGACGGTCCTTTTACCCGCAAACAGGCCGAAGCCGTTGCCGCACAGTACCGGAACGTCTTTATCGAGGATGACCACGGCGAACAGTTTCGCCTGGTTGTCCGTAATAACGGAACAATGGTCTGGCGTACCTGGAATTTTGAGGACGGTGCCGGGTACTGGATGAACCATGTCATCCGTGATTTCGGGATCCTTAAGTAAGAGAGGTGCCGGACGGGGATCACGTCCGGCAGACATTAACTACACAATAAGGGGATAGTCATGTCAGTAACAAAGTCTGAACCAAAATCTACCCGTAAAGCAAGCCGTAAACCTGCAAAAACGCAGGAAACTGTCCTGTCTGCCCTGCTGGCGCAGACGGAGGAAGTGAGCGTGCCGCTGGCCTCGCTGATTAAGTCACCACTGAATGTGCGCACGGTGCCGTATTCTGCGGAGTCCGTCAGCGAACTGGCTGATTCCATTAAGGGGGTCGGCCTGCTGCAGAATCTGGTTGTTCATGCCCTGCCAGGTGACCGCCACGGTGTCGCCGCAGGTGGTCGCAGACTGGCAGCACTCAACATGCTGGCAGAGCGTGGAATCATTCCGGCTGACTGGCCTGTCCGCGTGAAAATTATTCCGCAGGAACTGGCGACTGCCGCATCGATGACCGAGAACGGTCATCGTCGGGATATGCACCCAGCCGAACAGATTGCCGGATTCTGTGCAATGGCGCAGGAAGGCAAAACACCTGCACAAATCGGTGATTTGCTGGGCTATTCACCCCGCCACGTTCAGCGAATGCTGAAACTGGCTGACCTTGCGCCTGTCATCCTCGATGCGCTGGCAGAAGACCTCATCACCACCGAGCACTGTCAGGCGCTGGCGCTGGAGAACGACACCGCGCGTCAGGTGCAGGTGTTTGAAGCCGCCTGTCAGTCGGGATGGGGCGGTAAACCGGAAGTACAGACCATTCGTCGTCTGGTGACCGAAAGTGAAGTGGCGGTGGCAGGGAACAGTAAATTCCGCTTCGTGGGGGCTGATGCCTTCTCGCCAGATGAACTGCGCACTGACCTGTTCAGCGACGACGAGGGTGGCTATGTGGACTGCGTGGCGCTCGATGCCGCCCTGCTGGAAAAACTCCAGGCTGTTGCTGAACACCTTCGGGAAGCCGAAGGCTGGGGATGGTGCGCCGGACGCATGGAGCCTGTCGGTGAGTGCCGTGAGGATGCCGGAACATACCGCTGTCTGCCGGAGCCGGAAGCGGTGCTGACGGAGGCGGAAGAAGAACGTCTGAACGAACTGATGACGCGTTACGACGCGCTGGAAAACCAGTGTGAGGAATCTGACCTGCTGGAAGCAGAAATGAAGCTGATGCGCTGCATGGCGAAGGTCAGGGCGTGGACGCCGGAGATGCGTGCCGGAAGCGGTGTGGTGGTGTCCTGGCGTTATGGCAACGTGTGTGTCCAGCGTGGTGTGCAGTTGCGCAGTGAGGATGACGTGGCTGACGACGCTGACCGCACGGAACAGATGCAGGAGAAAGCGTCAGTGGAGGAAATCAGTCTGCCACTGCTGACGAAAATGTCTTCCGAACGCACGCTGGCAGTCCAGGCGGCACTCATGCAGCAACCGGACAAATCTCTGGCACTGCTGGCATGGACGCTCTGCCTGAATGTGTTTGGCAGCGGAGCGTACAGTAAACCAGCACAAATCAGCCTGGAATGTAAACATTATTCGCTGACCAGCGATGCGCCATCGGGGAAGGACGGTGCCGCATTCCTGGCGCTGATGGCAGAAAAAGCCCGTCTTGCAGCCCTGTTACCGGAGGGATGGTCACGGGATATGACGACGTTCCTGTCACTCAGCCAGGAGGTACTGTTATCCCTGCTCAGTTTCTGCACCGCGTGCAGCATCCACGGCGTTCAGACCCGCGAGCATGGTCACACGTCACGCAGTCCGCTGGACTCGCTGGAGAGCGCTATCGGATTCCACATGCGCGACTGGTGGCAGCCGACGAAAGCAAACTTCTTCGGACACCTGCAAAAGCCGCAGATTATCGATGCCCTGAATGATGCCGGACTGTCCGGTGCTGCGCGGGACGCGGAGAAAATGAAGAAAGGCGATGCCGCTGAACATGCAGAGTTCCACATGAAAGACAACCGCTGGGTGCCTGGCTGGATGTGTACACCACGTCCACAGGCAGAGACGGAAACCACGGAGTACCGTGACGACCAGGCAGAAGCCGCCTGACCGCCAGTCATAAACCATTTATCACGCCGCCCTGCCGGAGACGGGGCGGCAGCAAGGGAGATACCGTGATGAAAACTGAACTGACCCTGAATGTATTACAGACCATGAGCGCACAGGAATATGAAGATATCCGGGCTGCCGGAAGTGATGAACGTCGTGAACTCACACATGCCGTGATGCGGGAGCTGGATGCGCCGGATAACTGGACGATGAACGGCGAGTATGGCAGCGAGTTCGGCGGCTTTTTCCCCGTCCAGGTCCGTTTCACGCCTGCCCACGAACGTTTTCACCTGGCGTTATGTTCACCGGGCGATGTCTCTCAGGTCTGGGTGCTGGTTCTGGTGAATGCCGGTGGTGAGCCGTTTGCGGTGGTTCAGGTACAGCGGCGGTTTGCACCGGAAGCCGTCAGCCATTCACTGGCACTGGCGGCGTCACTGGACGCGCAGGGGTACAGCGTCAGTGACATCATCCATATCCTGATGGCGGAAGGAGGTCAGGCATGAGCGCACGTTCACAGGCACTGGTTCCCCTCAGCGCAGAGCAACAGGCCGCATGGCGGGCGGTGGCGGAGACAGAAAAACGCCGCCACCAGGGAAACACGCTGGCGGAATATCCGTATGCGGGGGCGTTTTTCCGCTGTCTGAACGGAAGCCGCAGGATATCGCTGTCTGACCTGCGATTTTTCATGCCGTCCCTGACCGCAGAAGAACTGCGCGGCAACCGTTCTCAGTGGCTGTATGCCGTCGATGTGCTGATTGAAACTCAGGGCGAGGTCTGCCTTCTTCCCCTTCCCGGCGATGCAGCAGAGCGGCTGTTCCCGTCGGTGCGGTTCCGTGTCAGGGAGCGCAGTCGCCACAAATCCGCACTGGTCATGCAAAAGTACAGCCGCCAGCAGGCGAGGGAGGCAGAGCAGAAAGCCCGTGCGTACCAGGCGCTGGTCGCTCAGGCTGAAATCGAACTGGCATTCCATTCGCCGGAAACAGTCGGAAGCTGGCATGCACGCTGGAGTGACCGGGTGGCAGAGCATGACCTGGAAACCCTGTTCTGGCAGTGGGGTGAGCGTTTTCCGTCACTGGCCGGAATGGAACGCTGGCAGTGGCAGGATATGCCGTTCTGGCAGGTTATTGCGGAAGCCAGTCTTGCAGCAAGAGAGGCCGGTCACGCTGTCCGTGAGATGGAGCGGTGGATGGTGCCGAACAAACTCCGGGAGGCGGCGTGATGCGGCAACAATCGCACAGATTACCCGTAAACAGCCTGAATGAGCGGGTTATTTTCAGGAAAAGTGAGTGTGGTCAGCGTGCAGGTATATGGGCTATGATGTGCCCGGCGCTTGAGGCTTTCTGCCTCATGACGTGAAGGTGGTTTGTTACCGTGTTGTGTGGCAGAAAGAAGATAGCCCCGTAGTAAGTTAATTTTCATTAACCACCACGAGGCATCCCTATGTCTAGTCCACATCAGGATAGCCTCTTACCGCGCTTTGCGCAAGGAGAAGAAGGCCATGAAACTACCACGAAGTTCCCTTGTCTGGTGTGTGTTGATCGTGTGTCTCACACTGTTGATATTCACTTATCTGACACGAAAATCGCTGTGCGAGATTCGTTACAGAGACGGACACAGGGAGGTGGCGGCTTTCATGGCTTACGAATCCGGTAAGTAGCAACCTGGAGGCGGGCGCAGGCCCGCCTTTTCAGGGCTGATGCTGGTCTGACTGCACTGAAGCGCCTTTATAAAGGGGCTGCTGGTTCGCCGGTGGCCCCTTTCTCCTTGCTGGCATTGTACGGGCATGAACAACCAGACTGCCAGGAAGGCCGTTTCCCTCCGGGAACGGGGATGAACGTGCGCCTGCGGCGCCCGTTCTTTTCCCCCGCCTTCTCTGTTTATGACTTACCAGAAATCACATCACCTTCCCTTTGATTATTCTCTTTTTCCTCCTGCTCTGACTCTGATTACTGCTCTGACTCTGATTACTGCTGCCCTGATTATTGTCTGTTTTGTTGTTCTCCTGCTTATGCCTTTTCCGGGCGTCCCCCTGGCGGGGCGGGCTGTCGTGAACGGAGCCAGCGAAGCTGTCTCCGCCCTGGCGGGCTTCCATCCCTGACGCAAAACCCCCGGCTTGCAGCGACCGTTCCGGTCGCGCCGCCTCTGTCGCGCCGTGGCCTGCGCTCCTGGCATCCCGGCAAAAGGCCGCCGGGATGTAAGGCGCAACGCCGTTTCGCAAACCGCGCTTCACGTCGTTGCGGCGGGTCCCTGCCCGTTGTTGTGTCCGGTGCCATTCACCTGTTTAAGCCCCTGTCGCCGGGGGCTGATACAGCCACAACCTGCCGCACTGACTGTCCAGGGTAAATGAACAGCCCACAAAATTTTTTACCCAAAACCCGGTAAAAAATTTTGCGTTCTGCCCAGGACAGGTGCGTCAGGCCGTGGCAGTGATGCCCCTTGCGGCGAAGGTTCTCAAACAGGTGATGGTGAATACCGGAGGGAACAAAAGGCAGGTCCCCGCAAAACGTCAAAACCGCGGCTCCCGAAACTCAACAGATGATGGGGGCTGAAAACATCAGATACAGGAGGAATTATGAGCGCATTTTCTTTTAACACCACTTATCAGCCAACAGGCGATCAGCAGAAAGACGCAATCGCACAAATCGGGATCATGCAGAATCGTGCTGTTCAGGCAAATCTTGCATATCAGAGCTGCCGGGATTCTGGTGCACTCTTTAAGGTGCTCCACCAGGTCAATAATGAGCTGCATGACTTACTGGATAGCCTGGAGAATCATACTCCTCTTGTCAGAAAAAACGCTGATGAGTTGATCGCGCTGTTACTGCTTTTCACTCGGCAGGTTGGTCAGTCCCGAACTGACCTGATTTGATGGTCCTTCCCCTCGGAATTGTTGTCTTTTTGTTAACGATAACCGAGGGGGGATGATATTAAGCGAAAAAACTTTTATTAATTTTATGCCTTCATAAAGGAGTTACTGTTATGCGATTAGCTTCCCGTTTTGGTCGATATAATTCTATTCGCCGTGAGCGCCCGTTAACGGATGACGAATTAATGCAGTTTGTTCCATCTGTCTTTTCTGGTGATAAACATGAATCCCGGAGTGAGCGTTATACATATATCCCAACCATCAATATCATCAATAAGTTACGTGATGAAGGTTTCCAGCCATTCTTTGCCTGTCAGAGTCGGGTTCGTGATTTGGGACGCCGCGAATACAGTAAACATATGTTACGTCTTCGCAGGGAAGGGCATATTAACGGGAAAGAAGTTCCTGAAATTATCCTGCTTAATTCACATGATGGTTCATCCAGTTATCAGATGATCCCAGGAATTTTTCGTTTTGTCTGCACAAATGGCATGGTGTGTGGGAATAATTTTGGCGAAATCCGCGTTCCACATAAAGGTGATATTGTCGGGCAGGTTATTGAGGGAGCGTATGAAGTGCTCGGTGTCTTTGATAAAGTCACTGAAAATATGGAGACAATGAAAGAGATACATCTTAACAGTGACGAACAACATTTATTTGGCAGAACTGCATTGATGGCCAGGTACGAAGATGAAAATAAAACGCCAGTGACGCCAGAACAAATAATTACTCCCCGCCGTTGGGAGGATAAACAGAACGATCTCTGGACAACCTGGCAGCGGGTTCAGGAGAATATGATAAAAGGTGGATTATCGGGGCGAAGTGCCTCCGGTAAAAATACCAGAACAAGAGCCATTACAGGCATTGACGGTGATATCCGAATCAACAAAGCATTATGGATGATTGCCGAACAGTTCAGGGAGTGGAAGTCATGATAATATAAGTAAAGCCCCGAAAAATTTTTCGGGGCTTTACTTATATTATCATCCTGCGGCATTGCTGTGTCGTCTGATATGCCTCAATTTCATCAACTGGCTTTTCGGTAGTCTGTAAATATTGTGCCCGCGAAAAATGGTCTGGCAGGAGGCTGCACAGTTACCGGATATATATAAGATGGGATCCCGCTTTGCGGGGCTTCGGCCAGTCAGCATTATCACTCATATGATATTTTTGTGTGTGGCCTTCCATGCCGCTGTCGCGGCATAACCGGTATTTGACAATGTATACAATATTAATTTTTCTGCACACTGTTAATTTGGGAAAGTGATTTCTTCGTGGTCGGAACCCGGATGCCTTTACTGCTCTTTATCCAGGTATAAATCCGGTAAACCTCTGATGCGTAGGCAAGACGTCTCTGGTTCTGGCGTTCGGTCTTCCTGAATCCGGCATTGTATGCACCAACGGCCTCCCAGGAGACGCCCCATTTTTTAAAGGCTATTGCCAGATAATAAGCACCGGTATAAATGTTCATGCAGGGATCTGTTGTCAGATGTTCCGGCTTAATTCCATAGCGGGCCAGTTCGTTAAAATGCTGGGAATCTACCTGCATCAGTCCGCTGCCATATCCCGTTACCGGATTAATACCGATGGCATTAACCCGGTAACGGGATTCTTTCCATGATATCGCTCTCAGTAAATCCGGGTCTATTTTGTAATCCCGACCTGCAAGATCAAAGCAATCGGCGGCTTCGCAGATCCCATTTATAAACATCAGGCAGATTGCTAACATCCATTTTTTCATTTTTCCACCTCTGGTGACTTTATCCGTAAATAATTTAACCTACTCCACAAAAAGGCTCAACAGGTTGGTGGTTCTCACCACCAAAAGCACCACACCCCACGCAAAAACAATTTTTTGCTGATTTTTCTTTATAAATAGAGTGTTATGAAAAATTAGTTTCTCTTACTCTCTTTATGATATTTAAAAAAGCGGTGTCGGCGCGGCTACAACAACGCGCCGACACCGCTTTGTAGGGGTGGTACTGACTATTTTTATAAAAAACATCATTTTATATTAGGGGCGCTGCTAGCGGCGCGGTGTGTTTTTTTATAGGATACCGCTAGGGGCGCTGCTAGCGGTGCGTCCCTGTTTGTATTATGAATTTTAGTGTTCCGAAATTAACTTTATTTTATGTTCAAAAAAGGTAATCTCTAATGGCTAAGGTGAACCTGTATATCAGCAATGATGCCTATGAAAAAATAAATTCGATTATTGAGAAGCGTCGACAGGAAGGGGCAAGGGAAAAAGATGTCAGTTTTTCAGCAACAGCTTCAATGCTTCTTGAACTGGGGCTTCGTGTATATGAGGCTCAGATGGAGCGTAAAGAGTCTGCATTTAATCAGACTGAGTTTAATAAATTGCTTCTTGAATGCGTTGTAAAAACACAATCATCAGTAGCGAAAATTTTGGGTATTGAGTCTCTCAGTCCTCATGTCTCCGGAAATCCAAAGTTTGAATATGCCAATATGGTTGAAGATATCAGGGAGAAGGTATCATCTGAGATGGAACGATTTTTTCCAAAAAATGATGATGAATAAAAGAAATTTGACTTCGTTCAAATATCAGAGTTTTTATGATTTAAAAAGGTGACAGTACGAAAGATAATTAGTATATTAATTACGTGGTTAATGCCACGTTAAAATTTGAATTTGAAAATCGCCGATGCAGGGAGTTCTCTCCTCCCCGCATCGACTGTCCATAGAATCCTTTGTGAGGAGGTTCCTATGTATCCGATGGATCGTATTCAACAAAAACATGCTCGTCAAATAGATCTGCTGGAAAATCTGACGGCAGTTATTCAGGATTATCCAAATCCAGCCTGTATCAGGGACGAAACTGGAAAATTTATTTTTTGCAATACGCTGTTTCATGAGTCATTTCTTACACAAGATCAAAGTGCTGAAAAATGGCTTCTGTCGCAGAGAGATTTTTATGAATTGATCTCTGTCACAGAGATGGAAGCATACAGGAATGAGCATACGCATCTTAATCTTGTAGAGGATGTTTTTATTCAGAACAGATTCTGGACAATATCTGTCCAGTCATTTCTTAATGGACACAGAAATATTATTCTGTGGCAATTTTATGATGCTGCTCATGTTCGTCATAAAGACAGTTATAATCAAAAAACGATTGTCAGTGATGATATCAGAAATATAATCAGAAGAATGAGTGATGATTCTTCTGTATCATCATATGTAAATGATGTATTTTACTTATATAGCACCGGAATCAGTCATAATGCTATAGCAAGAATATTAAACATATCCATCTCCACATCAAAGAAACACGCATCTCTGATATGCGACTACTTCTCTGTTTCTAATAAAGATGAGTTAATCACCTTACTCTACAATAAAAAGTTTATTCATTATTTATACGAGAAGGCTATGTGTATCATAAATATGCGTTAATAAAGTGTTAATAAAATATAGACTTTCCGTCTATTTACCTTTTCTGATTATTCTGCAAACATAAGTGGTAACCAGAAGATAAACAGCGGGAGGTGTTATTGAAAAGATTTGGTACACGTTCTGCAACAGGTAAGATGGTAAAACTAAAATTACCTGTAGATGTGGAAAGTCTATTAATTGAGGCAAGTAACAGAAGCGGAAGAAGTCGATCGTTTGAGGCAGTAATAAGACTTAAAGATCATCTTCACCGCTATCCAAAGTTTAACAGGGCAGGAAATATCTATGGTAAGTCGCTGGTTAAGTATCTGACAATGCGTCTGGATGATGAAACTAACCAGCTACTTATTGCAGCAAAAAATCGTAGTGGATGGTGTAAAACAGATGAGGCTGCAGACAGAGTTATTGATCATTTGATCAAGTTTCCTGATTTTTATAACTCGGAGATATTCAGGGAGGCAGATAAAGAGGAAGATATAACATTTAATACACTCTAGTTTTATTCATTTATCCGAAATTGAGGTAACTTATGAATACTGTTTTAAGTGTTCAGGGTGCTTCTGCGCCCGTCAAAAAGAAATCGTTTTTTTCTAAATTCACTCGTCTGAATATGCTTCGCCTGGTTCGTGCAGTGATCCCGGTTGCTGTTCTGATGATGTTGTTCCCTGAGTTAGCTATGGCTGCTGGTAAAGGCGACCTGATGGCTAAAGGTCAGGAAACGGTTAAGGCGACCTTCGGTAAGAACTCCAGTATCGTTAAATGGATTGTTCTGGCTGAGGTGCTGGTCGGTGCGGTCATGTACATGATGACCAAAAACATCAAGTTCCTGGTCGGCTTTGCCATACTCTCTGTATTTATTGCAGTAGGTATGTCTGTTGCCGGATTCTGACAGGAAATAAAACGATGTCGGGAGACGAGAATAAACTTAAGAAATATCGTTTTCCGGAAACACTGACCAATCAGAGCCGCTGGTTTGGCCTGCCACTGGATGAACTGATCCCCGCAGCAATCTGTATTGGCTGGGGTATCATAACATCGAAATATCTGTTCGGTATTGGTGCAGCGGTTCTGGTTTATTTCGGGATTAAAAAACTGAAAAAAGGGCGGGGCAGTTCCTGGTTACGTGACCTGATTTACTGGTATATGCCAACAGCCCTGCTGCGCGGTATTTTTCATAATGTTCCCGATTCGTGTTTCCGGCAGTGGATTAAATAGAACTGATACCAGGATTGTTATATGGAACACGGTGCCCGTTTAAGTACCAGTCGTGTAATGGCCATCGCCTTTATATTTATGTCAGTGCTTATTGTTCTCAGCCTCTCTGTTAACCTCATTCAGGGGGTGAATAACTACCGTCTTCAGAATGAGCAACGCACTGCCGTGACCCCAATGGGATTTAATGTGCCCTTTGCCGTGTCACAGAACAGTGCCGATGCCTCTTATTTGCAGCAGATGGCGCTGTCATTTATTGCCCTCCGTCTGAATGTCTCACCGGAAATCGTCGATGCTTCACATCAGGCGCTTCTGCAATATATCCGCCCGGGTGCACAGAACCAGATGAAAGTTATTCTGGCTGAAGAAGCGAAACTCATTAAAAAAGATAACGTGAATTCTGCTTTTTTCCAGACCAGTGTCCGTGTCTGGCCTCAGTATGGTCGTGTGGAGATCCGTGGAATTCGGAAAACATGGATTGGTAACTCCGAACCTTTTACTGATATCAAACATTACATCCTTATTCTGAAGCGGGAAAACGGGGTGACCTGGCTGGATAATTTCGGGGAAACAGACGATGAGAAAAAATAATACGGCAATAATATTCGGCGGCCTGTTTTTTTCCTGCAGCGTGATGGCCGCAAACGGTACGCTGGCCCCCACTGTGGTGCCAATGGTGAACGGTGGTCAGGCCAGTATTGCCATCAGCAATACCAGCCCGAATCTGTTTACCGTTCCCGGTGACCGGATTATCGCCGTGAACAGTCTGGATGGTGCCCTGACCAATAATGAGCAGACCGCCTCCGGCGGTGTGGTGGTGGCCACCGTCAACAAAAAGCCCTTTACGTTCATTCTGGAAACAGAGCGTGGTCTGAACCTTTCCATTCAGGCTGTTCCCCGTGAAGGCGCGGGGCGTACCATTCAGCTGGTCAGTGACCTGCGCGGAACCGGAGAAGAAGCCGGAGCGTGGGAAACGTCCACGCCTTACGAATCCCTGCTTGTGACCATCAGCCAGGCTGTCCGTGGCGGAAAATTACCTGCAGGCTGGTATCAGGTTCCTGTGACAAAGGAAACCCTGCAGGCCCCGGCGGGGCTGTCTTCAGTGGCAGATGCCGTATGGACGGGGAATCACCTGAAGATGGTCCGCTTTGCCGTGGAAAATAAAACGCTGTCTGCCCTGAATATCCGGGAAAGTGATTTCTGGCAGCCGGGAACCCGTGCCGTGATGTTCAGCCAGCCTGCCAGCCAGTTACTGGCAGGTGCGCGCATGGATGTGTATGTCATCCGTGACGGGGAGGGCAACTGATGGCCAGTATCAATACCATTGTGAAACGCAAGCAGTACCTGTGGCTGGGGATTGTGGTTGTCGGTGCAGCCTCCGCGATTGGTGGGGTACTGTATCTGTCTGATGTGGACATGTCCGGTAACGGTGAGGCGGTGGCTGAACAGGAGCCTGTGCCGGATATGACAGGTGTGGTGGATACGACCTTTGATGACAAGGTGCGTCAGCATGCCACCACAGAGATGCAGGTGACGGCAGCGCAGATGCAGAAGCAGTATGAGGAAATCCGTCGTGAACTGGATGTCCTGAACAAACAGCGCGGTGATGACCAGCGTCGTATTGAAAAGCTGGGACAGGACAATGCCGCCCTGGCAGAGCAGGTAAAAGCCCTGGGTGCTAATCCCGTCACGGCGACCGGTGAGCCTGTACCTCAGATGCCTGCCTCACCGCCCGGGCCGGAAGGCGAACCACAGCCAGGAAACACCCCCGTATCCTTCCCGCCGCAGGGCAGCGTTGCTGTTCCACCGCCGACGGCGTTTTATCCCGGGAATGGTGTCACGCCACCACCACAGGTGACGTACCAGTCTGTGCCGGTGCCTAACCGGATACAGCGTAAGGTGTTTACCCGTAATGAGGGAAAACAGGGACCATCGCTGCCGTACATTCCGTCAGGAAGTTTTGCGAAAGCCATGCTGATTGAAGGGGCGGATGCCAATGCCTCAGTCACCGGTAATGAATCCACGGTGCCGATGCAGTTGCGTATCACCGGCCTGGTGGAAATGCCGAACAGCAAGACGTATGACGCAACGGGATGTTTTGTGGGGCTGGAAGCCTGGGGGGATGTGTCCAGTGAACGTGCCATTGTACGCACCCGCAATATCAGTTGCCTGAAGGACGGCAAAACTATTGATATGCCGATTAAGGGGCATGTCAGCTTCCGGGGTAAAAACGGTATCAAGGGCGAAGTGGTGATGCGTAACGGCAAAATCCTCGGCTGGGCATGGGGCGCGGGATTTGTTGACGGTATCGGTCAGGGAATGGAGCGCGCCTCCCAGCCGGCTGTCGGGCTGGGTGCCACAGCCGCTTACGGGGCTGGTGATGTCCTGAAAATGGGTATCGGTGGCGGCGCATCGAAAGCCGCACAGACGCTCAGTGACTACTACATCAAACGTGCCGAACAGTATCACCCGGTGATACCGATTGGTGCGGGCAACGAAGTGACCGTGGTGTTCCAGGACGGCTTCCAGCTGAAAACCGTGGAGGAAATGGCGCTGGAGCAGTCACAGAGTACAGCGGAAGAGGGTAACCCGGAAAGCCCGGTGCCGAATCCTCCCTCGGCAGAAAGCCACCTGAACGGTTTTAACACCGACCAGATGCTGAAACAGCTGGGCAATCTGAATCCGCAGCAGTTTATGTCCGGAGACAAGAACCCGCTGGGCGGGGATGCCGGCAAGGAGGGCGGAAATGGCGGGTGATGCACTGACATTCCGTGTGGCGTTTGTCGTTCGCTGGCTGCTGTGGGTCGTCAGGTTTGTGGTTATCTGGCCGCTGGCCACAATGGCCCTGATGGCTCTGTTTGTTTTATGGAAGGACAACACCACGCCGGGGAAATTACTGGTTAAGGAGATTAACTTCGTAAGACAAACAGCACCTGCCGGACAGTTCCCGGTCAGTGAATGCTGGTTTTCTTCCTCTGATTCTTCAGGCAGATCAGAAATACAGGATATCTGCCATTACCGCGCGGCTGATGCTGCAGATTATGTCAGGGAGACTGACCGGTCACTGATGCAACTGGTCACCGCATTCTGGGCAACGCTGGCACTGATGTATATGTCGTTTGCGGCAGGCACCGGGAAATATCCGATGTGGCCCGGAAAAATGAAATGTGTCCGGGTGGGAACCGCAGATGAACATCTGAAGGAAGTTTATACGGAAGACGCTTCCCTGCCGGAAAAAATCAGGAAATGCCCTGTTTATTTCCATGATGACAGAACAAACAGAAGCAACGGAGATAAAAATGAACATGCGTAATATTAATGTTATTACTGCCCGCGCTGTGCCGGATAAAAACGTATCAGATGATTTTATGCATGCTGTTCTCAGTAACTGCACCACAAGAATCGCACTTCCTGCGCCGAAGAAATTCAGTTCTGAATCATTGCCGCACAATTTTAATATGGCTGCTGTCGGAGTGATGAAGAAGGGTATGTCGATGAGTTTATTTTCTTCTCCGGGAAATACAGTAGTCTCCGGACAACCCTGTGCAGGAAAAACAAATCTGACAGTAGAGTTAATTTCTGCTGTTGTGGAGAGTAATAAAAAAGGAGAAGGGTAATGAAACAGATTTCTTTATTTATTCCTCTGCTGGGAACCTTATTACTTTCCGGCTGTGCAGGAACGAACTCTGATTTTGAGTGTGATGCCACCACGTCAGATACCTGTATGACGATGGAGCAGGCTAATGAGAAGGCCAAAAAACTGGAGCAGTCCTCAGAAGCAAAGCCGGTTGCGGCATCACTGCCGCGCCTGGCTGAAGGGAACTTCCGGACCACGTCGGTGCAGGCCGTTGCGGCGACAACGCCGTCCCGCAGCAGGCCTGCGGTGACAGCACATCCGGAGCAGAAACTGCTGGCACCACGCCCGCTGTTTACCGCTGCCCGGGAAGTGAAAACGGTTGTTCCGGTCAGTTCAGTTGCGCCGGTAACACCTCCCCGTCCGCTAAGAACGGGTGAGCAGACGGCTGCATTATGGATAGCGCCTTATATTGATAATCAGGATGTTTATCATCAGCCATCCAGTGTGTTTTTTGTTATTAAACCGTCTGCGTGGGGAAAACCACGTATTAATTAACTGGCCCTGAAGTTGTATATCAGCCGGCAATGCCGGCGGGCTTTCTGTATTCAAAATCTGCCTGTAAAACGAGTTCCCTGTGCGTGAAAAGGGATGGGCGGTAGCGTGTCAGAACATGTCGGGAGGAATATTCCGTGAGTGATGAAGCCGATGAAGCATATTCAGTGACAGAACAACTGACCATGACAGGAATAAACCGGATACGCCAGAAAATAAATGTTCATGGTATTCCTGTTTATCTCTGTGAAGCATGCGGAAATCCTATTCCGGAAGCCCGGAGGAAAATATTTCCCGGTGTGACGTTGTGCATTGAATGTCAGGCGTATCAGGAAAGGCAGAGGAAACACTATGCATAAATCAGAAAATGAAAAAATAGATTTTATTCTGGATGAGCATGAGCAGATATTCAGAAAACAGGGTTCTTTGTGTATGGCACTGGGTAAGGGCTTTTTAGTTATAGCTATTCTTTGTGGTGTTGCCACATTCTGTGTTTCTGGCCTGTATCTGAAATCCCTGTGCCTGTCCGTTGCCTGCTGTTGTGGGGTATTCAGTCGTATTTTTAATTATTACAGCGTACCGGAGGAATCACGCATGGTACTCAGTCGTCAGGAATTACTCCGGCTTATGCGTCTGACTGAAGACGTACCAGATGTGAGACAGGAACTGCTTAACCGTTTGTTGTCCGGTAAAAAACTGACTGGTCGGGATGAACAGGATATCCGGCGTCTCTGGCAGGAAACGCAGAGGAAACACTATGCATAAATCAGAAGCTGAAAAAATAGATTCTATTCTGGATGAACATCAACAGATATATCGCAGACATAACCAAATAAATAACATCCTGGCGTATTGTGCGTGTATTGCATGGATTCCCTGTATTATTGCTGCGTTCGGCGTTGATGGTATATATCTGAAAATCCTGTTTGCGGTCCTTGCCTGCTGTGGTGCGGTATGCTTTTTTATTTTCTTCTTCACTCTCCTGCCGGAATCACTCATGGTCCTCAGCCGTCAGAGCCTGCTTCAGCTTATGCGTCTGACTGAAGACGTACCGGATGCGAGACAGGAACTGCTTAACCGTTTGTTGTCCGGTAAAAAACTGACTGGTCGGGATGAACAGGATATCCGGCGTCTCTGGCAGGAGAAAGTGGATGCAATGCAGGAGTCTGCCACCCGTCAGCGTGAACAGGATACTATTCGGAAGTTTACTGAAGGGAATAAATCCGAATGAGAATCTGCAGTGTTTTATGACCTCATAAGTTAACTGAAGGGATATTCAGTGATTAATATACAAGCGGAGATAATAAAGAATGCATACCTTTATTTTTCTTGTGCTGATAAAAAATATTAACGGTGGCGGAAGCTGGAATATTACACCCATGCCAAATACGGACGTATGCGTGCAGGTTCTTCGGACAATCGAGTCACACGGAGGCAGGGGATTTGGAAATACAGGGGAATGTATTGAAGTTAAAACAAATAAACCTTTGAACAACGTGATGGATACACTGAATGGTGGTGGGCAATGAGTGCTTACTGCTTCAAAGGAAAATGAAATGAAGTCGATATATTTAGAATCTGTTCTGGCTTTTATATTTGTTGGCGTTATGGCTATGTTTAAGTCTTGGTAAGGCAAAAGAGCTTGCATCAGCGTGTAGAGAAAGAAACGAAATGGCAGAGGTGAAACGGGTAAGAGAAAATGAGCGAAATAAGATACGTGAAAAACAACTTCAGGCATTAAATGCTGCTCATTCAGCAAAGGAACATTAATCCTTGTTTCCTGTTAAAAGCCTCCATCTCTTATTTGTGCTGTGGTTTCAGGAATGGCACTGCCTGATATATCCACGGTCACAGACTGATATTTTCCTTTTTTAAACGCACTAAGGAATACTCATATGAGTAATAACCCACTTGAGGCCGTCACTCAGGCGGTTAACTCCCTCGTCACAGCACTGAAACTGCCTGACGAATCCGCAAAGGCCAATGAAGTTCTGGGCGAAATGAGCTTCCCGCAGTTCAGCCGTCTGCTGCCGTACCGTGATTACAACCAGGAATCCGGTCTGTTCATGAATGACACCACGATGGGCTTTATGCTGGAAGCCATTCCCATCAATGGGGCGAATAAGTCCATTGTGGAGGCACTCGATCACATGCTGCGCACCAAACTGCCGCGCGGTATTCCGTTGTGTATCCATCTGATGTCCAGTCAGCTGGTTGGTGACAGGATTGAATACGGGCTGCGTGAGTTCTCCTGGTCAGGTGAACAGGCTGAACGGTTTAACGCCATTACCCGTGCCTATTATATGAAAGCGGCAGCGACACAGTTCCCGCTGCCGGAGGGGATGAATCTGCCCCTGACCCTGCGCCATTACCGGGTGTTTATCTCGTACTGTTCTCCCTCGAAGAAAAAAAGCCGGGCTGACATTCTGGAAATGGAAAATCTGGTGAAAATCATCCGTGCCTCTTTTCACGGCGCAAAAATCACCACACAGACAGTGGATGCACAGGCTTTCATCGAGATTGTCGGGGAGATGATTAACCATAATCCGGACTCTCTGTACCCGAAAAGACGTCAGCTGGACCCGTATTCTGATCTGAATTATCAGTGTGTGGAGGACAGTTTTGACCTGAATGTCCGGGCTGATTACCTGACGCTGGGCCTGCGTGAGAACGGCAGGAACAGCACGGCCCGCATCCTGAATTTCCATCTGGCCCGTAACCCGGAAATCGCCTTCCTGTGGAACATGGCCGACAACTACAGCAATCTGCTGAACCCGGAAATGTCCATTTCCTGCCCGTTCATCCTGACGCTGACTCTGGTGGTGGAAGACCAGGTGAAAACCCACAGCGAAGCCAACCTGAAGTACATGGACCTGGAGAAGAAGTCGAAGACCTCCTATGCCAAATGGTTTCCGTCCGTGGAGAAAGAGGCGAAGGAGTGGGGGGAACTGCGCCAGCGGCTGGGCTCCGGCCAGTCTTCTGTCGTGTCCTACTTCCTCAACATCACAGCCTTCTGCAAGGACAATAATGAAACGGCACTGGAAGTGGAGCAGGACATCCTGAACAGCTTCCGTAAAAACGGTTTTGAGCTGATTTCACCGCGCTTTAACCACATGCGCAATTTCCTGACCTGCCTGCCCTTTATGGCCGGGAAAGGGCTGTTTAAACAGCTGAAAGAGGCCGGTGTGGTTCAGCGCGCAGAGAGCTTTAATGTGGCCAACCTGATGCCGTTAGTGGCGGATAACCCCCTGACACCGGCAGGTCTGCTGGCGCCCACCTACCGTAACCAGCTGGCGTTTATCGATATCTTCTTTAAGGGGATGAATAACACCAACTACAACATGGCGGTCTGTGGCACCTCCGGGGCCGGTAAAACCGGACTGATACAGCCACTTATCCGCAGCGTGCTGGACTCCGGGGGCTTTGCCGTGGTGTTCGACATGGGGGATGGCTACAAGTCCCTGTGTGAGAACATGGGGGGCGTATATCTGGACGGTGAAACCCTGCGTTTTAACCCGTTTGCGAACATCACCGATATCGACCAGTCAGCGGAGCGTGTCCGCGACCAGTTGTCGGTGATGGCCAGCCCCAACGGTAACCTGGATGAAGTGCATGAAGGTCTGCTGCTGCAGGCGGTCAAAGCCTCCTGGCTGGCCAAAAAGAATCAGGCGCGCATTGATGATGTGGTGAATTTCCTGAAAAACGCCAGTGACAGCGAGCAGTATGCCGGGTCACCGACCATCCGCAGCCGTCTGGATGAAATGATTGTGCTGCTTGACCAGTACACTGCCAACGGCACTTATGGCCGGTATTTTAACTCTGATGAGCCGTCCCTGCGGGATGATGCCAGAATGGTGGTGCTGGAGCTGGGTGGGCTGGAAGACCGTCCGTCCCTGCTTGTTGCGGTGATGTTCTCCCTTATTATCTACATCGAGAACAGGATGTACCGCACGCCGCGTACTCTCAAGAAACTGAACGTCATTGATGAAGGCTGGCGTCTGCTGGACTTCAAAAATCGTAAAGTCGGTGAGTTTATTCAAAAAGGTTACCGCACCTGTCGCCGCCATACCGGTGCCTATATCACCATCACACAGAACATCGTCGACTTTGACTCTGACAAGGCCTCCAGTGCGGCCCGTGCGGCATGGGGTAACTCCTCCTACAAAATTATCCTCAAACAGAGTGCGAAGGAGTTCGCGAAATATAACCAGTTATTCCCGGATCAGTTCCAGCCACTGCAGCGCGACATGATTGGCAAGTTTGGTGCGGCCAAAGACCAGTGGTTCAGTTCCTTCCTGCTGCAGGTGGAAAACCATTCCTCCTGGCACCGTCTGTTTGTGGACCCGTTAAGCCGCGCCATGTACAGCTCTGACGGCCCGGATTTTGAGTTTGTGCAGCAGAAACGCAGGGAGGGCCTGAGTATTCATGAGGCGGTGTGGCAGCTGGCGTGGAAGAAGTCAGGGCCGGAGATGGCTTCGCTGGAAGCCTGGCTGGAAGAACATGAGAAATACAGGAGTGTTGCATGACCACAACGCAAAAAACGACTGATGTTACAGCCCCCCGACGCAGCCACTGGTGGTGGACGGTGCCGGGATGCCTGGCAATGGTGTTACTGAACGCAGCCGTCAGTTACGGCATTGTCAGACTGAACGCACCGGTGACTGCCGCCTTCAACATGAAACAGACTGTGGATGCATTTTTTGACAGCGCCAGTCAGAAACAACTGTCAGAAGCACAGTCAAAAGCCCTTTCAGCGCGTTTTAACACGGCACTGGAAGCCAGCCTGCAGGCGTGGCAGCAGAAACACCACGCGGTCATTCTGGTGTCGCCTGCCGTGGTACAGGGGGCTCCGGATATCACCCGGGAAATCCAGCAGGATATTGCCCGGCGAATGAGAGCGGAACCATGAGATGCCGGGGGCTGATTGCCCTGCTGATATGGGGGCAGAGTGTGGCCGCCGCCGATCTTGGCACCTGGGGCGATCTGTGGCCGGTAAAGGAGCCGGACATGCTGACGGTGATCATGCAGCGCCTGACGGCACTGGAGCAGTCCGGTGAGATGGGCCGGAAAATGGATGCCTTTAAGGAGCGGGTGATCCGCAACAGTCTGCGGCCCCCTGCCGTGCCCGGTATCGGACGCACGGAGAAATACGGCAGCCGGTTGTTTGACCCGTCCGTCAGACTGGCTGCGGATATCCGGGATAACGAAGGGCGGGTGTTTGCCCGTCAGGGTGAAGTGATGAATCCGCTGCAGTATGTGCCTTTTAACCAGACGCTGTATTTCATCAATGGCGATGATCCGGCGCAGGTGGCCTGGATGAAACGCCAGACGCCGCCCACACTGGAGAGCAAAATTATCCTCGTGCAGGGCAGTATCCCGGAGATGCAGAAGTCTCTGGACAGCCGTGTTTACTTTGACCAGAACGGTGTGCTCTGCCAGCGCCTCGGCATTGATCAGGTCCCGGCACGGGTGAGCGCCGTTCCCGGCGATCGCTTCCTGAAGGTGGAATTTATTCCGGCAGAGGAGGGCAGAAAATGAAGCGAAGCCTGTGGCTGCTGATGTTATTCCTTCTCGCCGGTCATGTCCCTGCAGCGTCTGCGGATTCTGCCTGTGAGGGGCGTTTTGTAAACCCGATCACGGATATCTGCTGGAGCTGTATTTTCCCGCTCTCGCTGGGCAGTGTCAAAGTCAGTCAGGGTAAGGTCCCCGACACGGCGAACCCGTCGATGCCCATTCAGATTTGTCCGGCACCGCCGCCGCTGTTCAGGCGTATCGGGCTGGCCATTGGTTACTGGGAGCCGATGGCGCTGACGGACGTCACCCGGTCACCGGGATGCATGGTTAACCTGGGCTTCAGCCTGCCGGCTTTTGGTAAAACGGCACAGGGAACGGCGAAAAAGGATGAGAAGCAGGTGAACGGGGCGTTCTATCACGTTCACTGGTACAAATACCCGCTGACGTACTGGCTGAACATCATCACATCGCTGGGCTGTCTGGAAGGTGGTGACCTGGATATCGCTTATCTTTCTGAAATTGACCCCACCTGGACGGACAGCAGCCTGACCACCATTCTCAATCCGGAAGCTGTCATCTTTGCCAATCCGATAGCACAGGGGGCCTGTGCAGCAGATGCCATTGCCAGCGCCTTTAATATGCCTCTCGATGTTCTGTTCTGGTGTGCCGGTTCGCAGGGAAGTATGTACCCGTTCAATGGCTGGGTGAGTAATGAGTCCAGTCCGTTGCAGTCCTCCCTGCTGGTCAGTGAACGCATGGCGTTCAAACTACACCGTCAGGGCATGATTATGGAAACCATCGGGAAAAATAACGCCGTCTGTAATGAATATCCGTCCCCAATCCTGCCCAAAGAACGCTGGCGTTATCAGATGGTGAATATGTATCCGGACAGCGGGCAGTGCCATCCGTTCGGGCGCAGTGTGATGCGCTGGGAGACGGGAAAAAATCCGCCCAACACAAAGAAAAACTTCGGCTACCTGATGTGGCGTAAACGTAACTGTGTATTCCTGTAAATCATTTTAATGAATAAGAGGAAATGAAAATGGCAACAATGGACAGTAAATATATTCAGCACCTCAGGAAAATAAGTGCTGTGCTGCTCAGGCTGATAAGCAGAACATTAAAATTATTTCCTTTTGGTCTTGTAATGGTGCCCGTTATATTATTTTATTTTGCACCTGACAGTTTTCTCGCTGAAATTATTCATGAATGGAAGAAGGCAGATATATCAGAACAAGTGACACTTGTCAGATTATATCTGAAGGTGACATTTACATGTGCGTTTATGGCTGTTTTTCTCAATTATCTTTTTTCTGATGAGTTCATGCCTGTAAATAGCAGAAAGTGAGAAATATCATGAACCGGAAAATATTTGCACTTTTTGCTCTGACAGCAGGGATGCATCTTGCTGTTCATGCTTCAGAAAATGTGAACACACCTGAAAACCGCCAGTTCCTGAAGCAGCAGGAAAATTTAAGCAGACAACTGCGAGAGAAACCTGACCATCAGCTGAAAGCCTGGGCGGAGAAACAGGTGCTGGAAAACCCCCTTCAGCGTTCAGATAACCATTTTCTGGATGAGCTGGTTCGTAAACAGCAGGCTTCGCAGGACGGGAAACCCCGGCAGGGTGCCCTGTATTTTGTGTCGTTTTCCATTCCCGAAGAGGGGCTGAAACGGATGCTGGGCGAAACCCGGCACTACGGTATTCCGGCCACACTGCGGGGCATGGTGAATAATGACCTGAAGACCACCGCTGAAGCCGTGTTGTCCCTGGTGAAAGACGGCGCAACTGATGGTGTTCAGATCGACCCGACGCTGTTTTCACAGTACGGCATTCGCAGCGTACCGGCACTGGTGGTGTTCTGCAGTCAGGGATACGACATCATCCGGGGAAACCTGCGGGTCGGCCAGGCGCTGGAGAAAGTGGCCGCCACGGGTGACTGCCGGCAGGTGGCTCATGATTTACTGGCAGGGAAAGGAGATTCCGGGAAATGAAACGTATTTTACCTCTGATACTGGCTCTGGTTGCCGGCATGGCACAGGCTGACAGCAACAGTGATTACCGGGCCGGTTCTGATTTTGCCCGTCAGATTCAGGGGCAGGGTACAGGCAGTATTCAGGGCTTTAAGCCACAGGAGAGTATCCCCAGCTATAACGCGAATCCGGACGAGACAAAATATTACGGTGGCGTGACTGCCGGCGGGGATGGCGGCCTGAAAAATGACGGCACCACGGAATGGGCGACCGGTGAAACCGGAAAAACCATCACAGAGTCCTTCATGAACAAGCCGAAAGACATTCTGTCACCGGATGCACCGTTCATTCAGACCGGCAGGGATGTGGTGAACCGGGCTGACAGCATTGTGGGAAACACCGGGCAGCAGTGCAGTGCGCAGCAGATAAACCGCAGTGAGTTCACAAACTATACCTGTGAGCGGGACACGATGGTGGAGGAGTACTGCACACGGACTGCCAGTATCACCGGGGACTGGAAATACACGGATGAATATCGTGAGGTGACGATACCGCACTCACAGTTCCGGTTCAGTATGAACGGTCTGAAACTGGTGTTCAGTGTCACGGCTCCGGTAACCGGTACAGTGGAAAGTGCATCATTGTCTGTATACGCCGCTTTTTTCTTCCTGAACTCCCGTTATACCTTCATGAATACAACCTTTAATGTCGGCCTGGCAAACGGGCAGTCGGATACTTACCCCCTGTCCGGGGCGACAGGTTTGCAGGTGACACAGGGGCAGGTTCTGACCGGTAGTGGCTGTACTGCTAACGGTAATTGCCTCCCGCACGGGAATGGTGACAGGAAAGTCTATGAATCGCTTGTCAGTGGTGCTTCCACCTTTACGCTGAAACTCAGGATGAAGGTCCGTGATAAAGAATGGGTTCCCCGGGTGGAGTGGGTGGAGAGTTGTCCGTTTAATAAAGCGGATGGCGTGCTGACAGGCACTGAGTGTTCAGAGCCGGGTGGTACGAAAACCGGAGTGATGGAAGGTAAACCCTGGAGCATCACACAGGCATGCTGGGCATACCGGGATAAATATGTCACTCAGTCCGCAGATAACGGCACCTGTCAGAAATATGTCGATAATCCGGCCTGTACGCTGGCCTCACGTCAGTGCGCGTTTTATTCCGATGAGGGAACCTGTCTGCATGAGTACGCCACGTACTCCTGCGAGTCCAGAACATCAGGAAAAGTGATGGTCTGTGGTGGTGATGTCTTCTGCCTTGACGGTGAATGCGATAAGGCACAGAGCGGAAAAAACAGTGATTTTGGTGAAGCAGTATCACAGCTGGCTGCGCTTGCCGCCGCAGGTAAGGATGTTGCCGCCCTGAATGGTGTGGATGTCAGGGCTTTCACGGGTGAGGCGAAATTCTGCCGTAAGGCCGCAGCCGGCTTCAGTAACTGCTGTAAGGATGGCGGCTGGGGTCAGGATGTGGGGCTGGCGAAGTGCAACAGTGAAGAAAAGGCGCTGGGAAAGGCAAAGGACAACAAACTGACGGTGAGTGTGGGCGAGTTCTGCTCCCGGAAAGTGCTGGGTGTCTGTCTGCAGAAAAAGCGCAGCTACTGCCAGTTTGATTCGAAGCTGGCGCAGATAGTCCAGCAGCAGGGGCGTAACGGGCAGTTGCGTATCAGTTTTGGCAGTGCGAAGCATCCTGACTGTCGGGGGATTACGGTTGATGAGCTGCAGAAAATTCAGTTCGACAGACTGGATTTCACTAACTTCTACGAAGACCTGATGAATAACCAGAAAATCCCGGACAGTGGCGTTCTGACGCAGAAAGTGAAAGAGCAGATTGCTGACCAGCTGAAACAGGCAGGACAGTAAGGTATGGAAAATAACCGGGGGAAATGATGAAAGTTATATTCACTTCTAATCGTCTTGTTGATTTTCTTATCCGGCTTTCGATTACAGCGATTGTCATTTCCCCGGTAATTATCTGGTCGTGGGATACGGTAAAAGAAACCACGGCAGACGGGATGCTTGCCGCTGCTTTCGTTATCCTTTACTCCGGTGTGCTCCTGTTTATTCTGTATTTTTGTTTTTCTGCCCTGACTGGCCTGCAGAAAGATGATGAAAGAAAAAATGATGAAAGGAATGAAGATGAATAAAGCATTACTGCCACTGTTACTCTGCTGCTTTATTTTTCCGGCGTCAGGGAAAGATGCAGGCTGGCAGTGGTATAACGAGAAAATAAATCCGAAGGAAAAAGAAAATAAACCTGTACCTGCAGTCCCACGTCAGGAGCCGGATATTATGCAGAAACTGGCCGCACTGCAGACGGCAACAAAGCGTGCGCTGTACGAAGCCATTCTGTATCCCGGCGTGGATAATTTTGTGAAATATTTCCGGCTGCAGAATTACTGGACTCAGCAGGCCGGGCTTTTCACCATGAGCGCCAGAAAGGCCATGCTGGCACATCCTGAACTGGACTATAACCTGCAGTACAGCCATTACAACGGCACGGTACGGAACCAGCTGGCAGCAGACCAGGCGCAGCAGCGACAGGCCATTGCGAAACTGGCTGAACACTACGGCATCATGTTCTTTTACCGGGGGCAGGACCCCATCGACGGGCAACTGGCGCAGGTCATTAATGGCTTCAGGGATACCTATGGTCTGAGTGTTATTCCCGTTTCCGTGGATGGCGTGATTAATCCGCTGTTGCCGGATTCCCGGACTGACCAGGGGCAGGCGCAGCGCCTCGGTGTGAAATATTTCCCGGCCATGATGCTGGTTGACCCGAAACAGGGCAGTGTTCGCCCGTTATCATACGGCTTTATTTCACAGGACGACCTGGCAAAACAGTTCCTGAACGTTTCTGAAGATTTTAAACCGAATTTTTAACCAAAGGTTATATATGCATACAGGGGATTTGTGTTTTTTTACAGGTGCCAGCCTGTTTATCGTGGGGGTTGTTGGTTATTTCTTTACAGGACCAAATAATAAAGGAGTTTATCTGCTGAGCTCGTTTGTCTTCTTTGTAGTAAATGTCATAAGTGTATGTATGCTGCCAGATAATTTCTTGTTTCTTTGTGGTGCGGTTATGAATCAGTGTGCCGTACCGGTTGTTTCAATGGCAGTCAGTACCATACCGGTTATCACGAAATTTGACAGTTTCAGAAGGATGTTTGTTTGTATTATGTTGTCAGCCATATGGTCTGGAGTGATGTGGTTTTTTATTATTTCATTAGTGAAATGACTGGTGCTAATTTGTCATAAATGCCAAATCCAATAGTGAGGTTGATTACCACAGACCAGAGGATAAACCAGACTGCTATCCAGTGACTTCTGAATAACTCACAAAAATAAATATAGATGATTAGAAATAGCTATATCACAACAGCGATAATTGCTATAAATAACAGTATCGTCACAAATAAATCAGCAAAGGTTTTAATGGGGAGGGAGTGCAATAATGAATACACCAGTAAAGCAAAAGCCGCATTACCTGATAATGACTCTCTTATGATGTTTCTCACTATTTCCAGTTTTTCTTTAAAAGATAACTTTTTCATTTGTACCTCTGATTAATATCACACAAACGCGAATATTACAGACATGAATACTCTCATGTAAATAATAACCGGAGTTTAACATGATAAGTAAACGCAGATTCTCTTTACCCCGGCTTGATATTACGGGAATGTGGGTATTTTCCCTGGGTGTCTGGTTTCATATCGTCGCCCGTCTTGTTTACAGCAAACCCTGGATGGCTTTTTTTCTGGCGGAGTTGATTGCAGCCATCCTTGTGCTGTTCGGCGCATACCAGGTGCTGGATGCATGGATTGCACGTGTCAGCCTGGAAGAGCGTGAGGCACTGGAAGCCAGGCAACAGGCCATGATGGAAGGGCAGCAGGAGGGCGGACATGTCTCTCACTAAATTACTGCCGGTCATTTTGTTGATGATGGCCACAGGTGTGCAGGCCTCCACCCGGGATGAAATTGAACGACTCTGGAATCCGCAGGGTATGGCCGTGCAGCCTGCACAACCGGCAGCAGACACATCAGCCAGAACAGAAAAGCCGGCTCCCCGCTGGTTCCGCCTCAGCAACGGCAGGCAGGCTAACCTGGCCGACTGGAAGGTGGTGCTGTTTATGCAGGGGCATTGCCCTTACTGTCACCAGTTTGACCCGGTACTGAAGCAGCTGGCACAGCAGTACGGCTTTTCCGTTTTTCCCTACACCCTGGATGGTCAGGGGGATACTGCCTTTCCGGAAGCATTACCGGTGCCACCGGACGTGATGCAGACCTTCTTCCCGAATATCCCGGTGGCCACACCGACCACCTTCCTGGTCAACGTCAACACACTTGAGGCATTACCGCTTTTGCAGGGGGCAACGGATGCCGCCAGTTTTATGGCGCGGATGGATACCGTTCTGCAGATGTACGGAGAGGAAAAAGGTGCGAAATAAGCAGGTGGTGTTACTCATTGCCGGAATATCCGGCGTCGCGACGGGAATAATCGTCAGCCTGAATATCCCCTTTATCCGTAAGCGGCTCGTCAGAACCGTATTGATATTTACTGAGAGCTCAGATCAACTTTCCAGGGCAACAGATCGCGTACCC
>OKVI01000439.1_pt1 | contig 31062 bp, 35 predicted proteins | sample 1607001 | NCBI WGS metagenome assembly OKVI01 (sample SAMN03281018, study PRJEB24777) | human gut metagenome | isolation source: fecal sample PR128 from 1 month old male Malay infant, vaginal delivered...
AAACGCGCTGGACTTCTTACTCGTGATGCACGTATGGTTGAACGTAAGAAACCAGGTCTTAAGAAAGCTCGTAAAGCATCTCAATTCTCAAAACGTTAATCAATACGATTATATCAACGTTTCAAAGCACTCAAGAGTTTACCTCATGGGTGCTTTTTTCGTGTTTTTTTGAAAAGTTTACCTCAAAGTTTACCTTATTTTCACCTTATTGCTTTAGAGACTTTAAGGCAAATTCGCCGACTGCCATAGGGACTACATTAGAAGTATTGACATAAATCTGTGTTGTACCTGTATCACTGTGTGTTAGAGCTTCGGAAATGGCTTCTAAGCTCATTCCTGCCTGTTTAGCGAGCGTTGCTCCCGTATGACGTAGTTTGTGTGGCGTAGCGTGTGTTAGCTCTGGGTGTCGCTTTCTGATAGTTTTCATCTTGTTATTGAGATAGTCAGAATGTAAAGGTTTATTGATATTCCCTCTGGTATCTATATAAGTGAAGATGAATTGTTCTGGATTGCTGATGATACCAAACTTTGCCAGTTCATATTTTTGTTGTTTTTTCCATAAAGTCAGAAGTTGAAGTAAGTCGCTAGAAATAGAAAAGATAGTTTTTTTATTTCCTTTGGTAGATTTTACTTGTCCGTATCTATCTAAAGCCTGAATTAATTGAATCTGAGATTTTGAAAAGTCGATATGTTTCCACTGGAGAGCATATGTTTCTGATTTTCTATCTCCAAGGAAAAAAGTGAGATAAAAAAGGACGTAATCTTTGAGTGATATTTTATCATTCTCTAAATCTTCTTTAAAGGCTGAGAACCATTCTTGGAGTTGCTCATGAGTTAAATATAAATCTTCATCACGTTTCGATTCTGCAAGTTGAATTTTTTTGACAGCCTTAATTCGTCTTAAAGTTTTTGCAACTCTATTTGCTTCAATATACTCAAGTTCTTCCGCCCAATCAAAAATAGAAATAACGTAACTTCGTAAGGTTTTAAAGTTTGCATATTCGCTAGCTTTTGAGGTCATCAAATTTAGAATAACTTGTTTATTTTGGTTTAAAAATCTTATCGTATAGTTTCCAAGAAGTGGTAGTATATGCTTTTCAAAACAGATTTTAGTATTGGCGACTGTTGACTTACCTGGTGGTTTAGAAGTAGATGTAGTTTGTCCTGCTTTATAGGCTTCCCACCAAATATTATTGTAGAAGTCTGCGAAAAGAATATCTTCTTTTCCTAGTCCTGAAAACACATTATCTTCTATTTGATTTAACTTAGTAAGCAAATCTATCTCTGCTTGTCTTGCCTCCTTTCTTGTTTTAAATCTTTTATCATAATAGTTATTATTAACGATGCCAAGAGGCATTCGTGCTTCTATTGGGATATAGACTTTTAAACGGTAAGTTCCGTTTTTTGTCTTACTGATAGTCATGATATTCTCCTTTATATCGAACCAGAAAATATCATGACCATTATAAAACAAAAATCTTGATTTTTCTAGTTACGAGAGTTTAGCCATCGGTCGATAGAGTCTTTGTGGAATCGAATTGTTTTTCCGATTTTGATGTATGGAAGCCCCTTTTGAATCCAAAAATCAAGAGTATTATTAGAGATCCCTAAATAGTCACAAGCTTGTTGCTTATTTAGATAGGGGCAGTTTAAACTGTTTTGTCCTAATTGTTGTTCAATTTCTTTTTGAATAAGGTTGGATAGTAGTAGTTGAATCTGATGAATCTGTTCATCAGGAAGAATTACTTGCATTTGTTATCCTCCTTCCTATATCCAGAAAACCGACGTGAATCAAGATATTTTGCGAAGAAGTAAGTTTTATCCATGATTAAATGTAACAACTCCTGTTTCTCTTTTCTAGCATATCTGACTAAGTTGTTAAATTCTGTAAAATTGTGTTCCTCTATGATATCTATTACCATTGAAAGAAACTCGTCATTGTTGTTGCTAATCAGGAATTTATCCAGTTCAAAACCGCAACCAGATTCAATTTCATTGATATCATACAGAGTCTTTTCAGGGTTTTCTGCATGAGTGAAGTAATCATACATTCCTTTGGGAGACATAACAGGTTCTACATGGGCAGGTGTATTGAGGTTCTTAGTTAGTAATTCAGAAACTTGAGAATAACTTTTGAGTGAATCAAAATATAATGCTCCATGTTTGTGGGCTTTTTTGAATTCTCCTGTTTCCTTTTTGATATCTTTGTCGTGCCATGGGCTGAGAACAAAAGGGATATGCATGTTCTCTAAAACATCCAGATAATGCTCAGGGGCACTTTCCTGATAGAGAAGGAAAGTCCACTTGTTCGAGCGTTTTTCTTTAGTCATTGATTTCCTTTCTATGATTAATGATTATTGGTGTAATGGGGGTCGTAGTAACCCCATTACACGTGAATAGATGATTTTGAAAATACGGGGCTTCTGGCTTTCACTATGTGAGCCAAGCCCCATATTTTCCTTTATCTCTTAGTTCCTGTAAACCAAAGCTTATTACCTTTTCGATGTGGTGAAGAAAAATAATAGCTTGGGTTTCTGCTTGATATTTCCTCCTTGATATCATCTTCCATTTCTTTCAGTAACTTCTGAGCCTGTTGAGTTCTTGGAATGGCAAGTAAGACAGTGACAGTTTCTTTTCTTACATCTACCGTACACCCTAAGACAGAATGATTGAAACTTTTTAAAATGGGGTTGATGCGAGTAACGGTCTGATTTTCAATTGTATTCATTGGCTCAGATTTTTCATCTTGCTTCAGAAATTGTCTCATTCTAGAAGTCTGGTAGATAGACTTGAAATAATTCCATAATGAGTCTTTTGATAATCTTTGAACGAGCTCAATGATAATCAAAAGGATAGGAATAATAAAGCAGAGCGACAATAATTGAAGATAGTGTTCAAGAGAGGTCAGCTTATCTAGTATTGTTGTAAAAAGTCCTTGCATTCCAGAGAGCTTATTGGTTTCTAACGTTTGAATAAGTAAGTTGATCCCAATCTTAAAGAATAAACTAAGCAACGCAAGGACTATTAAGTTAACATTTAGGTTGAAGGTAGTTTGAAAGAAAGTTTTTTTCATTGGTTACAAAATGCCTTTCTTTGTATAGTAGGTAGGGCAAAGGAGAGGCAAGACTTGGTAAGGATGTTCATTATCAATAATCTGAATAAGCCCTGTTCCTTTGCCTATAGGAATAACTATGCCTTCAGGGTCAAGGTCGGGAAAGAGGAACTGTGTTGTCTTCTTGTTGATATTGCCAATTTGAATGAGTACATTGAGCTGTTCACGTACGGATACAGGTATTGTATTGTGGTCAAATCGTTGGCTTACAAGAAGCAAGTGAACCTTTGTTGCTCGTCCTAATAAAGCAATTTGAGATAGCAAGGAGAAGAATGAGTCTTTGATGTTTTTATTGACACCTTCTGACAAGGCTAGTACTTCATCAATGATGATAGTCAAATGTTCAAATTGATGGTCTGGCTTATCATAGAGAATCTCCTGTCTTTGTTGAATAAGATTCAGGCAGGCACTTAGGTTCTCATTGATTTCTGAAACAAAGTCTGATTTAGAGCGATTCCTTTTGGGTGATAAGACTGGAAGATTGTATTCTTTACCAAATCGTGCAGGTAGGTCAACCTTAGGATCAATGATAATCATTTCCGAAATATTTTTTAGAATACTTAAAAAATAAATTAAGGCGTAAGATTTTCCAGCACCACTATTTCCAGCTATAGCTATATGTGTAACCTTATTATAATTGAGTATAAGATTCTTCATGATAGGGATGAGATTATCTTTTTGGGTGGTTGAGAAATCTTCTAAATTAGGAATTACCAAACGTTTAGCTATCCCTTTTTTCCAAGGGAAGAAAAGTCCACGCTGGACATGAATATCATCTGTATCTAGTGCCATAAAATAGGCTGAATTCTGCTTGAGAAGAGTAAAGCGAGGGTAGAGAGCGGCGTTAGCGATTAGGAAGATTTTCTGATAGAGTTCATCATCAATGATATAGCCAGCTGGCAAGCGAGGAAGAAAGAGGAATCCTTCTTCCATAATTTTGCAGTCAAAGCTATTAGTATAGCTAGTTTCTCCTTGCATGATGCTTCCAAGTCCCATATTGAGGCTTTGGAGCAGGTATTGCCCCAGTTCTCTATTTGTCATTATTTGACCTCCTTAACATTGTCAGCTTTGAAGTAGACGTTAAAGCCAACTTCGCAGGCTTGAAGACTATCGAACTGTACCAATGCCATGTAAGTTGGTAGTTCTACTTCAGTTTTAAATTTGACAGTAAAGGGTGGGAGTCCTTTTTGTGAGAACCAAGCCTTATAAGCGATGATTTCACCTGTTGGCTGGTTGTCTTCAAACTTGATTTGCGGTTCCAAGTCGGTGCTTAGGCAGTGAATACCCTGTTTGTAGTCAATGTATTCATTGGCAGTATTAGCTGAGTAGCCACCTTTGCGATTGCGTGTCTTCATTAGAATTACCTCGTGTTTGATTATTTGTCTTAGCTAAGAACAATTCTAGTTTAAAATAATTTAATGAAGTAGACTGTCAATTTTTTTGACAGTCTATTTTTAAAATTGTGATATAAGACAAGTAAATTCAGACAACCAATCAATCAATCAATCAATTTTCAGCTATATCATGAGAATTTAACTGCTCATAAAAATCAAGAAAAAATTCGGGAGGAATTGATAAGTGATTTCTTGTTATTTTACTTAATAAAAGAGTTAAGGTAAATGGAAGATAAAAATTCAACAATTGACCTCTTAGAAAGACTATAATTCTTTGTAAATCTTAAATTAAAATAAGTGCTGAGTTGTATAGAAATTTTTTAGATAAATACTAAGTATTTTTGGAGTATAATATCATTATTGATAGTTAAAAAGCATTGAGGAAGTAGTATGGGTTAAATCATATGTGTCATAATTATTACCAAACAAGTATAGAAAACATTAGCAATTAATGCTTCATTTGCATAACATATCAGTGTATATACTTGTTAAAGCTGATGAATATAAATTAGTAAGTTTATCTTATAAATTTACTAATAAAATAACGGACAAATTTGATTTTTAAGTGTATTAGAAATTCAGAAAGATGTTTTAAAAAATTAGAAGGAGTATTATGAAATTTAAAGATTATACTTGGGATAAAGAGTTTGAGATAAAGGGGTATTTTTCAGAACGTTCCGATGCTATTGTTAGTGAGAATAACTTGAGCGGTATTTTACACTATTCTCCGAGGGAAATTGTGTTAGAGTTATTTGGTGAATTTGAGGAGGAAACAGGTATTTCATTCGGTTTTGGTAAGCATTTGGAAAAGATATATGGTTTCTCTAGTAGTGGTAATATTTTAATTTTAAATACTTATGGTGAACCAATGGTACATTCCTCATCTCCTGGATTTCCGATAACTAGATATAGAGTAAAAAATTTTAAAATTTACAGTGTATTTTATAATGAGCTTGAAAATTTTGATTATAGATCTGAGGTCTTTAAAGATTTAATTAATGAATTAGATTCTGAAGAAATCAAGGAATATAGATTTAGTTTCGAACACATTGAGGAATGGATTGAAAAATCATTGGTGACTATTAAGCGTGATGAGAGTAAAACTATTTTTGAGAGTGCAATAAATGAATATCAATCAACAAAAGTGTTAATAAAATCATTGGGAATGAATTTTGAAGATATGCCGGTCCTATACTCTTCGTTCACAACGGGGTCATTTACAAGTGATTATTTTATCAAACTTACTTCAGCGGATTTAAATACAAGATATTTTGATGAATTCTATCAAGCTTCACGTAAGTTTAAGGACTTTATTGAGATTTTATCAAATATACCATTGTCTTTTACTAATATTGAATTTTTTGTTCGTTATAAAATGATAGGTGGTAAACGTTTGCCACTTATAAAAGGAAAATTCTTTGTACAACATTCTAGAAAATCTAAAAAATGGAAATCGTATTCCCAGCAAGATATTTCTTTGAGGAAATTAGAAGATAATTTTGAACACATTTTAAATCATTGGTTTGATAAATCCGAGGAACTTGAGTTTATAGTGAGGCAATTTTCAAAAAACCTTCATGGTGACCTATACTTAGAAGATCAGTTAGTTGATGCTATTAGGAATTTAGAAGTGTATTCTAGAAATTTTAAGGATTTTAAAATTTCGCAAAATTTATCAAATGTTGAAGAACAAGCAAAACAATCTTTGTTTGATTTTATAAACACACATATTTTAGAAGAGGTTAGAGGTAAGTTTAGAAACAGATTGAAATTTAATAAGAAAGAGCCTAACCTTTCTGAACGGTTGAAAAATTTATTTGATTCAATAGATGAGCTGAATCAGTCTAAAATTTTTTTGAATAGTGAGAGAGAATTACTAATAGCAAAATTAACTCAAACACGTAATTACTATACTCATGGCGATTCGAAAGATAAATATCCAGAAATGATAACAGACATCAGTGAGATGTATGAAACGAAATTGCTTCTTCAAGAAGTTTTGAGATATTATATCTATCAAGAATTGGATATGAAATATAAATATAAGAATTTCTAAAGATAAAGCAAGCAGCTTAATGATTTTTGTTCGTGATTATAATACAGAACCGAATAATGTATGGTGCTAACAAAAATTATGATTGCTATTTAAAACAGCTCCCTGAAATTCAGAAAGCTGTTTTACTTATACAATTGAGATATTGTTTTAGTCTTATTGATTGTAAATTTAAGTATTTTAAATTTTGTTTAATAAATTAGCAAAGGTCTCAAATTAATATTTTTAGTGATTCTAAAGCATAAATAATAGTAGAAGGAGTCTGTGATATATTGTAAAATTTTTAAAAATTCTATTCACTGTGGTTATTTCCCCATGAATCTGTGGAATATTTCCCATTGGATAATAGATTACAAGCGTAAAAACTCAAGTCACCTTCATGGAATTTCCAAATTCTTCGCCCATTCATAACGATAGATTTTTGATTCTTGAAGTTTTCCCAGGAATCATCATTTAAATAAATATGCACTCCGTCACCATTAGGTAGTAAACCAAAGACAAGTTGCTCTTCTGGTTTTATAGCACACCAGTATATTTTCAAATCCATAAATAGTTTCTCCAATCATTAATAGTTGTCTTATATAAGAACAAGTCTAGTATAAACGAATTTCATTAAGTGTACTGTCAGAAATTCTGATAGTACGCTTTTTACAGTTGTGATATTAAGCAAGCAAATTCAGTAAGCCAATCTGTTAATTTTTCGGCGATTTCATAAGAGCTTAATTCTTCGGGAAAATCAGGAAAAAAGTTTGAGAGAGAGTTAATAAGTAACTTCTTGTGAGATTGAATAAAATATTGAGTATCTCCTTTATAATGATTACTAATTTTTTGATTTAGAGTTTGTCTTAAAACCGTATTATTAAAACTAGAATCATTTAAAATAAGAGTAGTTAACTGAGATAACAATTTAATTTTGAAAAAGTCATCCTGTAAAAATAGTTTTTTTGGTGTTTGGTAATTTAGTGTCGCTTGAAAAGCAAGCATAGCATTGTAACTCATGTTTCGTTTTCCTTTGAGAATTTGGCCGATCGATGTTTCAGAAAGTAATACGACCGTTCCATCAAATTCATCGTAACCAATTTGATTTTGAAAAATATGTTCTGCTGTTAATTGTTTTTTAATAGCCTCTCCTAAGAGCTCAATATAAATTGATGTCACTATTTTCTTATATAACATTTTCTGTTTCCTTTCTGTCCCTCGGACGGATTAGAAACGTTTATGAGCAGATATTGAGCGCTGTTTATTGATGACAAAAGGCACACCAAAGAAACGGCGGAACAATTTTATGCAAGATATGACTATTATCGTCATATCGTCAATTTGTTTCCTCCGTCCATTTGATGCGCATCAGATAGGACTCTAAAATAAAAAATTCTGTAGAATATTTCTACAGAAAGAGTATCTCATAAAATCTTGTTGTATTAAATGCTATAAAATTTTCAGTTTTTAATCAAAAAAACATACAATGTTTTTTGTAATATAAGCTAAAGGATGGTATTATAATTATAATATTGTATAAAATTAATAGATTTTGCTTTAAAAATCATACAATGTAAGGAGGTAATGCATGAATAGTAATATTTTTGAAACAACAAAAGGCAAAGTTCTTGATAACCTTATTGGAAAAATTCAATGCTACAAAAAAAATAATAATCTACATCTTTATGAATTGCTCTATTCGAAGGACAATCAACGCATTATAAATGATAGTAATAGAATTGGAGAACCTTATTATAGTTTTTCGAAAAAAACATCTACTGAAACGATGAGTCGGATTTTAAATGGTAAAGGAAAAATTACGGATGAAGTTGCAAGACTAATTGCTGAGAATATGGGGACCTCTTACTCAACATTAATATGGAGAGTAAATGAGGAGGGTATGACTCTATTAGACCTTGTTTTTTATAATACTTTTTGGGTTAGTGTGTTCTACGATGCTTTACTTTCTCCAAAATATAAACATAAAATAATTGAATTATTTAGAGATTATATTCCATTTTCAAAGTTTATTATAAAAAATGAAATTAAAGATATTGGTGATAAATCCGAGTTAGAGAAACTATTTGGAACCGAAGAGTTTAATGAAATAATTGCAGATGCAACGAGAAGATTTTTAGTTTTAGCTGATATTTCAATGAAGGGGGAAAATACTTCTGTTTGGAAACTGTATATGAAATATTTTCTGTATAAGGAGAATACTTTAAAGAATTTGTCAAAGACAATTGAAGAATTCTTTGATTTTTGTTATGAGACATGTTTTCAATTTGTGGTTCACGGATACGGCGATAGTTATGGTATAGAATCCTATCAACTACTAGATAAATGTGTGAAAATGACTCTAACAGAATATGAGATGAGTCATTTTGAGGCTAACTTATTAGAAGAAAGAGTTGATGATAATGATGAAGAATGGGTTTTAAAGAAAGAATTAGTCATAGCTACTTATAATTTTGTTGATACACTGGCTAACTATCAAAAGAAAATTGAAACTATCACATTACAAACAGAGGATAGGATAAAAATTTTATGATTTTATGTTAGAAATGAATTATAGAGAAAATACTACCTTCATAGCATACTAAGAAACTCTTCTTGCTTTATTAAGCGAGAAGATGATTCAAAAAACGAGTCTGGGACAAAAGTCCGACCTCAAATATAAAAAGCGAACAAAACTAGTTTTCTGGTAATCAGAATTCTACTTTGTTCGCTTTTCGCATTTAATTATAGATTTGAAGGGCTTAATAATTAAGATTTTTAAAAATTGAAATCTTTTTGTCCCAAACTCATTTTTTGAATATAATTATTTTGTTAGTGTAACTGTATCTCCATTTACTGCATTTCCTGCTAAGTCTGGTACTGTGACAGAATCTCCTGATACAGTATATTTGAATTCATGACCTTTAAAATCTTTTATGACCTGCTTTTTACTATCTATAGTGACTCTCTCACCATAGATGTATTGTACAGTTTCACCATCTTTATCTTGAGCCACTATTCGATAAATGCTTTTTGTTTCATTAACATCTAATTCGTAATATAGTTTCAGTTGACCATCGTGGTTTTCATCAAAAAAGGTCTTTCCTGTATATGAATATACACCTGAAAGTTTGGTATTATTAGAACTCGTTCCACATGCTACGAGAATCGTTGTTGTTAATAAAGTTAATAAAAGTATAATTGTTTTTTTCATCATTTTCTCCATGCTTTAAAACTTAATTTTTAGATAAGATTTCTTTTAATTCTTTGTCTGAGGGAGCTGTTGATGGGAATTTATCAAAAGTCAACTTCGGTACAATATAGATATTGGCTTGATTGGATAAAAGAAAATCTTCAGAGACCTGCTCATTAGCTGTTTTATCCCATAGTTCTGCGCTATAGTCAGTAGAGAGTAGATAATATTTTGAATCTAGTTCTGGATTTTTAAAGCCAAGTTCTCTATCTTGATAATATTTAGGAAGAACTTCTAAAGTGATTGATTTTCCCGCTTCTAAGTCATCAGCGAGAGCTAATTGCATGATATTAATATTGCCTGCTCTACCAGAAGTGGTTGAATAACTACGCAAGGTAAAATAGGTTCCATAGTCATAAAGATTGTTAGAAAAGCGAGTACCTCTGAGAGTCGTATCATAGTGATTGGTGACAGTCAATTTTAAGCGTCGTGTACTTTCATCATATCCATCTATTTTTACTTCGAGTCTCTTCAGTTCGTCGTTTTCTAAATAGTCATCGTGGATTTTTAGACTAGCTTGACCAGCAAAAATATTTGGCTGGTCATTATTCCAAGCTTTTTCACTTCGTTCATCTATAGTACCTTGGTAGCGAGCAGCTTGGTCTGCTGGAAATTCTTCATAAAATTTAGTTAAGTTTCTCTTGCGTTTTTCTTCTGATAGAGCATTGTCATCTGTTTTGCTTGAGGACGTTTTAGTTGAGCTTTTTTCTACAGAGGTTGTGGAGTTAGGTTTACTTTGACACGCAACTAACAGAGTTGCAGAAGCTAGTAATGTGATACCTAAAAGGAAATGTTTTTTCTTCATAATATTGACCACCTATGTTTTTATCATTTCGTGCTAAAAGCCACTTATATTATAACTCACAGAATTGCAAAAAGCAATACAAAATGAAATGCAAAACGCGATGCATAATTATTGTGCAATATGCTTTATCCTATAGATAGAATGAATAGGAGGGCAGATATGGCATTCCAACTAAAATCTAATCGTAAAGAGACTGAGAATAAAACGATTCGTTTTCCTCTTCCACTAATAGAAGAAATTGAAAAGGCTATTCAAAATGAAGATGTCACTTTTTCAAGTTTTGTAATTCAAGCTTGCGAGTATGCTTTAAGGGATATGGAAAAATAATGAAGGTTATCAGTTTTATGTAAGTTATTCAATTTAGTTTTAAAAAATTTATTGAATATTCAGTTCAAAATCTTTTGGAACTAGGCAAACTAAGCAATTGCCTAGAAAGTATGATAAATAAAGTTAGGTAATTTTATATGGACAGCAATATAAATAAGTACATTCATGGAATTAAGAGAATACTGAATCCAGACGAATCAGATGATAATATAATTAAATTCAGAAAAAATCTTTTTCATGTAGAGGAAAAAATAAAAAACAAAAAAATAGACGACGCAATTAAGCTTATTGAATCTAACAAAGAATTGTTGGGTAGGTATCCAAAAATTCAAGCGAAGTTAAAGCCGTTATTAGAATACCTAGGCAGAATAAATTCATCTCAAAAGAAAGAGCATGATATAGATTAGGAGCATTAGAAAAATTAAAACTGCAGATAGCTTTAATAGTATCTGCAGTTTTATATGTTATCTTCTAAAGATAATCTTGTTTGTTGATGATTGCGTAGCGATCATGTGGTGTTGTCCCACTACATGAGATTAAAATCTTCGCTATTGAAACACAAGTAGGGACGAATATTTTTGGGTATATGAGGAATTTTTTCATAAGGTAAATTTTAATATTTCTGGCTCGATGTTAGATTATTTTTATGGAAAGTTTACCTTATTTTGATGGTACTGATTGAAATTAGATGAAATTTTAAATTTCGAAAACTTGTAAAAACGTTGATTTTAAAGCATTTTGAAATTGGATGAAATAAGTGATGCCCCAACCAGGTCTTAAGAAAGCTCGTAAAGCATCACAATTCTCAAAACGTTAATCAATACGATTATATCAACGTTTCAAAGCACTTTGCAAAGATTTTGCAAAGTGCTTTTTTGTCGATTTTTGAGCTAGAATAGCTTTGTGATAACCTTCTGATAACCTCTTCTAAATTTTAAAAATCATGATTTATTTTGCTTTATTGAGATAATCTGCAAATTTGTCAATAGAGTTTTTCTCACCAGTTTTTGTAGTGTGAGTATAGACATCTAATGTCATCTGACTGCTTGCGTGGCCAAGTCGTTTTGATGTATTAGAAGGGTCGATTCCAATTTCAGACATAAGTGTTGCATGTGTATGTCTGAACCCATGTGGGCTAATTGGTTTTAATTTATGCTTTTTAATGATTCGATTCAGTACGTTATTAATGTAGTCAGCATGAAGGGGCTCAATTTTGTCATTGCTTGATATGTAAGAGAACATATATTCGTTACTAATATTCAGCTTTGTAAGAGGCAACTGAGATTGTTCTTTTAGATAGAAATTTCTCCATTGTTTAATAATATCGATTGTCTCATCATCAAGATAGATTGTGCGAACTGAAGATTCATTCTTTGTGCTCTTTTCAATCGCTTTACCGTCAATTCTTCCTAGACTTTTATCTATGTTTAAGAGATTGCTGTCAAAGTTAATATCAGCCCATTTTAAAGCGTATAACTCCCCTTTTCGTAGTCCACTAAATGCAAGCAGTCTAAATAAAGCAAAATGTTTAAATGGCTCAGTTTCTTTCACTATATCAAGGAAATGATGTAATTCCTCCAGTGACCAAAAATTATCTGATCTAGTTTTTTTGATTTTAGGCATGATAACATTCTTCATTGGATTTCGATCAATGTAGTTCATGTTGATTGCAAAATCAAAAATTTTTGAGGTATAGGATTTTATCTGTTTGATATTTTTGAAAGTCTGAGAATTTTGTGTAATAAAGTTTTGACAGTCTAAAGGACTGATTTGGTCAATAAATTTATCGCCAAATATTGGTAGAATATGTATTCGATAGATATTCTTAGTTTGGGAAGAAGTTGTTTCTTCAACGGTACCAACATAGGCATTAAACCATTCTTGATAAAGTTCTTTATAAGTGACTTTGGGGTTAGGTTTGTCGGTACTTACTGTGGGGGCAACGACACCAGCTTCTAAACGAGCTTCGTACAATTTTGCCTCTTTTTTGGTTTTGAACCCTCTCTTTAAGTGCCTTTTTTTCTTTCCATAAGCATCTAAGCCAATGTAAAAGCTGACATAGTATAGGATTCCTTTTTTTGTTTTGTATTTGTGTATAGACATTTTTCTCCGTATCTAAGTTTTCGGAGCTTATGTAATTGAGAAATGAGTGTCTATCTATTTTTTCTATCTTCTTGGCGGATAGCGTATTCGTCTGTTTTAATCCAGCTCTGCCAAACTTTAGAATCTTTATTTTGGTGATTCATATAATCTATAAACTCAGACATAAAACGTTTGTTTTTCTCAGCTAGATATTCTGAGAATATATGACGAAATTCATCTGAAAAACTATCATCAAGTGGTAGTGTTAATGCCCTTTCGCCAAATTCGATGCTCTTCTTTAACTTCTCCATATCGCTTTTAAAAGGTGTCACAGAACCAATTTTAGATGTTTTGAAACTATCTGTAACAATTTTAAGATTTGATGGAGCGTGTGGGTTGCTATCAAGTCCCATAATGTAAGCGACGGAAACATTAAAGTATTTTGCCAATTTTTCAGCATTATCTTTTTTAGGTTTGCGGATTCCTTGATTGTATCCAGAAAGTGTAGGATAGGCTATATTTGTAGCTTCGCTAATTTCTGTCAATTTTTTTCCGCTATTTTCTATCAGTTTAGTAATATGATTCGTCATAAGAACCTCCTTTTTATCATTATAACACATTTTATTCTTTTTGAATAAAAAAGCTTGACAAAATTCAAAAAGGATATATAATTCAAAATGAATAACAAATTAAATGGTTTCGGAGCTTATTTAATTTAGAAATGAGGTGTGAATTTATGTCGGAAACTACTTTAGTTGTCCAGCTTCCTAAAGAATTAGAGAAGCAATTACGTGCTCACTATGATGAGATGATTTCAAATGCTGTAGCAAGAGTATTTGAAGATAAAGAACTTTATAAACCTATGGTTCGTATGTCAGGTTTGTCTAGGTGGTTAGATGTATCTACGACAACAATCCAAAAATGGACGAAAGAAGGAATGCCAACCATGGTGATTGATGGAGTGACTTTATACGATAAAAGAGCAGTAACACGATGGTTGAAGCAATATGAAAGATAGGTACTCGTATGAATGGTGTTCAGTGGATCAAGATAACAACAGATATATTTGATGATGAAAAAATTCAGCTAATAGAATCAATGCCAGAAGGAGATACTCTTATTGTAATATGGTTTAAAATTCTGGTGCTTGCAGGAAAGCAAAATAATAGTGGCATATTAAGTCTAGGGAACAAGGTTTATTACACAGAAGAGATGCTTTCAACAGTGTTTAGGCGAAAGGCTACATCTGTAAAATTAGCTCTCAGCATGTTTGAAGAATTTGGCATGATAGAAATCATAGATGGCGCTATTACCATTCCAAAATGGGAGAAACATCAGAATATAGATGGACTAGAAAAGATTAGAAAACAAACTAGGGAACGTGTTGCTCGTCATAGACAAAAACAAAAAGCACTAATTACAGGCGAGCCACAACTCGTTTTAGACTGTAACGTTACAGTAACGGATGAAAATGATAATGTAACGCAAGAGATTAAGAACAAGAGTAAGAATAAGAAAGAGATTGAGAATATACTGGATAATAGTTCTAGAAAGCCTGAAACTTATATTCCACCCAAATATTATTCTTTGTTAGAATCCATTTCTTATAAGTACAATGATAGATTTTTGTATCCTAACAATTACACTTTAACACATGCTCAGAAGATGAAGATAGGCGAGTATTTGGCTAGTGGGTATGTAACTAGTGATGAAGTCATTAGCATGATTGAACGGATTCCTGAGGATGCGACGTCTCCTTTGGCGTATTTATTTAAGTCTATGGAGAATTTAAAGCAGGAACGTATGCTGGAGTGCAAAGCTATTGCCCATGAAAATGCCCGAAAGAAGTATATGATAAATGAGTAGATATAGGACTGTTCTAAAGAAATGTTACATCACTGAGGAGCAAAATGAAATAGTGAATAACTTGATTGAAATGACAAATCATCTAAGTTTTTCCTCTTATGCCAGAAAAATGTTATTTAAGAGCTCGCCTATTTATCTTCAATTTGATTTTGAATCTTATCATGACTTTATATTTCAAGTTAGAAGAATTATCAATAACTTACGTCAGTTAGAAAGAATAGCAGAACAAAGTGAGGATTTGGATAATGTAAGGATATTTCACTACTGCGTTGAGCTGATGATAGAATATGAAAAGAAGACAAGTAAACAAGTGAAAGAACTTGTAAAACGACTAAATAAGAAAACGAGGTGATAGGACCATGAGAATAAAATCTGTGTTGAAACAGGTGTTTTTGACGGAAGAAGAAAATAAAAAATTAAATGATTGTATGAGGAAGGAAAATATTCGTAATTTTTCTGAGTTTGCTAGACAAAAATTAATACGAACAGATTTGAACATCCAAAAAGTCTCTTTTGAAGGTTTAGTTCCTTTAACAGAAGAGTTGGAACAAGTCGGAAAGAATATCAATTCTATAGCCCGTCTTGCAACTGTAGTTGGGAGAATAAGCTATGAAAACAAAATGGATATGTCTATTTTGATGCAAAAAATAGTTGATGTGATGGAGGAAAAAGATGTTTATTTTCAAAAGTAATATGGATAAGGATTTTGATCAGATATGTGAATACATATTGAAATTAAAGCGAGCAGAATTATTTCTTCATGGAATTAAACAACAAGATAAAACGAAGGCTCGTTTGTATCATGCGATGCTGGAATACTATGATGCTAACCATAAAAAAGAAAGACATATGAGAATTTTAAAATAAGGAAACGCTGTTAAAAATTTTGCAGCGTTTTTTATATATCTTCTTAAAATATTTGTACACACAAATGACAGTCAAATTGATTTTTGGGATTATTTTATCGAGAAGGAAAGATTTCTCATAATATGACTTTGCGAGCTCAGAGTCTGTATACACACACTCCCAAAATCATCCTAAAATTTGTATACACAAAGTGTATGTACTTTTTGGGATGATTTGAATTTTGGGGAATCCCCAAACCCCTGATGAATTATACGAGCAAAAAAATTTGGGAGTAAGTTTTAGAAAGAACTATTCTAAAGTATTTAAAATCTGACTTTAAGTAAATTTTTTATTATGTGACTATTAGCCTGTCTCACTCCGCTAGGTGCGAGACAAAAAAATACCCGCTATGCGGGTGTGTACTGACCCCCAAAAGTTAGACAGAAAAAATCTAACTTTTGGGGTCAGTACAAAAGCGTTTTTATTGTATAAAGAATATCAAATAGTTTGAGGGTTTTACTTGTCGCTGTATTTCTTCACTATCCTTTTTGTAATACTCCTGCTTTGTTCCTGAAATATCTACAGTGAATACGTCATCCTTGAAGGTATAATTCTCTTTTCGGTTTATGATATTAGAGCCAGTCGGTTCGATTGTTGCACTGTCTTTATCAATTGTAAAGGTGTCGGCCTCTCCTTTGTTGCTATTTCCTTTGTTACCTGAAATGGTAAAGGCAACTTCATTTCTACTCTCGTTTATTCAACGGTATTCGCCATCTAAAGAATTGCTTGATTGGTTAGAGCATGCAATTAATAAAATTGTAGATAGAGACACTAAAAGTAATGTGATAAATCTTTTCATTTACATACTTTTTATTTCTATATTATATTAAAGAAACATTACATAAGTAAGACAGTAATTTTTTAGGTTGATCTCTTTCTTTCGGGAAAATCATTATGTTTCGGAAAGTCAAGATTTTGTTATTATTTATGATATACTGGTACCGTAATTATATCCTTACAGAGGTTAAGTAAGGGTTTCAGTACACGTCAATAGATGTCAAAATATTGATTTTAAGCGATTTTTGATTTTTGGAAACTCATTATATCGCACTACAAATCAATAAAAACTGTACCTTTTTTAGATAAATATATTATCTGGATATTGAAGTTAAGCCCTGCTGTCATTTCGATGGCAGGGCTTTTTAATATTTGGTACACTAACTTCTTATCTGTATTTTGGTGGATTTTAAGTTGACATCTACAAAGTTTAATGTTAGAATACATTCAAAAATATATTTGAATGAGGTATTTTATGATTCAAAATGTTGTTACTTCAATAATCCTGTATTCTGGGACAGCCGTAGACTTACTTATTATCCTAATGTTATTTTTTGCCAAAAGAAAAAGCAGAAAAGACATCATTAACATCTATTTAGGACAATTTCTAGGCTCTGTTAGTCTAATATTCCTAAGTTTGCTTTTTGCATTTGTCTTAAATTATATTCCTAGTAAAGAGATTTTAGGTTTACTCGGTTTGATTCCAATTTTCCTAGGTCTCAAAGTTTTGCTTTTAGGAGATTCTGATGGAGAAGCTATTGCCAAAGAAGGTTTGCGCAAAGATAATAAAAACCTGATATTTCTAGTCGCTATGATTACTTTTGCAAGTTGTGGTGCTGACAATATTGGTGTCTTTGTTCCATATTTTACTACCTTAAATTTAGCAAATTTGATAGTAGCTTTACTTACCTTTCTAGTCATGATTTATCTCTTGGTTTTTTCTGCCCAAAAATTGGCACAAGTCTCTTCTGTTGGAGAAATTTTGGAAAAATATAGCAGATGGTTTATTGCCGTTGTTTATTTAGGATTGGGGATATATATCCTGATTGAAAATAACAGTTTTGACATACTATGGACTATATTAGGCTAGGAGAAAATATTATGAAAAAAGATAGTATCTGCCAAGTGAATGTTATAAATCAGCAAAATATTACAACCGCAACGAACTACCTTGAAAAGGAAAAAGTCCAAAAATCACTTCGCATTTTAACAAAATTTACCGATAATAAACAGATAAATATCATCTTCTATCTTCTTGCTGTTGAAGAACTCTGTGTCTGTGATATAGCCTGTTTACTAAATCTCAGTATGGCATCTACTTCCCACCATCTTCGTAAACTAGCCAATCAAAACATCTTGGGCACTAGAAGAGAGGGGAAAATTATATATTATTTTATAAAAGATGAGGAAATCAGGGATTTTTTTAATCAACTAGGATAACAACTATTTTTACTACTTTTCCATGATTCTAGGGAGCTACTCTATGAAATTTTTTGATGAAAATTACTCACAAGAAATAATATATAGAACTGTTTAAATATCTTCAGGATAGAAAAAGAAATTGTCCAGGCACGAAGAAACTGTATATTTGTTGCTAAACTGTACATCATCTTTATGATACAGTATTTCGTATTTCTCAACTACATAAGCTCCGAAAACTAAAATGTGATAACCCTTTGATAACCTCTCGATTTTCAAAAGGATTATATATGTAAATATTGAGGATTTATCTCTTAAAATTACTTGATTTTAGTGATAATTTACCATAAATATCATAATGTAGAAAAAACCAGGTCTTAAGAAAGCTCGTAAAGCTAGCCAGTTCTCAAAACGTTAAGAACCAGCTACAATACAGAATTTACAACACTTCATGGTTCACACCATGGGGTGTTTTTTTGATGATTTTTAACAAAATTCACACCATTACTTTTTAAGATTACGATAGGCAATTTCTCCAACAGCCATTGGAATAACATTCGAAGTATTGACATAAGTCTTTGTTGTAATCGTGTCACTATGGGTTAGAGCTTCAGAAATAGCTTCAATAAATGTTTCAGCATGTTTAGCTAGCGGTGCTCCGGTATGTTGCAGTTTATGAGGTGTAGCATGTCTAAGTTCTGGATGACGACGTTTGACAGATTTCATTTTATTTTTAAGATAGTCAGAGTGTAGAGGGCTATTAACATTACTCTTCATATCGATATAAGTAAAGACATATTGTTCATCGGATTGGATAATTCCAAACTTTGATAGTTCGTATTTTTGTTGTTTTTCCCAAGAGGTAAGAAGCTGAAGTAAGTCATTAGAAATAGAGAAAATAGGCTAGCAAAAACCTATTTCAGGAGAAAATAAAGTAAATCTCTCCACAATAAAACACATACTATCAAGGTTTTGTAATACCTGATAGTATGCGTTTTTAGAATTTTAAATCCTGATTGCTTAGTCTCTTTTTCATTATAGTTCCGTTTGATTTATAGTTTTATTAATTCTATGGAGATTCATCATTTTGAGTAATAATAGTGCTTCCAGAAGTTAAAGATTCCATTTTATCCTTCAAGTGTCTGTATTAGATAATGTGTTCTAAATTTACTATATCTTGTTAGGATTTGAGTAGAATCATTGATAACAGAGTGTTGCAAATCTAGTTAGCTGAATAATTTATATTTATCTATTTTTCTAGTAACCAATCTATGATATTTTTCTTCTCAATACCATTGTAATTTGCTGTGGGCTGAATCGTATCCATTGTTAATAGATATTTTGGGAATTGATCTTTAATGGCTTCTAGTGGTCTAAGTTCTCTTTCTAGTGTTTCTGGAGCAAGTGTTGTTTCACTGACTTGATAATAAGTGTAGTGACCAACATCAGTTACAACAACAAAATCAACCTCATATTTATCTAAATTACCAACATATACTTGCGAATATCTACGTCTCAATTCCAAATAGACAATATTTTCCAAGATATGGCCAATATCTTCTTTGTGGTCTGGCAATAAGAGGTGTCGTAAACCTAAATCAACGGGATAATATTTTTCTAAGCGTTGTAATAATGCTCTGCCTTTTACATCAAAACGTGGAACGGAATAAAAAAGTAAACTGTCTGTCAAAGTCGTCAAATAATTTTCCAAAGTATTATGGGATATTGAAACATTTTGGCTGACCAGGGTATTGCGAATCTTATTTGTTGATATTAAGCTACCTGTACTACTGAGAAGGGTTCGGACAATGCGTTCAATAATAGTAGGATTTGGATTTCCCAATCTAGTGACAATATCATTTAACAGTATTGAGTTATATATTCCTCTGAGATAGTCAATTTTTTCAGCGTAAGATGATGTTTGCAATAAGTAAGGGAAAGCACTAAAGAGATAATTGTTAAAAATTTCTGTTGTATTCAGATTCTCTGAGAGAGATTGCCCTGATAGGTATTCTTCAAATGACAAAGGAAGGACCTCTATCTCAACATACCGACCAGTCAAGTTTGTAGCTAATTGACTGCTCATAAAGTAGGCGTTTGATCCAGTCAAATAGAGGTCAACATTTGGCAAGATGAATAGACTGTCTGCTACTAGTTCAAATTTTTCAACATGTTGAATTTCATCTAAAAAGATATAGTATGTTTTCTCCTTAACTAACCGCTCTTTTATATAAGTGAATAATGTTTGAAAATGTCGCAGTTCATAATAACTCAGATCTTCAAAATTGATGGATATAATCTGATCCTCGTCTACCCCAGTTGCTAGTAACTCCTCTTTATAGAGTTGAAAAAGCACAGATTTACCAGCTCGTCTAACTCCACTTACAACCTTAATGATTTGGCGGTCACGATGTCTTCTTAAAAAGTCTAAATAATGTGGTCTTTTAATATAGTTCATAATAGTTACCTCAAAGATAGTATAATACAAATAGCAATTATTTTCAAATATTTGGAAATAATATTTTATTTTTTTGATTATTTCTAAGTATTTAGAAATAATAGATGGGGCTATTTAAATATCTTCAAGATAGAAAAAGAAATTGCACTGGCACGAAGAAACTGTAGATCATCTTTGTGACACAGTAGTTCGTATTTCTCAATTACATAAGCTCCGAAAACTAAAAAGTGATAACCCTTTGATAACCTCTTGATTTTTAAAAGGGTTATATATGTAAAAATTGAGGATTTATCTCTTAAAAGAACTTGATTTCAGTGATAATTTACCATAAATATCATAATGTAGAAAAAACCAGGTCTTAAGAAAGCTCGTAAAGCTAGCCAGTTCTCTAAACGTTAAGAACCAGCTACAATCCAGTATTTACAACACTTCATGGTTCACACTATGAGGTGTTTTTTTGATGATTTTTAACAAAATTCACACCACTTTTCACACCAAATTCAGACTCTTTTGTCAACTGTAGTGGGTTACTAAAAAGTCATACTCTGGAGAGGACAAGTTTTGTTCTCTCCTTATAAATAATCGTTTCATTTTGAAAATCAGGAAAGCGTTGTTAACGGATCCAGTCAAGCAAATAATAGCCAAGAAGTCAATGCAATGTTTGGTGGTTTCTTCTTTATCGTTATCTTCCTATCCATTATCTTTATAGTTGGTGCTGTATTAGTCATCTACTATAAACAAATCTCAGAAGGTTATGAAGATCGTGAACGCTTTGTCATCTTGCAAAAGGTTGGTTTGGATCAAAAACAAATCAAGCAAACTATTAACAAGCAAGTCTTGACTGTCTTTTTCCTTCATGTAATCTTTTCCTTTATCCATCTAGCATTTTCTTATCACATATTAAATTTGATCCTCAAGGTCATTGAGGTTGTGGATACAGCTATGATGTTAACTGTAACTCTTTCCGTTTGTGGTGTCTTTGCCCTTATCTATGTTTTAATCTTTATAATTACTTCAAGAAGTTATCGTAAGATTGTCTAAATGTAAAAAAATGTTATGCTAGCAAATGACTAGAATATAGTCAAAAAATAAAGGAGACAAAATGAAAGAAAGTTATTTTGACGGAGGAATCCTAGATTATATTGGATACTTTATCTTAGCAGCCCTAATTAACTTACTTACCTTTGGTATCGCAACATCTTGGGCGGTTTTCATGATACAAAATTGGAAAACCAAACATACGGTAGTGGATGGTCAACGTCTATACTTTGACGGGACTGGAGCACAACTGTTCGGTAACTGGATTAAGTGGTTTCTTCTAACCATCATCACGTTTGGAATCTATGGCTTCTGGTTGAACATAAAAATGGAGCAATGGATTGTTAAACATACTCATCATGTTTAAGCATTAAAACGGTATCTTCTTTCAGAGGAGATATCGTTTTTTCTTCTTCGGAGAAGGAAACAAAAATTTCTTCTTTTCTCTATCATTTAAATTAATTGATTTCTTCAGAGAAAGACTGTAAAATTTTTGATATAATGTCAAGGATGGTCTGATAGATATTTAAAAGATAATGTTCAAAAGAATTGCAGGTGGAAATTAAAAATATGTAAGATTGGACAGAAGTCTTTCTACCATCATCCATGCGGAAACAAATTATATGAAATAAAAGGAATAACCAATGACCGGAAACTATTCAACACGTGAATACCGAGAGAAATTATATGATGACCTTCATGTTCGATTAAGAGATACAGTGATTTTGATGTGTGCGATTTTTATTGCCTCTATAGGTCTAAATATGAATTCAACAGCTGTCATTATTGGAGCTATGCTGATTTCCCCTCTTATGACACCGATTGTTGGACTGGGATTCGGTTTAGCTATTTTTGATACGCGTTTAATCAAACAATCTCTAGAGGTTTTATTTATTCAAGTATTGGTCAGTTTGCTTGTATCGACTCTGTATTTCTGGATTTCTCCCTTATCTTATGCAAGTAACGAGTTGATCGCACGAACCTCTCCAACCATTTGGGATGTTGTCATTGCTATTGCTGGTGGGATAGCAGGTGTCATTGGTTCAAGGAAAAAAGAAGCAAACAATATCGTGCCAGGAGTAGCCATCGCAACAGCTCTAATGCCACCTATCTGTACTGCGGGCTATGGTTTAGCTAATGGAAATGTACGATATTTATTTGGGGCTCTCTATCTTTTCTTGATCAACTGCGTCTTTATCATGCTAACCAATATTGTTGGAACAAGAATTTTGATGAGAAAATCTCCCTTAAGTTCATTTAAAGAGCTAAACATTAAAATGAGAATTGGGTTGATATCCTTGATTGTATTATTGGTCCTTCCAGCCAGCTATTCAGCAGTCACTCTGACGATGGATCAAGCGCGAAAAGAAGGGATCAAACAGTTTGTAGGAGAAGAGTTCACCAATCATACGGTCATTAATCAAGTCTACAAGTCAAGGAATAATGAATTGGTCTTGACGGTTGTTGGAGATCCGATTTCAGAAGAAGAATTAGAAACCATTCGCCAAAAACAAGCTTCTTACGGTATTCAATCTGTTCAATTGAAAGTCAATCAAGTCCATAATTCGACAAAATTAGATAGTGAGACGACCAAGGAATTTTACGAAAACATTGACAAGTATATCGATCAAAAACTCTCTGAAAAAGATTCACAAAACGATCTCGTAAAAGAAAATGAAGCAGACAAGGAGTGAGGACGATGAACTGAATAGGTTTTTATGCCGTATTTTTCTTGTTTATTCTTCTTTCTTACCTATAACAAAATAAAATTGATGAATACGAGATTTTTCTTTAGATGAAAGAAAGTACATTAAAGTATTTTACTGCAAATTCAATTTATAAAAAAACAACTTAATAAAAAATGGCTTCCTTTTGCGGAATATTGCGATTCTTGTTATCTCATGCTTGGTTTTAATCCAGACCAGGAGGGGCAAGAAGGGCAGATTATTTGCTACAGTCATGCCCCTGATGAAATTATCTATGTGGCAAAAAGTTTTACGGAGCTGATTGAAGGGATAATGGAAGTGATCGTATAAAAGAAGGTAGTATATTCCCCTATTAAAAAAATATTGATTCAAATTTTATGAAATTAATCAGTAGATATCGTTCTGAAAATCCTTGATATTACGCTATTTTTAGTCCAACTGAAACCCATACTTTCCAAACCAGGTCTTAAGAAAGCTCGTAAAGTTAGCCAGTTCTCTAAACGTTAAGAACCAGCTACAATCCAGTATTTACAACACTTCATGGTTCATACCATGGGGTGTTTTTTGACGTTTTTAACTGAATTCACACCATTACTTTCAAGCTACTAAAGTTAAAGGTGGAACACTTGGTTTCAACTTTATGGTTCTTTTGGCACGTCGTCTTGACAACGTTGTTTACCGTCTCGGCCTTGCAACTACTCGTCGTCAAGCACGTCAATTTGTAAACCACGGTCATATCCTTGTTGACGGTAAACGTGTTGATATTTCATCATACCGCGTTGAAGTTGGTCAAGTAATCTCAGTTCGTGAAAAGTCAGCTAAAGTTCCTGCTATCCTTGAAGCAGTAGAAGCTACAATCGGACGTCCAGTATTCGTATCATTTGATGCCGAAAAACTTGAAGGTTCATTGACACGTCTTCCAGAACGTGATGAAATCAACGAAGCACTTGTCGTTGATTTCTACAACAAAATGCTTTAATTTTAAGAAATATCTTACAGAAAGCCTACAACAGTGGGCTTTTTGCTTTGTCTTAAAATGTTGATTTCTGGGGTTTGCTTAGAGAGAGCCAGATTTGCTAATAAGGCTATTTGTGTATTTAAGTCGATCTATTGCAAGAAATGACTGATGTTGATGATATAATATTTTCGCCCCCTCAATTTAAGGAAGGGAGGTGTTACATATGTTAGAGACTTTACTCACAGTATTTCTAGCTCCGTTACTTATTAACGTGTTATCTGAGCTTTTCAAGTTATGGCTTAAGAAACGTAAAAAGTAATAGTTAACCCTTTAAGAGGGTAGCGAAAAAGCCCCATCGGTGGCACGGTGGGGCTTTTTTAGTTACATATGCTGTAACTTTACTCACATTTTAAGTTTATTCTAACATATAACCCCCAATATTTCAAGCTTTTGTTTTGATATTCCCTCAGAGTGCATTCAGCAATCCTAGATCATTGATGCTTACGGTTTGAGGTTGTGTCTCTACAATTAAAACACGCGCTACCTAGCTCCGGTTTCACAGTAAAGGAATCAACTCTTTTTTAGGGGATTTCCGCCCTCATTTTTGTCTTTTATGCTAAAATAGACTTATAAGTTGAAAATAAGGAATGTTTATGAAATCGGGTAATAGTTTTTTGAAAGGGTGCCTTTATTTTTGGGGCTTCTTATTCTTGTTGGATCTATTTTTGGGCTTCTTATTCTTGTTGGGTCCATTTGCTCTTTCGCTTGCGGTTTGTGTACTATTGGGTTATGGCGGTTACCGTCTCTACAAACGTTGGCGCTATCCTCTTTTGAAGGATCGTTCGCTCGACGATCGGATTGAGCTTTTAAAAGCTCGGATTCGTCAGGCGGATAAAGATATTCAGCAATTAGAGGGAACTTTAGTAGAAAAAGGTTCAGATTCCTATAAGAGTCTGGCTAATCAAGTATTGATTGAACTGCGGGAAATCCATCAGGAGGCGGATTGCCTCAAGTCCTATATTGATGATGATGTCTATAACCGTATTGACAAAAAGGTTCGTACAGTAAGGGCAAATATCATTGTTCAACTAGAACGTTTGGATAGAGAAAGTCAGGTAGATCTTGAAAATGCGGAGCCAGAGGAATTAGCTCCAGAATTGTCCCAGACCTTGGCCAATATTGCCATTGACCATCAGGCTATTTTAGATAAGATTGCTACTTCTGCTGAAGGGGATAAGGAAGAATTGACTGCCATTCATAGTTTGAAAATGGAAAAATTTCAAACGATTTTAGAAGGCTATTTAAAGATTAAGGCCAATCCTAAAAACTATAATCGAGCAGAAGAACGTTTGCAACAAGCTAAAGCAGCTATCGAACAATTTGACCTTGAGCTAGACCAAGTTTTGAGAGAACTCAATGAAACAGATATGCGTGATTTTGATATCAGCCTGAGTATCCTAGAAAAAGATCGTAAAGAATAGGTTAGAAATAAAGGAGTAACCATGACAGAGTTTAATTTTGATATTGACCAGATTGCCAATAATACGGTAGCTAAGGTGGATAAGACAACCCAAATCATCGAGACCAGTACTGGCTCGGACAAGACCTTGACCTTTCTTGAAAAGTTAAGCCCTGAGCAACAAGAAGAAATCAAGGCTCGCGTGCCCCAGTTAGTAGACCAGTTTGTCACAAATCAAAATGCTCTTTTGGATTTTGGACAATCTGCTGTAGAAGGTGTGAACAATACGGTCAATCGTATCTTGTCAGAACAAAAGAAACTACAGATTCCCCAAGTGGATGATCTACTCAAAAATACCAACCGTGAGTTGCAAGGTTTTGTAGTCAAATACAAGAATGCTGAAATTGCTGAGTTAGAAGAAAAGCCAAACTTTTTGCAACGATTGTTTAATAAGAGCAAGAATACGCTACAGGAATTTTACTTTGACTCAAAAACAGTGGAGCAAAAGCTTGATGGTATGGCTGCCGCAGTGGTCAAGCAAGAAGATGTCCTGGCGCGAAATATTGTTTCTGCTGAGATGTTGATTGAGGACAATACCAAATCCATTGAAAATCTAGTGGGAGTGATTTCCTTTATCGAAGCTAGTCAGACAGAAGCTGGCAATCGCGCTGCAGAATTGAAAGCCCAAGCTGACCAACTCGATACGAGTACAGTAGAATACCAGACCAAGTCCCAAGAATTAGCTCGTATGGCAGAAGTGGTTAATACACTGGAACAACAACATACAGAGTATGTCAGCCGCCTTTATGTAGCTTGGACAACAACTCCACAGATGCGCAATCTTGTCAAAGTTTCGTCAGATATGCGTCAAAAATTGGGTATGCTTCGCCGCAATACCATTCCAACGATGAAACTTTCGATTGCCCAGCTTGGTATTTTGCAACAATCGATGAAATCAGGTGTTGTGGCAGATGCTATTGTCAATGCCAACAATGCTGCTCTCCAGATGTTAGCTGAGACCAGCAAGGAAGTGATTCCGCAGATGGAACGAATTGCCCAAAGTCCAACAGTAGCTGTTGAATCGGTCACCAAACTTGCTGAAAGTTTAGTCGCTCAGAACCAAGGTATCGTTGCTGCTATTGAGTTGGGGCGTCAAAAACGTGCTCAACTAGAAACAACCATCGTCAAATCTGCAGAAATGATTAACGACTCTGTTAAACTCCGCGATGAGAAAATCGTCCAAGCCCTTCTAGACCAAGGAAAGGCTGCTCAGAAAGAAGTACAAGAATAAAAGGATCTTTTCTACCATATGATGGTTTGGCAGCTTTTCATTATAGTTCTTATGGGACTTTTTACATACATTCAAAAAGCTCTATAATCTCTACGGTAGTTTTACCCACTACAGAAATTATAGAGCCCTAAATTCGCACCATCATTTTTTTGCTACGAAATACGATGTTCACCTACAGTCTGATTAACGGTATCTCTAGTATTAACATAAGTCTTTGTAATTTCTTTGTCGCTATGAGTTACAGATTCTGAAATTATTTCTAGCGAAACCTTATCTTCTTTTGCGAGTGTCGCACCGATATGTCTAAGTTTGTGTGGAGAAGCTGTTTACTCAAAGTCTAATAACTACGGTAATATCAATATTTTAAAACGGTTGGCCATAGGTTTAGTTTTACTCTCTGAGATTAGTTATTCAAAGTAAACCAATCTCATCTATTTGTGGCTAAGCTTTAGGGAGTTTTCTTACTCTCGTATTTAGGAATAGTGAGAATAGACTAGTATTTCATTGGGATGTTATTCAAAATAAGATTATGATTTATTTTTCAGGTATTTTAACCTAAAGATAGGGAAGTTGGGCAGAAGTGTTTTCAATCTGACTAATCTTTTTTCTAATATGCCTTGCTTAAAGATTTTGCATATGATGTATTTGTCATACAAAAACATCAAAAGTGAATGAATAAGTTTATTTGAAAGATGATATTGTTATATACCTCAAACATATTTTTTATTAAACAATTTTATACGCTTAGTCATAATTCTTTGATTTTTTGTATCTAAACTTAAAATAGGATATAACAAAATGTCCAAAACAACAATAAAATTAGAAATATTCAATGGTATATAGTTGTCTATATATCTCGAAAATTCTTTATATATACGAATTATAAAAAAAGTTTTAAAGAAATGTTGACAGATTTATAAATAGTGTTATAATCTATAGATATCAGGAGATATCAGGAGATATCAGGAGATATCAGGAGTCCTGATAAAGAATATAATATCCAATAGGGGAGAAATAATTATGAAAAAAGTATTGCTTACTTCAGCTGCTGTTCTTGCGGTTTTTGCAGCGGGAACTCAAGTTTTTGCACAAGGTGAAAATCCAAAGAACTCAAATCAATTAACTCAAAAATCATATGTTTCTTGGGCTGATGCAGCAGCAGAGGCTAATGCTCAAGTGGATGCTCATTCAGCAGATATCGCAGCAGAAGCTCAAAATGATCCTGCAGTTAAAGCGGCGGCTAATGCATTAGCTCAAGCACAAGATACTGTAGGTCACAACCACGAGTCAGATGTGGCAGCTGCTCAATCTAAATATGATGAAGCTCTATCTGATGCAACTAACGCTGTTCGTAATAAGTACATTCAACAACTTCAAAAAACTTACGTTGATGCAGCTAAAGCCGAAGGACGTTACTATGATGAGAGTGGTGTAGAAGCTAACCGTACTAATGATCAACGTATTGAAGATGATTTGATTGCTAATGGTAAAAAAGCTGCAAATGATAAAGCAGAAGCTAAAACTGCTCCATCAAAAGAAGATATGAAAAAAGCTCAAACTTCAGCAGAAAAAGTTAAAAAAGCAGAAGCAAAATCTAAAGCAGCTAAAGAAAACAAAGCTGGTTCTAAAGCAGAAGCTAAAACTCTTCCAAACACAGCAGCTGTTAAATAATTAATCGTTATTGCTGAAAAGAATATCACTGGGGCTTAGGCTTCGGTGATATTTTTCTATAGATAAAGAAAAGGATTTCATATTTCATGGGTAGTCATAATCGTAAATCTACTGGATCTCTCAAAAAACTGATTGTTGGGATTTCAGCCTTAGTGATTGCTGCTTTGGCGATTTTCCTTGGATTCCAGTATATGTCGCCAAAGGCGTCATCTTCTAATGGCGTTAAGAGTGCTTTGACTACAAAAAAAGCAAGCACTTATAAGATTTCAGATGAGGAAAAATCTTATTTAAAGAACAAATTTGATGGTCTTACTGCAACTAACCCTGACGCCATAGCCTATATTTATGCGCCTGGTACACAGTTGGATGAGCCTGTTGTACAAACTAAAGATAATTCTACATATTTAGATAAAACATTTGAAGGAGGTAATGAACCTCTGTTTGGTACTGTGTTTATGGATATGGACAATAAGAAAGACTTTAGTGACCGTTTGACTTGGCTCTTTGGTCATGCTCGAGGAAGTCAGGTAGAAGACCACCGTATGTTTAATGATGTTAACTATTACAGTGATCAGTCGTTCTTTGATAACCACAAATATGTTGTTATAGAAACCCCTCAACGTAAGTATTATTATGAAGCGCTGGCTATGGTTATCGTGCCGGAGGATACAGCATTTTATCGTACGTCCTTTAAAGATGATAAAGACTTTAAGGAGCAATTGGATATTATTTATAATACAGCTGATGTTAAAAACAAGGATTTGAAGGTTAGTGCTTCAGATAAATACCTCGTTCTGTCCACTTGTCGTGAGGAGGATCCAACGATTCGTGCTAATCTCTACTTGCGTCAAATTCCAGATTCTGAAATGACAGATTTTGTTGCTAAGCATGCCAAAGATTTGGAATATACACCAACACGTTAATAATTAAGGGAACTCTACTTCTTATGAAGTAGAGTTTTTATCTTGTCTAAGAAAACTGATCTTTTCAATCGTCGTGGAATTGAGATGTAACCTTTTATTAATCTTTTTGATCATCTATGGATAACATTTTTTGTTACACTAGGAGTATGAAAAAGGAGATTATGATGAAACAGAGCCAAGCTAAAAAGCAGGACAATGCGATGACTAATAAGATTTTGATGGGGTTGATTACTCTTGTCTTAGGTTTGCTTTTTCTTGAAATTTTGATTATTCATAGTAAAAATGAGCAGCAAAAGAGTGCTTCGAATCAAGTACAGACAGCACGTATCATGGCTAATGGGGACTTACTTTATCATGACGGTCTCTATATGAGTGCCTTACAGGCAGATGGTAGCTATGATTTCACGGAGAATTTTACATATGTGAAGCCATGGTTAAAGCAGGCTGATTTGGTCTTGGGTGATTTTGAGGGAGCTATCAATCCTGATTATCCTTTGTCAGGCTACCCTTTGTTTAATGCTCCTCAATCAGTGACCACAGCTATTAAGAATGCTGGCTATGATGTTATGGATTTGGCTCATAATCATATCTTGGATTCTGGTTTAGAGGGAGCTTTTACAACGGCTGATGCTTTTAAAGAGGTGGGCATTGACCCTGTTGGTGTTTATGAAAATCCTGTGCGTGATAAGGCGCCACTCCTCATCAAGAATGTTAATGGGATTAAGGTTGCAATACTTTCCTATGCTTATGGTTACAATGGCCTAGAGTCGAACTTGACGGATAAAGAGGTTGCAGACCACTTATCGAATTTGGATGAAAAACGTATGAAAGCCGAGATTCAGCGTGCAGAAAAAGAGGCTGATGTTACGGTTATCATGCCACAGATGGGTGTGGAATATCGTTTGGAACCGACAGATGAACAGATAACACTTTACCATAAGATGATTGATTGGGGTGCAGATATTATCTTTGGAGGTCACCCTCATGTGGTTGAGCCGTCTGAGGTGGTTAAAAAGGATGGACAGCAGAAACTCATTATTTACTCAATGGGAAATTTCATCTCTAACCAGCGCATAGAGACTATGGAGGGTGTGGATAGTGCAGAGTGGACAGAGAGGGGTGTCTTAATGGATGTTACTCTGGAGAAAAAGAATGGTCAAACCACGATTAAGACAGCTCAAGCACATCCAACCTGGGTTAACCGTACACCTAAGGGAACAACTTCGCCAGAGGGATATCCTTTATATACTTATCAAACCTATATTTTAGAGGATTTCATTAAAGGTGGAAAATACAGAAATAAACTAGACGAAGAAACCAAAGAGCGTATAGATATTGCCTATAAAGAAATGAATGCTCATGTTAATCTAAAATGGAAATAAGGCTAAGATATCGCTGAAATTTGGCGATATTTTTCTTTATCGACAAGTTACCAACAGATTTATCCACAGCTGTGGAAAAGTCTGTTGATAGTGTTGAATGTTGATTTTTCAAGGTTTTAAAAGAAGGAAATTATTTAGGTTGTGAACAAGTTTATCCACAAGTAGTTGGGTCAAAGAGAGGATGTTTTCATAAACGATATTAGTTA